>Ga0209279_10000925_pt1 | contig 17001 bp, 15 predicted proteins | sample CoawatmetaG00DNA_3_FD_187508 | JGI IMG/M metagenome (GOLD analysis project Ga0209279, IMG submission 187508) | Marine microbial communities from the West Antarctic Peninsula - Coastal water metaG006-DNA (SPAdes) (version 2) | ecosystem: Environmental > Aquatic > Marine > Coastal ... | reverse complement strand
ATGGCACGAAACAGTCAACCGCTATGTGGACTTCTGGAAAGACCGTGGACAGATAGACGAGAAGACAGCGTTAAAGTTATTTAATGCAATACATAACCTAGAAGTCATGCCTAGCATGCGTTGTATGATGACAGCAGGTGTAGCACTAGACAAGGATAACGTAGCAGGTTTTAACTGTAGCTATCTGCACATTGATTCACCACGCAGCTTTGACGAGCTTATGTACGTGCTTATGTGTGGTACTGGTGTAGGCTTTAGCGTAGAGCGCAACTACATCAACAAGCTTCCAGAAGTTGCTGAGAGCTTTCACAAGACCGACAGCGTGATCGTTGTGTCAGACAGTAAGATTGGTTGGGCCTCTGCATTCCGTGAGCTTATTGCTATGCTGTATGCTGGTAAGATACCACAGTGGGACACAAGCAGAGTACGTGGTGCAGGTGAGAGACTAAAGACTTTCGGTGGTCGTGCTTCAGGCCCAGAGCCGTTGATTGATTTGTTTAACTTCTGTATTGAAGTGTTTCAGAAGGCACAGGGTCGTAAGCTAACATCCATTGAGTGTCACGATATCGTATGTAAGATTGCAGACATTGTAGTTGTTGGTGGTGTTAGACGTTCAGCATTGATCAGCCTGTCAAACCTTTCGGATCAACGCATGGCTAAAGCTAAGTCAGGTCAGTGGTGGGTCAATGAAGGACACAGAGCGTTAGCTAACAACAGCGTAGCGTACACTGAGAAGCCTGACTTCCAAGCATTCCTGTCAGAGATGCAGACGATGTACGAGAGCAAGGCGGGTGAGCGTGGTATCTTTAGCCGCGTAGCAGCACAGAAGATTGCAGGACGCAATGGCCGCAGAGATGAGACGTATGAGTTCGGAACTAATCCTTGTAGTGAAATAATTTTACGCAGTAACCAGTTTTGCAACCTCAGTGAGATTGTTGTACGTGCAGACGATACACTAGAGACACTAAAGGCTAAGTCAGAGATTGCAGCTATCATCGGAACACTACAAGCTACGCTGACAGACTTCCGTTACCTGCGTAACTGTTGGAAGAAGAACACCGAAGAAGAAGCATTGCTTGGCGTGAGCATGACAGGCATTATGGATCATAAAGTAACCAGCCGCTCTGACGGCTCACCAATGTTAGCTGCGTGGCTAGAGGGAATTAGAGATGTTGCTGTGGCTACTAATAAGAAGTGGGCTGAGAAGCTTGGCATTAACCAGTCTGCTGCTATTACGGCTGTTAAGCCGAGCGGTACTGTATCCCAGCTTGTTGATTCTGCTAGTGGTATCCATCCTCGTTTCTCTGAGTATTACATTCGCCGTGTACGTTCAGACAAAAAAGATCCACTTGCAGTCTTCATGGAAGAAAAAGGATTCCCAGTAGAACAGGATGTTATGTCTCCAAGCTCTTCAGTCTTTAGCTTCCCTGTGAAGGCTCCAAAGACTTCTGTGACTGTTAAAGATGTAGGTGCTATGCAGCAGCTAGAACTTTGGAAGACTTTCCAGAACCACTGGTGTGAGCATAAGCCAAGTATCACTGTTTACTATACAGACGATGAGTTCCTGCAAGTAGCACAGTGGATCTGGGATAACTTTGACATCTGCTCTGGTATCAGCTTACTTCCTGTCAGTGACCACGTATATCAACAGGCTCCATACGAAGACATCACGGCTGAGCAGTACAAAGAACTTCTAGCTGCTATGCCAAAGGGTGTTGACTGGGCTGACTTAGGTAACCACGAGAAAGAAGATAACACTACAGGCTCTCAAGAGTTAGCATGTACTGGTGGCGCTTGTGAAATCGTCTAAGCGCGAGGCCAACATCTTGGGTTTCAGTATCCTTGTGAATCAGAAAGGTCATGTCGTGACAGAAATGTCCGGCATCACCGAGAAGGATTTGCATCTTGCTTTTAAAGGAGAGGAATTGGAAATTATAAGAAACATTGTACATCTTACGAAACCAAAACTAGAAGAACTGCATGATTTTCTAGAACGTGAGCTGAGTGCAATGAATCATCAGGTGTAAAATGTATTAAGTATGTATGAGTGTTGTCTCTGGGTTAACGTACTCAGGAACACAATAGGCAAGGACAGGTGTATGGTACTTTCTACGAGTACCTTGGATGGTAAGCTCTTCTGCAAACCATCTGCACCTGTCTAAGTCTTCCCAATAGCTTTTAGCTTTCGCGTCAACCTCCCCGTTAACAGAAACAATCAACGCAAATACAAGCTGCTTTACCACTTAACTTTATCTGCCCAGTAAGCCGCAGACATTTTACCTTTAGCTATGTTCTTACCGTGACGGGCTTTAAAGCTTGCGCGTTTCTTCTTCATTGCTTCTGACTCACCGGCTCTGGGTTTGCCTGCGGTACTAGCTCCTTGTTCTCCAAAGCGGATTGTCTTAGTCTTGTCTCCGACTTTCGCCACAACCACATGGCTTTTCGTCTTATGGCTTGGTGTGCGCTTTGGTTTGTTATAGCCGCTTACTCCCGCGTTGGTTAGCTTAGTATCCTTCATGCTCTATAGCTCCTTGTTTTCTTTGCAACGCTCTTAGGCTGCGCGCTGTGTTGTTTGCCTGCTTTTGTGTCTTTCTTTTTCTTGGCGGTAGTTGCCGCATACTGTGCAGGTGTCAAAGCTTTGATAGCCTTCTTAGGCAAGTAACGCTCACCAGTTTTAGCACTAGGCTTACCTGACTTAGTGCCCCACTCTTGCTTAGTCCATTTCTTTAAAGACTTCTGTGATTTTGCAAGTGCCATTATTTTTTCTTCCTTGCTTTTTTCTTAGCGGTGTCAGACAGCTCTTTCAAATGAAATAGTTTTACACTTGTTTTGCCGTGAGTCTTTCCAGAATGCAACGAACCGTCAGGCATCTTATGAGTGCCTCCTGTGTGCAGTGTTCCGTCTTTCTTGTAATGGTTTACGCCTTTCATTTGTACCCTCCTCCTTTAGCTTTGTATTCTTTAGCCAGCATCTGAGCCTTCCTAGCTGACCACTGTCCTGCTTTACCACCCTTAGTGCCCGCCTTGATACTGTTAAACAGACGTTTACGCAGTGCGGGTTTAGTGTAGTTTCCTGCTGCGTTTACTGTTGATTTCTTTTTAGCTGCTGCCATTTAAATAACTCCAAAAGCTTTAAAAAGTAAATATAGAGCTAACGGTAAAACCACTAGACCTCCTGTCCCCCACAACAACGCTGACCAGAGCAACGCTAAGTTGGTTGCTCTTCTGTGTTTACGTAGGCGTTCTGCTTTATCTCTTTTCTGTTTACAATCAGATTGAAACTTTAACCAGTCTGCATGTAAGTTTGCACGGCCAGCATAGATCATCTGTTCTTTGAGCCACTCTTCCTGCTCTTTAATTTTTTCTAGTTGCATAAAACACTGGAGTTCGTTAGACCCTCCAGTGCGGTTTGCCTTCTTAGCTATTGCGGATTTACTGTCAAAGTATGTAGTAGCTTGTTCTGCTACGTCATACAGCTCCTTGCCGTTTGATAATGCTCCTTTAATGACTTGAAATGCCGCATTAGCTGCTGCAATTTCAGCTAACATTATCTCTCCCTCTGTACGCCTTTGACTTTTTCTGCGGTACGCATAGCACCAAGTCCCAACATGCCCATCAAAACACTCGTAAGTAACGCACTGTCTACAGCAGGCACAGTGAACCATATACCTAGAATAGGACTAATGATCGTAGAATACAAAAGAGCAAACCCACATATCCAGCCAATCGCAGGTCTCCAACCGGCCACAAACAAACTCTTGTGTGCCGCTTCAGCCTTGTTGACTTCAAGCTGGCCTTTAGCCAACTCTTGTGCGTGTTTCTCTGCCATCGTACTTAGTTCAAATGCGATAGCATTCTTCTGATCTTTGTCTTCTATAAACTTATCTAGTAGCCCTGTTACAGGCCCAATCAACGAAGTTAAAATAGTCATATTGGTTCCTCAATAACACCACATTACAGGAGCTTTGTCAGCTCCGACAATCCTGCTATCCACATGGATGAAAGTACGAGCGATTCCAACGCCAGTAAATCCCATTTGAATAGCCTGTTCCACGATCTTGTATCTTTGATTTCCGTTACTAACTTTAATATCCGCTGCGATTCCTTGGGCATGGGTTCCTGCTTTCTCCTTACGTTTCTCAATTGAGTGGTCTTTACTTCTAAAGCCACTAGTTATGATGAACGGGAACCCGCAAGCCTCTCTGAGTTGATCAAGCTTATGAATGAACTCCGCGTCCATCTCGTTGTCGCCAGTTTCTTGGCAATCAAAATCTTCTAGTTTAAAATATTTAAAGTCGCTCATTAGTTACAGTTCCTTTTAAGTGCGCTGAGAACCTTGCCGCCTGCATTCTTCTGAACCCTTCCCCCCGCTGCCATGTTTAGCGCACGTAAAGGGTCTTCAATGTCCATGTAAGCTGGCCCAGCACTTTCGTTATACGGCAGCCCTGTAATCTTATTGATGCGTTCATCAGGCTCAGAAGGAGCGTTAGCGACAGGCTTAGATATTTTACCGCCTGTAGATTTACGCATCCTTTCCATGCTTTCAAGGGCTTCCTCAGTAGGATACTCAGGTGTGTGTAAAGGAACATTACTAAAAGATTGATAATCAAGTGACAAATTATGTTGAAGTTCTTCTAGTTCTTCAGAGCTATTAACAGGAGTCTTCATTACTATGCTCAGCATCTTACTTTTTGAAAGCGGCTCAGCCATAGATACACCAGATGCAAAACCTTCAATTTGACTTTTACTCATCTTAGCATCAAATAACATTTGCATTGTTTGTTCTTTACCAACTAATGTTTCAGCAGCTACAATTTTTCTGTAAAGTTCTTTCTCTACTTTATACTTTGCACGTTGTCGTGCGCGGTATCTGTTTTGAAGTTCCTCAGTTGTTTTCTGATAGTCTGGAGAAGAGCTTACAAGATTTTTTAAACCTCCTTTATAGTCATTAACAGCAAACAACAGAGCATCTGCAACATCTAATTTTTCTAAGTTGACACTGGTTAAATTTTTCATCAGCTCTCTATTAAGGTCTTTAGTTTTACCAGTAGACCTGTTGCGTTCTCCTGAAGCTACGTCTATTAAATTTACTGCTGACGTAACAGTTCCCGGAGCTAATCTATCAAACACAAGATATCCTACATTGGCGGCTTTCTCACCGAAACTCATGCCTTCAGGAAACAGCTCTTTTCCTTTAGCTGAGCGACCTGTAGGGCTAATTACAGCAGACCCAACGTCTGTCAATAAATCAGCTAAGATTGTTTGACTTACAAACGGCTTGACGACAGACGCAGCGGCTTGGAGAGACACATCTAATATGCGTGTATTGAGAGCGTCTCCTTCAAGATTCTTACTGAAAAGTTCATTTCTTATTATACGCAGAGGATCTTTAACGGCTGTAAAAGGATCGTGAGAAGCTGTATCAAAATACAACATATCTCCAGTTTCCTCGTCTGTATGCCATATCCTTGGCGCTACTTTTGACCACGGCTTCTCGGTTAAGATATGTGCAGCTTTTGCTTTTTCGTCATCGTTACCGAACATGAGTTTTGCAGAGGCTGCTGCACTATAGCCAACGGCTGTGTTTGTAACTGTCATGCCCGCTAGTCTTTGCGTTCCTCGCGCTACTAAAGTAGCATTACCTGAAGCCATTTCTTTACCAGCTTGACGCAGGATATTTACTTGTACTCTTATACTTTCGGCAGGGAAAGAAACAAAACTACCAAACGGTAAATCTTTTAAAGCTTTAATTCCAAAGGGTACACGATCATAATTAGCATAAGTGTTTTGAGTAATACGAGCTGCTTCAGCTTCAAGAACATCTAACGGTTCTCCAGTGTTAGCTTTCTTCAAAGTATCTAGCTCTGATAAAAATGTATTAATTTTATAGTAATCATCTGTTGCAACATAAATATCTTCAACACGTTTTAACGCCGTTTCTCCTTTCTGAAAAACTTGTTTATTTATATCTCTACCGTAAGGGACGCTTTCGTCAACCCATTTAAAGCCCTCAGTTTTTTGCGCTCTATAACCAGTTTCAAGCAGCTCTCTATATTCATTTACTTGTACGTTAGTATTAATGATTCCTAGCCGCAGGTATTTTTCATACGACTCATCGAGCGCCGCGTCTCCGCCTTGAACTATAGAGTTTCTCAGGTTTGAAAAAATTTCAAAAGTATCTTTACGCAACGGATTAACGCCATTTGCAGCCGACATGACTGCACCACCTGTTAAGTTTTTCATGTGGGTCATGTGGCTGTAGACAGTCTTCCATTTTTGAACAGTGCTCTGCACTCCTAGATACTTTCTGTATGTTTCGTTTTCTCTGAGCTTTCCTATTTTACCTTGCTTATCTTTAATAGCTGTCAACATTTCTTTGCTTGTGTACATGCCATCTAGCTCAGAATTAGTCCCTGTTATTTTTTCACCGTACATGCCGTCAGGATCAGGGGATTCAGCTTTTCGGATGTACCCGCCCGATTCTCCTAAGTCTTTGAGAGTCCCAAAAAATTTATTTGTTTCAGCCAGCTTTGTCATTTTACTAACTGTCAATATAATATTTTCTGAGGGTTCTTTTATTTCACCCATGAAAGCTCTAATTTCGTCTGGAATATCTTTACGCCCTGTAAGCATCGCAGTGTTTACTTTTCGTATACGCTCTAAATAATTAGCAGTATCTTTTAGGTCGTTGTCAGTTAGCAGATCTTTTAAAAAAGTGTCAGCTTTGTTAAATGCAAACTCTTCAGAAAGATCAGGATCATTATTTTGAAACTGTTTAATTAAAAAATCTCTAGCGTCTTCGGTCACATCATCAGAAGGGACATAGCCTTTATCTTCATATAGACGATAAGACCTTCTAAGATACTTTCCAGCTCCTTCTACAATTGCTTCTTTAAGATCATCGGGAACAGCCGAAGAATTAACAAGATCTTTAGACAGCCCGTCAATCTGATTTCGTGCGTTGACCAGTTCAGTTGCAATGTTTTTAGGCAGGTTAAATTGATTAACTACATCGCTTACTTGATCTTCAAAGCTCCCCCCTTTACCAAAAGTAATATCAAGGCCATCATCAAAAAGACTTTGAACAGTTTCTAATACTTGCGGGCCTTCGTTAGTTTCAACAATATCGTCTAAGTGTTTTTGTAATCTATTAGCTGTATTTTCAGCTTTAGCAATTTGCTGGCGCTGTGCATGCATAGAGTTTTCATAAGCGTTATACGCATTTTTAGACCAGTACCCACGGCTTTGAAAAAACTGATTAGTCATTCTTTTTAACTTACTGCTAAAAGAGTTGCCGTTTTGCTGTGCCATTTGTTTTGCTGCTTCAGGAGTTTCTTCGTATACAATACGGCCTTCGGTTTTTCCTAGGTCAGTTGTAAACTCAGCCTCGTCAAAATAAGAATCTTTTGTACGAGGAGAAACAACAGACCCTAGTTTCCCTACTGCGGCAGTGACAGGTTTAAGTACAACATCTACACCTTTACCAACAGTCTTAGTTGATATGTCTTTAGCGGCTTTTAAATGCTCCATCATTATCTGGCCTTTTTCTGTATTTGTAAGCTTTGATACTTGCTTACCAAACAGTTTAGAAGACCACCAAGTTAACTTAGCCGCTCCACCTACAACTTCACCCAACACGCCAAGAGTCATTTCTTCGCCTACAAGCTTTAAACGCTTTTCAAGTTGAGTGTCGTCTTCGTCTATAGCCATGAACGAAACAAAATCATTTTGTAAGTTAGGAGGAAGCAACTCTTCGGCTACATTAAACAGGCTTTCAGTATCAGGATCAGCTAGTATTTGAGTAACGGCTGTAGCTCCTACTAGACCTTTACGAAACGTAGAAAGATCTTTAAGTTTTTTCATTATCGCAACGCGCCAGCCGCCTGCAATATAAGGTACTACGCCCAGCACCGTGCCCGCTGTTGTTTCAGTGTCTTTTATTTCTCCTTCAGGAGTAAACACTGCTTCGCCCATAAAAGCTTGTAGCGGTGCCATGTTTTGTTTAGTGCGTAACTTAGACAGTACTTCATATTGGGCAGCTTTATTTTCAAAACCTAACATCCCTTTAGCTTCTTCTGCCATTTGCTTTACATTAATTATTAAATTAACAGGGTCTAAGTTTTCAGCGGTGTCAGCTACTACTCTGCCAACGTCAGCAAAAAAACTAGGCTCGTTCTTTTCTTCTACTTGTACAGTATCTACAGGTGCAGAAGGTGCGGGAGGCAGTGCTCTTAGATTTGTAAGTTGTTCGCTTGTTAGTGCAGTAGGCGCAGCAGGCGTTTTAGTTACAGGCGCTGCTGTGGGCAACGCTCTGAGAGCTTCAAGTTGTTCAGGTGTTAACGACATTTAAAACTCCTTATTTATAATGAATCTATAAAAGCTTTAGCGGCGGCAGGGTCTGCATTATCTAAGAGTGCTTGATCTGCTGGCGTTAGCGTATTCCATATTACAGGGTCTACTTTATAAATATTTGTAGTTAAAGCTACTACAGGGGATGGTGAGCTGCTCAACCCTGGAGGAACTCCAGCCATAGGAGAGCGTGGAGTTATACCTTTACTTCTTAGGTCTTCTCCGTATTCTGCTGCTACTGCTGCGTTAGTGTTCCACCTGTTATAATTTTCTTGTATTTTTTTCTGCTGGGCTTTGTACTCTGGACTACCTGCTTTATAATTACTTAACGATGCAATTAATGTAGATATACTTGCTGAATCTGTATATTGGTTTGCTAGTGTTGTTGTTAAAACTCCATCTTGAAATTTATCAACAAGATTAGAAGTGTTTGTTATGTACTTACTAAGCAGGCCAGCAATATTAGAATATTCTTGAGGAGTCTTAATATTCATAATGTTCAAGTTTAACTTATCTTGAACTTCTGCAACAAAGTTAGAAAGAGCAGAAGTTTTAAGAAGACCTTTTGCTTCCTTTGCTAAATTGTTAGTTACTTGCATAGCGTCAGCAGCATCTCTCAACCCTTCTGGACTATCAGTAAAATCAGTAATAACTTCTTGTGTTACAACTGTATCTGTTTCGTCAGTTATTGTATTTATTGTTTCTGTAGTTGTAAATTTAACTGCTCGTTCACCTACTACTTTTACTTCTTCTGTTTTGTTTACCTTTAGGGTCGCTGTTTCATTTGCTATTGCTTCTAAGTCTTCAGCACCTATAGCGGTTGCAAAGTTATACGAAAGTAAAACATCTTTAGTTTGTGCATACCGCTTATCAAAAGCTTGCATAGCTTCGGCGCTTTTAGCCATGTCTCCAGTACGAATAGCTGACATTACTTCAGCGTCTTGTTCACTTTTTGACTGGCCTTTAAAAAGTCTGGTAGCTCCCCCAAGTATTGCACCACCCACAGTACTAGGACGAGCTTTATCTAGTTTAGAAGATAGCTCTGTATTGTAATCTTCAAATGTTCCAATACTTTGTGAAAGTTTATAGCCTTCTTCTTGTTCTCTTGCTCGTTGTTCTGCTAAAGGTGTAAGTTGTTTTTTTATAAACTGATCTAGAAGTCTTTCGTCTCCTGCGATGTCAAGCCCTAGTGTAGGGAGAAGACCCGCTTTATATTTAGGTTTCATCTGATCATAATAATATGATGCACCGCCTTGCCCGCTTTTTAAGATTAAAGCTTGTTCATTAGCCAGCTCTTCTTTGGTATTAACGGCTGATTTATACTTTAATTTTTCTGCCATTATTTTTTCGTTCTTTTCAAACGTAGCTCGCTTAGTTTCAAACACTGACTCAAGTCCAGTTTTAAGGCCCTTCCCTAGAAGTTTAGCAGCAGCGTATTTTAAAGCGTTTCTTTCGCTATCTTTTTTATTTTTTTCATTATCTTTTTTAACATTTGAAAGTAATGATTTTGCAAAGTTATCAATAGCCATTATTTAATATCCTTTATGCTTGTTGAAGTGTCGGCGGGGCCATTAAACTTGGAGCCGCTTCAGCTTGTTCTTGTGGAGCAGCGGGAGGTGCAAGCAAACTTTCAGCAGGGATCACAGGTAAACTCTCAATCTGCTTCATAATCTTTTGCGGTACTGCGCCCATAGGAACATTTCCTGACTTAGCAGCTTTTTTCAAACCTTCACTTTTTTTAGAATCAAACGTAATACCAAACATTTCTTCTTCGTCAATTTCGTCTTCTTCTTCTCCGCGATAAATAACTACGTCAATATCTGCGCGTTCGGTTAAAGCTAATAAGATGTATGCTAAAGGCTCTAAAAGCATTATCATCAAATCAGGATTCCACTTACCCCGTTGAAAACCATCAAACAAAATGACCTGCACTAAATCCATTATAGGAGTTTTATTTGCAAGTGCTTGCATAGTCTGCATGTAGGTTTGTTCTTCAATAATATTTAAAAACAAATACTCAACAGCTTCGTGAACATTATTATATTCTGTCGCTTGTTCATAAGGCGCAGGACTTTCTGGATCACGAGTTAATGATTGGCCGGGAATCGGACGCTTTCCTTGCGCTATGTACTGTGTGTATGCTTCGTCTGCCATAATTATTGTCCTAATCTCGATTTAAGGTTGGTTAAATATTCTTTATTCAAGTTGTATTGAGACGCACCGTTTCCCCAAGGATTCAAGTTAAAGAAGTCTTGATTTGCTGCATATGCTTGCGGATCAAAAGAAGCTGCTCTAGCTGACCTGATACCAGACGTTGCAGCAGTATCTTGAAGCTGTATATTTGACGAAGTTGTTCGATCAATGTAGTCTCCCTGTTGATCAATGTTTGCTGCTTTTTTAATGTACTTTGAAGGCAAACCAGTAATTGTAGCAACAGTATCATCAATAGCGTCTGGTATTATATTGCCTGCTTTATCTATAGCGTAAGCTTTAGCCTCAGTAAACTTTTTAGATAAGTAAGACGGATCAGCTGCTTGGCCTGTAACATCTATATTTGATAAATCTAACCCTTGTGCATCCATAAGATTAGGCGGTGGAATGTACGTTTGAGTGCTTGCATAAGATGCAGGAGTAAGATCAGGGGTTACAACACTTGTTGGATTAGGGGTTACAACACTTGTTGGATCAGGAGTTACAACACTTGTTGTAGTAGCAGTTGTAGCAGTTGCTGGATCAGCTAACAAACTTGTATCAGCAGTCACCACAGACGTTTGGCCCGGAGGAAGGTCTGGCCCTGTCGAGGATTTTAAAGTAGACGGATCGGCGCTTGTTAGTCCAGCATCTTCTGGAACAACGCCATCTATGTCAGCAAAATCTCCAGTTTTAATATCTGGCTGTGTAGTAGACGCATTTAGTTTAGCCATTGTTTTATCTATGTAGGCTTGACCATATTTATTGTTTCCGGTAAGTGTGTCCATACTAAATAAATCGTTACCTGCTTTGGCTACATCAAGTACTACGTTCTGTGCTGTTTTAAAAACATCTCCAAAGTTTGTCATTTCAGTAATGTCAATTTTATCAAGAGTCAACTCTTTTATAAACTTACCAGCGCCCGGGATTTTATTTAGTACCGTCCCGACAGTTTGCCCGATGACTTTTGTTACGCCTTGGGTTACAGTTTTAAACACACTACTTGCTTTTGTGCCAATTTGAATAGCGGCATTTACAAAATGACCTGCGCCAGCAACTAAAGCGTTTGCTGAACCCATAGCAGTCACCGCCCACGTTCCGAGAATCTCTCCAAGTCCCGGCAAAAGCAAACCTAAACCTATTTGGCCTACAATGCCTAGCTTCCCCATGAACTTACCCACGCTTTTAAAAGCAGATTTAATCCCTTTGCCAATTTTCTTGACTGTTTTTTTAACACCTTTCCAAACTTTGCTTAACCAACCCATGTGTATATCCTCTAATTATGATGTAAAGAAACCGTCAACAATACCAACAAGAAGACTAGACGAAGTAGATCCATCTCCACCTTGTGCGCCTGCTTCGTTTCCAAGAGCAACTGCGTATAGTTGTGTCTTCCGCGTCTCTTCGTTTTCGTATGAAGTCCGTATATAATCTGCTTCGTCTCTAAGCTGCTGCCACATTTGAGTTTGATCTAACGCAGACATGTTATATGCGTTCTGTACGTTTTGTTGGTTGGCTGCGTTCTGCATAGCCGTATCAGCAGAGTTAGCTTGTCTACGCCATGCAATATTAGATTGTTCTACTGCTTGAGCGTTGGCTGAGTTCCAAGTGTCGCGCTGAGTCTCAATAGAAACATTAAATTTATCTATGTCTGCATTTAGCTGAGCTGTAAAAATATCTGCTTGCTGTGTGTTACCAGCGTTAATAGCCTTAACACGGTTAGCTTCGCCTACGTTAAAAGACTCCATAGCATTCCTAGCAGTAGCATTAAACTGTTTCATGTTATTTGACTGACTAATTACAAACTGATCTATTTGATTTTGAGACGTAGCTCCAAACTGTTTAGCAGCGTTAACAGCAGCTTGATCAGACAACAAAGCTTGTTGCTGCAACTGCTGATCCATTATAATGCCTTGTTGATTGTTGTTTAAATTAGCCATGTCCATAGTCAAGAAGTTCTTAGCATTCTCTACTGATACTCTAGTACGTGCATCAGCATTAGCAAGATCAGTCTGCGTTAACATTGTGGCGTTTTGCAAAGCTGATTGTTGTTCTGCACTAAACTTAGTAGCTGTCATAGTCTGCATGAACTTGCTGTTTGCCATTTCCATTTGTTGCTCGTTGCTCATCTTGCTCATATCAAAGTTAGCGTTCATTTGAGCATTAAACATTGCTGCGCTTTGCTCATTGCTAAGATTTGCTAAGCCCATTGCTTGAGCAAGCTGTGCGTTAACCTGTCCGGCTTGCATTTTCTTTTCAAAGATTTGAAGCTGTGCAACATTTTCAGCATTCATGCTTTCTGAATCAGCTTGATTCTGGAACGTCAAGTTAGCAAGCTGTACTTTTTCAGAGGCACTTAACTGGGCCATCTCTGCGCCCTGTCGTAAGTCCTCGTTCTTAGCCATCATGTTAGTATAAATAGTCAGCTCTTGAAGCTTCATGCGATTAGCTTCAGTCATGTTTGCACTGTCTGTAGCAGCTCTTTCAGAAAGATTAGCTAGTTCCATCTGTTGCTCGTTATTCAGATTTGCTAAATCCATCTGTTGTGCAAGAGACGCATTGGTCTTTTTAAAGTCTACAAGAGTATTAAGATTAGTTAAACGCTCTTGGTTTGTAGCAGTCATTGTGTCTTTAGACGCTGCGTTCTGTTCTGTCAAGTTAGACAGCTCTACTTGTAGCTCAGTAGATAGGTTGGCTTTCTCCATGTCTTGTGACAACTCAGCTTGGCGCATAGTCCTAGCAATCTGAGCGTTATAAGAAGCAAGCGTAGACTGTTGCTCAGCAGTTAAGTTTTGTGACCCAGCAGCATTAAGGGCTTGCAAGTTTGCCAAGTCCATCTGCGCGCCAGTATTCAAGTTAGCAATAGCTGTTTGCTGACGTTGCGAAGACTCTTGTTGTGCGCGCTGCTGAGCCATTTGAGCGTTAGTAAGGTTAGTTTCTTGCTGTTGTTGTGCAGTAGTCATCACTGCTTGTTGATCAAACGTGCTTTGTTGTACTTTAATCTGCTGTGCCATGTCTGCTGTTTGAGATGCAGCAGTCTGTTCGTTAGCAAGGTTCTGCATACGGACTTGCATAACATTCTGTGCAGTAGACATGTTAGCTTGTTGTTCGTTGCTAAGGTTCTGCTGCGCTCGTTGCTGTAGAGCCTGTGCGTTGCTCTGAGCAATTGGAAGCGCACTCTGGATGATAGCATTAAATAACGCATCGCGGCCTACAGTGGACGTTGCTAAGCCTCTCTGAGCCATTCTAGCTTCGATGGCTGCAACGGCTGGTCTAGCCCACGCAGGAGTCTCACCGTCTTCCATGCCTGCCAACAAGCCTTCCATCTGTGTAGATACAAGAGCTTCTGCTGGTAGAGCTGCAATAGCTGCAACTGTTTGTGGATCAGCACCTGAGTCTAGTTGCGCTTCTACGCTTGCAGGATCTTGAGTAATAGCCGCTGTAATTTCTGCGGGCATGTTAGCAACAACTGCCATCATGTCTGCTGCGGCTGATGTACGCTCTTTGCCTGTAACTGCGCTCATCTGTGCAGCAGCGGCTGTAGGAACACCCCCAATCTGAGAAGCATTACCTTTAGGCGCTTCGCCTGTAATGGCTTGACGGCCTTCAAAGTCTACAGAAGGTACATTACCTAGTTCATTTTCTACGCGGCTTTTTGCTTGGCCTACTTGTGCAACACGTTCTCTAGCTAATACAAACTCTGGAATAGCTTCTAGGTCAACACCTTCTGTTGATACAATGTCTAACAGATCTTTTTGCTCTCGATCAGACATTGTTTGAGCTATGCGCTGAGCCACTTGAGGATCACGAGCTTCAACGACTTTAAAGCGTTCGTCTGACGTAACGGCAGTTGCGTAGTCTCGTTCTGCTGGTCGATCTGCGGCTGTTCCCATTGCTGCACGTTCTGCTGCTGCATCGCGTTGAGCTGTTTTAACAGTCGCGGCTGTAGCTTGACCCGCCTCGGCCACTTGGCTTACTTCGCCTTCAGCAGCGTCAATAGGGCCAAGTTTTCCGCTTACTTCGCTAGCATCGTATGTCTTTGCTTTACCATCACCTAACTCAGCAGTTGCTGTAGACGCTGTGCCTTGCTTAGCGGTAAAAGTTGAACCATCAACACCATAACCCGCAGAAGCAGTAGGCGAAGGCCCTAGCTTTTCAACGTCTGTAGAAATACCCATAGACTGTAGTTCTTGTTCGGCTACTGCTCCTCTTTGTCCTCCAGCGGCTGCACGTTGTTGTTTAGTATAAATACCATAACCGCCTGCTTGACCAATATCGCTTGGAACAGCCGTCATCTTATCTAGCGTTACGGCTTCAGGAGCGTACCGGTTAACTACAGGAGCTGTGCCTGACCCGTCATAACCACTGCCACTACTGCCGCCACTGCCATTGTTACCGCCGCCGCCAGCGCCGTATGAAACACCAAAATTGTTATTTGGACGACCCATGTTTGCTCCTTGATTATTTATTTCTTGATAATTAATGTTTGATATTTCCTGCGCTATCGCTTCTTCTTGTTCAGGAGTCAACGAGGGCACTGGCTCTGATGTTGGTTCTGGAGTTGCATTAGTGTTTGAGGAGCTTCCATATCCAGCTCCTGTAGATAATTCATAAACAGGAGCGCGATAGTTCCCAGCCTCATCTAAACTGCCCTCTGATACTAATATAGGCTCTGCTTCAACAATGACCTCTTCAATTTCAGGTTTAGGTTCAGGTTCAGGGGTAGGCGTTGTCGCTGGGCCTCCGCCATAACCATAGCCTTGTCCACCGAAGCCACCTTTCGAGATATTAAAATAACTACTTCCGGGCCTGTAGCCTCCCACATTAGTGGGGTTGTACTGATAGTTAGAAGGCCCGCCACCACCAGAAGAGCCGTAAGTCACGACTTCGTTTATACTGCCGCCGGAATAAGCCATAGCTCTATAGTTTTTTAGTTTCTTTAAAGCTTTTTTTGCATTTGTTTTTTTCATCAATATGCCTATATTATGCTACTTGTTGAAAGTCTAAATCTTTTAAATATACATAAGCAGCTTTTAATGACTCTTCTGTAGCATTTTTCGGAAAAGAAACTTCGCAACCCTCTAATGTATGGACATACGAAGTATCTTTTGCAAGCTCGTCATATGCATAGTTTTCAGGATAATTTATTTTGAGTTCTGGTAGAAGAGTATGTTCATGTAGTCTTCCTTGTTTTTCCATCTTCTCTAAAGCTACTGAGTAATCATCCATCCAGTTAAAATCTTGTTTTACTCTAGACTCACGCATAACAATCCCGACAGTACGTTCATCATAAATATAAGTAGCGGGCCTTTCGTCCGTAGAATAAAAAGTTAAGTAGCCTTCAAGAGCTTCGTGCTTTAAACGCAACATCTGTAATGTATCTTCTCCGATTCTAAGGCTTTCATTAAATCTAAACTTAGCTGCTTCTCGGCTAAACCACGTTACGCGACAATGTATTTCATTGCCCTCGCTATACTTTTGCTGTCCTTTATAATACTTCAAGTGTAAACTTTCAAAGTACACGGCCTTTTCGTGGCTTAGCCCAGAAGTGTTTTTAAACATGTCATAATAATCTACGCTTAGTAAATCTTCATAATCTCCAGTAAAGGGTTGGATAAGCGCCACACCATTTTCATAGTTTCTAAAAGACATCTGTTGTACTAAACACACTGCATCTGGAGGGGTTTCTAAACCTGCTAAGTGTTGATACATCCAAACACCGTGCCTAGTTAAAAAGTCATCTCCGTCTATCAACACACAGTATTCATTGTCAGAAGCTAAGAAAATATCAAATACTGAGTTTTTTCCTCTAGCTGGGGTTCCATTACTGCTCGAAACATGATATACTATTCTTTCAGATTTACAGTAATCCTCTGCTTCCTTTTGATAATCTTTATTTAAAGTATTTATTACTACTTCTATTTGATCTTTAGGAATGTTACTGTATTCTACAGAGGTATGTCTCTGTAGAGCTTCTAAATTTTCAGACGTAAGTACATAAAACTTAAACTTCATTCTTTATCCTCTTTTAAATCACTGTACATCTTAATAAGATCTGCGGAGAGTATCATACTTTTTACACAGTGTAAAGAGTTTATTTTAAAAAACATCAATTAATTTCTATTTATCTTTATGTACAAGTTTCTGTATTGTTTCGGATTCATATATCCTTATACCCAGCCACACAATAGTAAACAGCGAGGCCGTAGGGGGCAGCCAAGCCACCAAAGAAAGTAGCCCTGTTGAAGCGGCTACAATATCTACTGTTTCTTTTACTGATTCTTCTACGGCCATAGTTATCTCCTTTACTTATCAGCAATACCAGTGGTAGTTACGAAGCGCAACACAGTGACACAGGAAGCTATTACACAACCTACAGCCGCCTGACCTGCTGGTGATACAGGTAGGAAGCCTACGTAGCCCTGAAGGATACTCAGGACTGCGAGGGCTATGGAGAACTGTA
>Ga0209279_10000923_pt1 | contig 17006 bp, 31 predicted proteins | sample CoawatmetaG00DNA_3_FD_187508 | JGI IMG/M metagenome (GOLD analysis project Ga0209279, IMG submission 187508) | Marine microbial communities from the West Antarctic Peninsula - Coastal water metaG006-DNA (SPAdes) (version 2) | ecosystem: Environmental > Aquatic > Marine > Coastal ... | reverse complement strand
GGCTTGCTCCAGAAGTAAATGGATCTACTGTTCCGTATGAGCTACTACCTTTACCAACTAAGAAGTCAGAGGCAGCATATCCTGCAGCTTCAGTGTACTGCATGTGAGCACCAGCGGTAGTTTTTATCGATCCTGTAATATCAATACCATCGCCAAATGTAATATTAGTTTCATATTCCTCAATACCTTGAGTGAGTATAGTTGTTGCCATGATTAAAAATCCTTTCGTGTGGTGTTACCACGTTGCTTGGCATAGTGTGGGTTGACCACTTATAATTATTTATTTCTTAGCTTTTTTAGCTGCTCCGCCTTTAGCGTAGCCACCCTTAGCATAACCCTTTTTCTTCATCATGGCCCCACCCTTAGCAGCACCTTTTTTCTTCATTGTGGCGCCGCCTTTAGCGTAACCTTTTTTCTTCATCATAGCACCACCTTTGGCAGCAGCCATCGTTTTAGGTTTTGCTTTTGCTTTAGGTTTAGGAGCAGCACCGGGTTTTATAGAACGTGTAAGTAATTCACGTAATGGTATACCTAGTCTTTCTGCTTCTCGTTTCATTGATTTTAGCCATGCTGGATCACCTGATGATTTAGCCATTATTTATTTCTCCTGATATAAGTTGTTAAATACTCGTTCCGTATCCCAGATGTATTCAACATCTTCTTTGGAATGGAACATATGTTGGTTAGGTTTAAAGTCAGGAGGACCATCTCCTGTTTCAAACCAAGCTGGATGAGTTACTCTCACTCTGTTATTGGGTAACGCAACTATGTTACCTGTATAGTCTCCTGCATCTAGCAACTCCAGTACGTGTGACTGTTTGTGTTGAGCGGGATCATCTGCTACTTCATTGTCAGTATAGTCAACTGTGAAGTAGTACTTAGCTGGGTAGAACTCTCCATCTACTTTAGCTATCCAAGGGGCTGGGCTTGCACGTTCTATCTTATAAACACTATGTGTATGAGACATACAATCCCAAGGCTGTGCTAAATACGTAGGTAATGCTGTAGGCCATTGCTCGTAGGGTGTGTCAGCTACAAGGGCAGTCAGTGGCATTCTAGCCCACATAGCACCGCCGTGTACATTCTCTTCGTCTGTATCGTCTGTCTCACACCCAGTAAAGATAACTTGGAAACTAAGCGTTCTGTTTGGCATAGTCGTTACTGCAACTACCATACAGTGTAGAAAGTCTCCGTGGTACTCTTCCATGTTCTTAGTGTATTCACGTCTTACCCATGCTTTAAAGTGGGGTATGCTACTTTGTAGATACGGCATTATGTTTCCTTCGCAAGTCTGCTTTAGCTTTTCTGAAGAGTTCCGCTATGGTTGTCTTCTTCATAACTTTAGCACGTTGTTCAGCTACCGTCAATATCTGAATCTTTCTTGCGTAAGGTTTGTCTATTCTTTTAACTTTAGCTATTGTAGCTTTTGCATCTGCTACAGTAGCAAACTTAATGGGTACGGTATCTTTAGGGTTCTCGTCTGTATATAACCTACGACCAGAACCTTTAGGCTTCTTACCTGTTCCTAGCTTTGGGTCTTTTTGCTTTGCCATTAACCATACCCTTCAATGTCTTAGCTTGACCTGCATGTAGCTTAGAGGCTTTATTCAAACCTTTAATAACTTTCTTAACTTTAGTTTTGTTTTGATTAGTTAATGACATTACTTAAACATGCCCCCTTTACGCATATCATTGTTACCTGAAGAAGTTAGGCCACCCTCACTGTATGAAGCAAACGTTCTAGCCTTCATGGCATCTTTGCCATAACGCTTCACACTCTTTATATCTTTAGCTTGTTTTTCACGTAGCTTAGCAAGTGCAGCTTTCTTTTTAATCTCAAGTGCAGCAAGCTCTTTCTTCTGCTGTGCCGCACCACTTGTACCAGAGTCCTCATATCTTGTTAAGATACCTGCTTTCAGTCCATCAAACTTTTCTTTCATCCTGTTTGCTGCCACGGCTGATGATTCTCTTCGTGCTTCAGATGCTACTTTTGATGTTGTCATAATTGTTTATTCCCTTTTGATGTTATGGTTACTTAAACATACCACCTTTACGCATATCATTGTTACCTGAAGGAGCCATGCCACCACTTTTAAAGAAGCCCATCTTATTACGTACAGCAGTAGGCAGTTTCTTTAAACCAGTTTGGTTTTTTGTAGGTTGTGTAAGTCCACCCTCAGACAACTTAGATGCTTTATCCGTCATCTTATCTATAAACTTTTTCTCACCCTTAACTATACTTGTAGCCTTACGTAGGGCATCTACTATCCTTTGACGTGTCTCAGGATTTTTTTCTGTTTTAAGCATTCGTTGTAGTTGGGGAATAGACATTTTACCAAGAGCAGATTGTGCCATAGGTTTATCTGCCATAGGTTGTAGTGCCTTTGTTCCGCTAGTAGCAGGATCATTAGGTCTACTAGCCCCTATAGATCTAGAGCGCATTTGAGGTCTTTGTGATTTGTCTAGTCCTGCCATTGTATTATTCCTTTACCATTTTACTTTGTGTGACCAATAACGAGCACTTAGCTTACTAGGCTTAGAGTCTTGCGCATTGTGTCTTGCATAATAACTTTTCTTACGAGCTTTATCTTTAGCAGTTGAAGGATTCTTACCAGCACCACTTACGCCTTGCTGTCCAAACCTTATAAATTTATAAGTGTCACCTTCTTTAGCCATTACGCAGTGTGACTTCTTAGGGTGGCTAGGTGTACGCTTAGGTTTATTTACACCAGACAGCCCTTCGTCTTTCATTTTAGTCTTAACTCTTTCGGGTATTGCCATCAATCCATCCTTCTTTACGCATAGCCCACTCTACATGCTCTAAGGTAAATGGTTTACCGTAATGATTCTGCACTGCTTCACGTACATAGTATACATCACTGTGGGGAATATGTAAGTCTTCAAGATTACCACGCAATACGTGTTTATAGAACTCTTCAAGAACATTGTCTGTCCTTAGTTTTACTGATTTCTTTGTCATTGTCAATACTTTTTATGTACAAATATAAATAATCCTCGCTTAACAGCGATTATTCTACATGTATAGTTATAATATGTGTCACTTAAGTGTATCACTGTACGTGTATACTTATATGTTATTATACATATATATTATTTATAGGTAAGTATATATAGTTTAAGTGTATACTGTACGTGTATCACTTATAGTGACCTACCCAATCTCTCTCTCTTGTATAGTTTTACACATTTTGAATACCATGTCAATACTAAATCGTACAATGGTAGCATTATATTTATTAATGTGACTATGTTGCACATATATCACACCTCTTTGTGACCACATATACATACATTTGTGATCACACCTAACTGTAAACCACTATATATGTAATGTGGTTAACACTACATTTTCCTGATCCGTGTTGGGATACATGCATATATACGTACACCCCCCCGGTGGCCCCTGCGCACCCGCATATGTGTGCGTGTATGTGCGCCCACGTTACATGTACGTGTGTAGGTGTACGCATAATGCGAGGCATAAGCCACCATGCAACACAAATCATCAATGTTTACAGGTACTTACAAGAACTCGGCAAGTGTTACACAATCAGTTGCCCATGCACAATGTGATGTGAGGGCGGGCGTGTGAGAAGTGAAGGCGTGTAGCAGCGCCGATGCATATAAACAATCACCATCAAATAGATCTCAAAAGCACATCCCAATGTTTTCCACATACCCACCCCCCTAACGCATGTGGTCACATGCATCTGCGCAGATGTACGCTACACATCCACACACATCCACACACATGTGTAGGCACGAGGCAAGTGATTCGTTTTGGGCTGAGTTAAGTCCGATGTCGGACCTAATTTGCTGAACTACTACTACGTAGTAAAATAGGGTGTTGACATCTGTGGTGAGAACTGATTGTTTAATGGCACAACTTCAAACCTACCGAAAAGGAAAATCGGATGACCAACTTACAAGCTCAGAACATAAACACATTAGAGGATCACGGCAAAGCGTTAGCCGAGCAGTGGGACAAGATCGTAAAGGCAGACATGAAGCGTTTCGATGGCTTCACAAAAGTTGATGGCTTTGACACACGGCTTGGAAAGCTTATGCTCGAACTCAAGGCTGAAGGCGGCGAACGTATATCAGCCCAACGAATCCGTGATTGTCATCTGCATACAATAGACAAGCGGCGTAGGGCAGAGGCCATGTGGTTTGCTGACAACGAAACCGATTGCCGCAAGTTTATTGCTGATAGCAAGAAAGGCTTCACATCATTGTCTGCCTTGCAAAAGGCGGTAGCGATAGCGTCAAAGCCAGAGGCTGAGGTTGAAGCTGAGGCAGAGGTTAAGTCCGATGTCGGACCTAAGGCTTCAGATGGCGGTAGCATAACCGCTGAGGAAGTATACAAGCATCTAGTCGCAGTTTGCAAAGCAAATGAAATAGACATAATGGATGTAGCAGAGATGCTATTGGCAAATGTGGATGTAAACGAAACACAAACAAAGGTAGCAGCTTAGGCTGTTACCACTACAATGCTAAGTTAAATTAGTTTAGTATCCGCATAACATTTGGGTACTATGATATTTTAACTTGATCGTGAAAGGATCAAACAATGGCACTAGTATCTATAAAAAATCTTAATGATAATACCAAAGGCTTTCGTTTTAATGTGTTAGGTATCAAAGGCTTAACTCGCAAACGTATTGTCAAATCACGTGGATATAAAATCACGTTTGGTAAATGCACAAATGCCGTACACTTTGGCAAGCGTTCTGTGTACTTTGAGCACAAGCCTAACCGTGTAAGTGAACGTAAGATGCACAAGTTTGCTTAGTCCGATGTCGGACCTAACTAAAACTGAGGTAGCAGCTTAGGCTGTTACCACTCAACCAAAAAAGGAATACAAAATGGACAATATACAAACAGTAAAAGAATTGCGTGACATTGCTGCGGCTATGGCAACGGGTGACAGATCTAATCAAGCACTCGGCGCTGTATATGATAGCATTATGCAGCTTAGTTATAAGCTACAGGACGCTGACCTCAAATAAAGATTGATATTCTGGGTAGCACCTATTAAGGTGTTGCTTACTAATACCAATCAAACCACTAATCTGAAAGGTACAATGTATGAAATACATTCAGCATAATAGTAATGTTAGGGCTATGCCGACACCTAAGCAAACACGTTTGCAACGATTGCAAGCACGTTTAGATACGGCTAGACGATTGGCTAAGTTTGGCAATGGCCCTAACATACATAAGGTATACGATGCCGATGATAACCTAGTCGAGTTTCGTGAAGATACTGGATGGGTTGACACTTGAATATAAGATGCTTATTAAGTCCGATGTCGGACCTAACTTAAAGGATAAATAAAATGTTAGTTGGTAAAAGATCCATGATGTCTGGCACTCTAAATGAAATGAATATAGAAGTGTCTGAAAAGCAGATTACATTGTGGATGGAAGGCGTACCCATACAAGACGTGATGCCAGATCTATCTGCCGATGAACGTGAGTTTCTTAAAACAGGTATCACGCCCAGTGAATGGCACTCAATATTTTGGAAGGATAAATAAATGTACCAACGTGACGTAAATGAGATCAAAGCCTTTGTGAAATGGCGTGGCCCTGATGCCCTAGTCAACACTGGCCTATTCGTATTGCTTACAATACAAGCTGGCTTGTCTACCGTCAAAGGTAGCATGGTCAAGGTTGAACGTGACGTCTACCAAGCTGACTGCCTATGGGGCAAAAAAGCTGAAGGCTACATGTACCTTATAGACAATGCCGATTACTTGTATGGCAAAGTGTACGACATAGCTGACAAGTATGGCTATGATACACCTATGGGATGTCAGGAAATCATACGACTGTTTATCAACGTGCCTAATCTTGGCATGGTCAAGGCTGCATTCTTTGCACAATGCTTAGGCTTTAATACAGCCTGTTTAGATAGCCATAACCTTACAAGGTTTGATGTGTCTAGCAGTGCCGTCAAGCTAAACATGAAGGCTAAAGAACCTACTATACGCCGCAAGATAGCAGAGTATGTACAGTTATGTCATGATCTGCGAGGCCAACTTTCAGCGTCAAATTACGAATCATCAGCAGAATACTGGTGGAATAGCTGGTGCTTCTATGTAGCTGGCAATCGTGCCAACCGTGCCTTAGATACTGGTGACGTAGTGTCTAGGTTCCACGTTGAATGTGTAACATATGGGTTTGAGTAATGATTAAAAAAGTATCAGTGGGGATTGTAAATCCTGTGGCAAAGGCTATGTTGCAAGAGCGCAAAGCCCCACAGGTAGTGCTGCCTAAGAAGGGTAGCAAAGCTAAACGTAACAGACGAAAGGACACGTATGATGCAATACGAAATGCAGAACTTCATCAAGATGACTAAAGTTAAGTCCGATGTCGGACCTAAATTAAAGCGTGATGAATGGAAGCGTAGCCGTAAGGTTGCAAGGAATACCAAGTTGCAATTGCAGCATGGCACTACTAATTTTAAAAGCAAAAGGATAGCTTGACATGGCAACGTACATGATATACCAACGTAAGAAATCACAAGCAGTTGTAGAACACATCAACAATAAACCCAACAGTGTATACGCTAGTGCATACTTTGCACTTGGTATGCCAACTAACGACACAGCAAAGACTGCTGTTGAAGATGCCTTGTACCACGATATGTATGAGCCTACTATGATTATGCACGACAAGTCTACCGTAGGTAATCGAACACCCTTTGAGGCTATCTTTGATGAGGGTAACAGCTATGGACTAGGGGACATAACAACATACCCTATCGCCAAGCCCTCAAGTATGTCTGTCGGTGATCTACTGGTAGACCTAACACGAAACCAAACACATCTATGTATGCCGACAGGTTGGTATGAAATAGATGTAACACTTCAACTTAACGTAGCATAGGAGAAACCAGCTATGACCAACACTAACACAACAACCCGCCCAGTAGTTAAAGCAATCAAGCCTGAGTTGTATGTCAAGCATACATTTCACATGAAGAAAGCTGAAATGCTTACCTACAACTACGCAACTTTAGATGACTACATAGTAGAGAACTATGATACTAAAGGTATTAAACAGATTGCAGATGATATGAATGAGTATGTGGAGCGTGTTAAGTATCGTGTACAGATGATGCACACACTTAAGCTAATCAAACGTAAGCGTAACACAGAGCGTGGCTTGCTTGTTCGACAGCGTAAGGTGTTGGTCAAGTGGATCAAAGAAGTAGATGCAAAACTAAAGGGAGCAGCATAATATGGCTAACACTACAAAAACTGAGGCAGTAGAACTAACACCTCATGAGCAATGGCAGATTAAACGTGAAGCTAAGATGGTAAAGCGTAATGACCGTGCAACTTCACTATCTAAAGGTCAACTTAGGGCACTCAAACAGGCATACATAACTCTACGTCACGCTGACTTCTCATGCCACGAGGGGTATAAAGTAGACGCTGAAGACATGATTGCAATTGATCAGGCTGAGATCAGTTTAAGTGATTGGTTCCCACAGATAACTAAGGACGCAGTGTCTGAGTTACCATGTTACTGTGATGATGATGAAGATTAATCTATGGCAGTAATGGCATATGATGTGACCATTGAGGTAGACGGTACAGTGTCAGTCGTTAAGTTAGATGACACGTACCCTGCTGTAAATAGCTGGGCCACTGCAACTGAGTTCGCAATACACATGGCTTTGTTTAATCATCCAGATGCACAGGTAGAATTTGTAGACTGTGCGGAGTACATACATAAGGAATACACAAGCTATGGTTATATACACCCAGCACCCATTGCCCTACAATAACGGAAGAGAGGATGACCCCTGTGACGATTGGTCTGGTCATCCAATCCCTCAAACAAAGGATTATAAAAAATGATTAGATACTATGTTGAGTTTGATGATTATGAAAACAAGCGTGTTACAATTTATGTGATGGCGTATAGTCCAGAGCATGTTCGGAAGATACTTCCTGAGTATAATTTTATAGTCATAGATCAAACAGATTAGGAGATAACAAATGATTAGTGCAGCATTAATGTGTGTAGCATTGAACGTTTACCATGAGGCACGAAGTGAGCCTATGGTGGGACAGTATGCAGTAGCACACGTAGTATTAAACAGAGTGCAACATGATAGGTGGCCTGATGATGCCTGTTCAGTTGTACAACAGGGCTATACCAAAGGTAAGCACCGCTGTCAGTTTAGCTGGTACTGTGATGGTAAGTCAGACACAGCACACGAAGAGATAGCATGGGCAAGAGCTTTGATAGTGGCAGACAATGCACTGTCAGGTAAAGTTCCTGATCCAACTAAGGGTGCTACTCACTACCATGCACGGTACGTTAAGCCCTACTGGTCTGCTATGCTAGACATTACTGTGACATATGGATCACATAAGTTCTATGAATAGCTTACCGTTACTATTACAGTGTAGACATGTACTATACAACTATGGCACAGTTGCCACACATACAAACATAGGAGAACAGTATGCCTTTTGATATTCCCTTTCACTTAGACTTCGACGTAACATTTGAGGACACTCGTATGCACGACAAGAAATATGTCATCAATGAAATGACAGGCCAACCCCTTGGTATTGTTGGTAAATCTTTTAGATGTGCGTCACATGGTGACTTCTTTCGTGGTGTAGTTGACACTGCAACAGAGACACTATCCGCACAGGATCTTGAAGACGCTGACTTCAACTTTAATACAGCACGTAATGGTGCATGGGCTATGCTTGACATCACCCTGCCTAACGTCACGTCAACTATCAAGACAGATAAGTTCGAGACATCCATTGGCAATCGTATCATAAGCCTTCACGGTATTGATGGGTCATGTAGCAATCAAGTATACTTTGGTGCGATAGATTTCTTCTGTACCAATGGTATGATTACTGGTGACCACGACAAGGTGCGTAAGAAGAACACGTCTAACTTCACGATGAATAGTTTTATCTATGAATTAAATCGTGCAAGGACTGACTTCTATACACAGGCAGAGAAGATGCAGGTGTGGGCTAACACAGACCTCAAGTATGTAGACGTAAGCACTCTGCTTGATGACATGCTAGGGTCTAAGCGTAAGTCTGAGCGTATGTACAGTTTGTATATGCAAGAGGCAGGAACACGTGGTCACAATAAGTTTGCATTGTATAGTGCTATGACTAACTATGCCAGCTATGCTGATGAACGTAATGGCTTCAACCTCAAGACAACAGGCAATGACACACAGGCAATCAGCATGTGGTCACGTGAGCAAGAGGTAAGCAAGTGGGTTAGTGATGATCGCTTTCGTTACTTGGAAGCAGCTTAATGTCTAAGCTACCACGCTACGTACAAGAACGAGTGTCACCCTCAGGGGTGATCTCATACCGCTTTAACCCACCACAGATACTAGTGGACGAAGGCTTAGTTATACGAGAGACTTATGGCACAGACCTAAGGCAAGTGTGTAAGTTAGTTAAACAACACAATGATAACATCGACACATGGCGTGAGGAAAAACTTCACATCGCCAAACTACACAAGGGCAGCAAGGTAACAGACTTGATTAACTTCTACTATCAATCTAATGATTTCAATATGTTACGTGATACAACTAAGGTAGACTACAGATACTTTCTTACGATACTACATCAGTCTATGGGTACACGTAAGTACACCACTGTTACATCCAAGGTTGCCAAGCAAGCCTACGAAGAATGGGTTAAGCGTGGTGTACCATTTGCTAATCATGCTGCCACTTGTGCCAGTAGGATATACAACTACGCTATACAAATGGAGTACGCCACACAAAACCCTTGGTCTAAAATAAAACGTAAGTCTGTGCCTCAACGCAAGGTGGTGTGGTCACATGGTGAAGTTGTCGGGTTCCTTGATAAAGCGTACAGCGACTTTGAGTACCGCAACATTGGACTCATTGTACAGATGGCATACGAATGGTGTCAGAGGTTAGGAGACATGCGTATGTTAGAGTGGGACAACGTAGACTTGACGCAAGGTAAGCTGCAACTAGAGCAGAGTAAACGTAGGGCAGACGTTAGCCTTCCTATCTCTGACAATCTACTGCACATGTTGAAGCAACAACATAATGACTTTGGTTTTCAGAAGTATGTTGCACCACACCCACGTCCTGTGGCTGGCAGCTACAATGTCTATGCAATGGAACGTCTATCTAAGGTAGGCAGACGTGTCATGCGACTAGCTGGACTGCCTGAAGAGCTACGTCTTATGGACTTACGTAGAACTGGGGTAACACAGATGATAGATAAGGGCGTACCTTTACCCCAAGTTATGTCAGTGACAGGACACACACATGTGTCTTCTGTGAAACCATATATGAAACATACTTACGCTTCTGCAAATAGTGCCTTGACACAGAGAAATGTAAGTGTACAATCGAGTACTTACGAGTAACATAGAAAGTTATATAATATGAATATACATGATATTATAAATGATCTATCACTTAGTAATGGTGAAAGTAAACGCATGGCTTGCCCAAGTTGTAAGACTAAGAATACTTTTACTATTACAAATGACATGGGTAATATTGTGTGGAACTGTTACAAAAATAGTTGTCCTATATCAGGAGCTACACGTACAGGACTTACTACGGATGACATACGTAAGTCATTGGGTAGTGTTGCAGAAGAGACACACGTAGCATCTTTCTCTAAACCTGCATGGCTGGTGCGTGACTACGAAAAGATCACAGGTTTTTGTGACGAGTGGGAGCTAGACCCACAAGACTTAGGACTATTGTATGACGTGAAGGAACATCGTGTGGTGTTCCCTGTTGTACACAATAGTACTACAGTAGATGCCACTGGTAGATCGTTAGGAAAGCGTATACCTAAATGGAAACGGTACGGTAATTCACACTTGCCATACTCATACGGACGTGGTAAAACTGCTGTAGTTGTTGAGGACTGCATAAGTGCTGCTGTTATAGGTGACGGTGGTGTATATGTCGGGGTCGCAGTGTTGGGTACATCATTGTCCACTGGACATAAGAGGTACTTATCGCAGTTCTCAACAGCTATAATTGCACTAGACCCTGATGCCCTACAAAAGACACTGCAATTTGCAAAAGAATTAAGAACACATGTAGCTACTGTAAAGGTTATGTATCTGCGTGACGATTTAAAATACAGAAACCCTTCCGACTTAAACCATCTAACAACACTAGGAGAATAAGACATGGAACTATCATTAGTACGTAGCCTAATGGACAAGGACTTCTACGATGAACATCGTGGCGCACGTTGTCCTGACAGGCTATTCAGTAAAGACGTGCGTAAGATTAAGAAATCTATCGACAGTGCTATGGATCGTTACGAACGTACCGTTACACCAGCAGAGATTGAGGCACTGTTCATGGCGAACAACCCCACTCTTACTACTGCACAGAAGCAAGCATACAGCCACCTGTTTGTACAGATAAACAAGCAAGTCCCTATGGGCAGTGACGTAGCACAAGAGGTACTATCTAAACTGTTCCAACAGGTAGTAGGAGAAGACATTGCTAACCTTGGCTTTGACTATGTGAATGGTGACAAGACTAGCCTTGAGCCACTACGTAATATGCTTGAGCTATACGGTGATGACTTCACCCCTAATCTTCGCATTGATTGGGAAGACATAGACATTGATACTATCATTGCCATGACTGACCTTGAGTCACAGTGGACATTCAACATACCTACGTTGACACGTAAGGTAGAGGGCGTCAATGCGGGTCACTTAATTGAGGTGGGTGCTAGACCCAACACAGGTAAGACATCCTTTCATGCCTCACTGGTAGCTTCACCGGGTGGGTTTGCATGGCAGGGTGCTAAGGTAGTTGTACTATGTAATGAAGAAGGGTATCACCGTGTAGTACATCGGTACATTACAGCGGCTACGGGCATGGACAAGCACCAGATTGTAAAGAACAAAAGCGCAGCTATGGCTACCTTTGATAAGATACGTAGCAACCTATTGTTTAAGGATGCAACTGGACGTGACATGAATTGGGTTGAGTCAGTATGTAAGTCATACAAGCCTGACATAGTTATACTAGACATGGGTGACAAGTTCGCACGTACTGCTGGGTTTGCACGTCCTGATGAGGCACTCAAAGCTAATGCCATACATGCTAGGCAGATTGCCAAGCAGCAGGAGTGTGCTGTATTCTACATGTCACAGCTATCAGCAGATGCAGAAGGTAAAATTGTATTGAACCAAGCTATGATGGAAGGTAGTCGTACAGGTAAGGCAGCAGAAGCTGATCTTATGTTTATGATTTCTAAGAACCCACCAGTAGAAACAACTGATCATGATTCAGAAGACAACCAGAGACACATCAATGTCGTTAAGAATAAATTGTCAGGTTGGCATGGTATTGTTCTTACTGATCTTGAATATAAAACAGCGAGGTATGTAGCATGACCCATGTATGTAAAATGTGTGACACAGTATTAGTGCCCAATGAAAATTGGCATAATAGCATGATGCTAAATGGACACTATAGATGTGTACCATGTCATAGGATAATTACCAATAGCGATATGCACAAGTATAATCCAAAGCGTATGTATGTGAATGGTAATTATGTACCAAGGTCACACCCACTATACAAAGCAGGGAATTATAAAACATTCGACGATGCTGCATTTAGTTCTTTAACTAACTACACCAGTACTAAATCTGGACATGTTTATGCTATGACTAATGCGGCATGGCCTGAGTGGGTCAAGATAGGTAAGGCTGTTGATGCAGAGGACAGGCTTAGTACATACCAGACAAGCTCACCTATGCGTGACTACACTATGGTACACTATGCCTACTCTGATGACCGTAATGTATCTGAGAGACAGGCACATGAGCGAGCAGCCAAGCTGGGCGAGAAACGTAACGAGTGGTTTAAGATCAGCAGAGAAGAAGCCATTGTAGTTATAGAACAAACTGTGGAGGAAGTAGCATGAACACAGTATGGATATTAATATGGATGCAGTTTATACCCAACGAAGGTATAAATTATCATCACTTAGGTACATTTAATAATAAGACTTTGTGTGGCGGTGCTTTAGGTGAAGCATTAGTCTTAGTGAATGACCCATCCGAAACTATACAGTGCATTGAGGTGGATCTAAGATGATAACAGCTACTTACGTAGATCACATGGGTAGTGACTTGTCTGTAGTTAATGCAGCAAGAGTTAGCTTTGGTAAGAACCACACAGAGATGACTGAGGGTGACACTAGGCTTATCAAGTACCTAGCTAAGTACAAGCATACGTCACCCTTTGGTCATGCCTTTGCAAGCTTCCATGTTAAGGCTCCAGTGTTTGTAGCTAGACAACTAGTGAAGCACAAGTTCCTACGGTGGAATGAGATCAGTCGTAGGTATGTTGATGATGAGCCTGAGTTTTATCAGCCTGATGTGTGGCGAGGACGTAGTGAAGATGCCAAGCAGGGTAGTGAAGGAGTTACTTATCCTGATCCAGACATTGTAAGTTTTTACAATCATACTGCACTACGCAGTTACAATGAGTTATTAGAAAATGGTGTATGCCCAGAGCAAGCACGTATGCTTTTGCCACAAAGCACCATGACAGAATGGTATTGGTCAGGCAGTCTTGACGCCTTCTCTGACATGTGCAATCTTAGATGTAAGGAAGACACACAATACGAGACACGCCTTGTAGCAAATAAGATAGATGAAATTATGCTTGACTTGTACCCACACTCATGGCAAGCATTAACAAAAGGAGACACACATGCTACTGACCCTAGACGTAGAGAACACAGTAACCAAACGTAACGGCAAGATGCACCTTGATCCGTTTGAACCAACCAATACATTAGTTATGGTGGGTATGCTAGATGATTATGGAAATGAAGACATTGTAACATTTGATCACTCAGAGCAACAGCCCACTACAGATGGGCGGCGTATAGTACAAGACAAACTAGACGCTGCCCATTTACTTATTGCACACAATGCACCACATGATTTGCTGTGGCTATGGGAGTCAGGCTTCACCTATGACGGTGAGGTATACGACACCATGCTAGGCGAGTATGTACTGCAACGTGGGCAGAAGCAACCGCTATCCCTTGAGGCATGTGCTGAACGGTATGAGCTTGACACAAAGAAGCAAGACACACTTAAAGAATACTTCAGTAAGGGTACATCTACTAGAGACATACCTCACGCTGAACTGGCTGACTATCTGTCGCATGACTTACATGCTACACAACAACTCTATGATTCTTTGCAGACGTTGTACGAGGAATGCATTTCATTGGAACCAACAGTCAAGCTAACCAATCAGCTTGCCCTGCACTTGGCACGTATATATCAGCGTGGCTTTCAAGTTGACATGGATGCACTGAGGGATGTTCGTGATGAGTTTGAGTCTGAAAGACGTACACTTATCATTGCTCTTGAGGAACAGGTCGCTGACCTTATGGGTGACAGACCTATCAATCTCAATAGCCCAGAGCAATTGTCGTGGGTTATCTACAGTCGTAAGCCTGACGATAAGAAGGTATGGGCTGACCTGTTTGATGAGCGTATGCCAGATGCAGAGTACAGAAGTACCGTCAATCGTTACAGCACTAAGTTGTTTAAGCAGAAGGCATACCAATGCCACGACTGCAGAGGTTCTGGCAGAGTATACCGTACCAAGAAAGATGGCACACCATTTGCTAAGGCAAGCAAGTGTACCACGTGTGTTGCACATGGCTTCCTATATGAGAACAAGGATCAGATAGCTGGCCTAAAGTTCATTGCACCTACAGCCAAGTGGGTTAGTGCTAATGGGTTTGGTACTGGCAAAGAGAACCTCACATTCCTTGAGGGCATTGCTAGATCCAAGGGTATGCAAGAGGCTGAGTCATTCCTTCAGAAGGTACGTAGGTTGTCAGCAGTAGAGACATACCTCAGGAGCTTTGTAGAGGGCATTGCAACGCATGTTAAGTCTGATGGTAGGTTACATGTACGGTTACTACAACACCGCACTGGTACAGGCAGGTTGTCGGGTGCTGACCCCAACATGCAGAACATGCCACGTGGTGGTACGTTTCCTGTTAAGAAGGTATTCATATCACGTTGGCATGGTGGTAGCATAATGGATGCCGACTTTGCACAGCTTGAGTTCAGGGTAGCTGCATACCTGTCACAAGACATGACTGCTATTGACGAAGTAACTACAGGCTTTGATGTACACAGCTACACTGCCAAGGTTATCTCTGATGCAGGTCAACCTATGTCTCGCCAAGATGCCAAGGCCCACACATTTGCTCCCCTGTATGGCGCTAGTGGATTTGGCAGATCAAAAGCAGAAGCTGCATACTATAGGCAGTTCACTAAGAAGTATCATGGTATTGCTAAGTGGCATGAGGAACTAGCTAAAGAGGCACTCAACACTAGTAAGATAACTACACCGTCAGGACGTGAGTTCTCATTCCCTGATGTAGCTAGGCGCAGGTTTGGTGGTGTGACATTTTTCACACAGATAAAGAATTATCCTGTGCAATCATTCGCAACGGCTGACATAGTACCTCTATCTTTGATATACATTGATAAGCTACTTACAGCTAACAAGCTACACAGTTGCGTAGTAAACACAGTGCATGACTCAATAATAATTGACGTGCATCCACAAGAGAAGGAAAAAGTATTACGAGTAATCGAAGCAGCTAATGATAAGTTGATTGAGATAATTAATAAACGTTGGGGTATAGACTTTAATATTCCACTATTATTAGAAGCAAAGATAGGGCCAAATTGGCTTGACACAACTGACGTAGCATGATATAACTATCGTCTGTTTTACATAAAAGGAGACTACCACATGAGTAACGTAGCAACAATAGACACTAATAATTTTACAGCAATGTCACAAGCAATGGGTATGGGTTCAGACCAACCCAAGAAGAATGAGTCTAGTACACTAGCTCGACTTCGTATTCAACACACACCCCTTATGGGTCAGCAAGAAGTTGCTGGTAAGATGAAGAATGTAGAGGTAATCTCTGGGGGTACATACAAACTTGAGATACCTGATGGGCCTACCTACTATGCAGAGAAAGTATCTCTTCGTCCCTTCTTGCAAAGGTTTATGTACAAGAAGTTCATCAAGGGTACTGACAGTACACCTAATCGTTTTGTCAAGACCGTTATGGCGAATGACATGAACAATGACATGAAGGACAATAATGGGGGCTTCAACTGCGGTAAACCTGCTGGGTTCATTAAGGATTGGGCAGCACTACCAGATAATATGAAGGACTTAATTAAATCTATCAAACGTGTTCGTGCTATGTTTGGTACAGTAGAGATGGTCAACCCAACAGACGAAGGCGGTAGTCCTGTGGACGTAGATACTACCGCATTCATCTGGGAGATTGACAATCGTGATGCATTCAAGATTATGGGTGACATGATTGGTAAGTACAGCAAAATGCGTAGGCTACCACCTCAACACTACATCGAAGCTACCACAAAAGAAGTACCACTACCCAATGGTAGCAGCTACTACATTCCTGTGGCTAACCTTGATCTAAACAATACGTTGGACATGGACAATGAAGCACAGGAAAACTTTGCTAACTTCTTAGCGTGGATAGAGAACTACAATACCTACATACTTAATGCATGGAATGATAACATGCACAAGAATGAGGAAGTAGACACAGCTACGGTGGAAGAGTTTGTGGATATTGACGCAGAGGATTTTGTCTAATGCATCACCCTGCTGAACTGGCGATCAATCAGTATCTTGAAGATGCTACATCTGGTAAATCAACAATGTCTGAAGAGACAATCTTACAAATTGGTACAGATGTAATGGATGCTATGAGACGTCAGTTTGGTGGGGGCAATAAGCGTGATGAGTTTCGCTTGCGAATGTCTAACATTGGTAAGCCAACTTGTCAGCTTTGGTTTGCGAAGAACAAGCCAGAGGAAGCATTGCCCAAACCAACCAC
>Ga0209279_10000920_pt1 | contig 17034 bp, 6 predicted proteins | sample CoawatmetaG00DNA_3_FD_187508 | JGI IMG/M metagenome (GOLD analysis project Ga0209279, IMG submission 187508) | Marine microbial communities from the West Antarctic Peninsula - Coastal water metaG006-DNA (SPAdes) (version 2) | ecosystem: Environmental > Aquatic > Marine > Coastal ... | reverse complement strand
GAAAGAAGGCTTTTATTCGATGCCCGATAAGGGTTTGCTTTTCGTAAAATAATTTCATCTTTTGTTATTTGATGTACAATACCTGAGTTTGTTGCTCGAATTCCTTTTGCTAATTGATCCCCACGACAAACAAACGAAGCAATTTTTACTTTTGCTTTTTCCCCGTTAAGTCTATATTTAATTTGGTTTTGCTCACTCTGGAATAAACAATATTTTTGTTGGCTACTATTTTTTATCTCAATTTCTTGGCGAAAACTATTTTCAGAAAGTTTATTCTCTTTTACTTGACCAAGGCTCATAATTCCTCCCCCGAAAGATGTTTTACGGGTGAAAGGAGTCCCAGGTAAGGCACAAAAAGCTACGGAACTCTTTTCACCCATTTTAGCAGAAAGAGTAAACTCACTTGATGAGACCTGTTTTCTAAATACAACCCCAAAAACAACGTGATCTTTCTCTGATAAAGGAGAACCTGCTAAGGCAGCTTTAGGAAAAGCTTTCCATTCTAAAAAAACAGGCCCACTAAATTGAATACCGTCTAAAAGAGTTCCAAAAGGTTGTGTTAGTGAAAAATTATTGATAAACAATTTCTTTAATTTTTTCCAACTTTTGGGTATGTTTTCTTTTTTAGGTAAATAGAACCAAGTCGCTAAATTGATATCCATAGCGAAAAGGGAAGACTTTTGAAAACAATACCGAGTTTCACGTTTTTTTTCATTCTTTGAGGTTTCATAGAATTTGTGAATTAAATCATAGGAAACTGATTTTTTTATCCCCCCAAGCTGAGAACTAGTAGTTAAAAATGATTTATTTTCAACTACGGTTTGACAATGTTGACTGTAAGCTGCCTTAGCAGGCTGACAGTCAACATATTGTTGATAAACAGAACAAAGAGGTAAGACTTGATTTCCATTGAAGATTTGAGTTAATGGTTCTTTTGGAGACCCACAAATCCACTGAGTATCCGCTCCCGTTTTATGGAAATAAAAACCAAGACTTGAAGGTCTTCGTGAAACTGTATATGATGTATCCTTAACAAATCCATCGTTACTCGTCTTTTTGTTTTCATCCTCTAATTTAATATCACCCTTTTTTGATAAAGGTAGTTGTAAAGATGAGGAAGGAACAACATCCCCTTCTAAAACATGAAGATAAGCATTTCCTTGTACATAAATTGTTTCTTTCACGGTTCCTTCTTGTTTTTCAACACCAGAATCGTAACGAAAAATCACTTCTTCTTGTTTTTCAAAATAAGAATCGGAACGAAAAATAACTGTAGTCACTTGATGGAAATAAACTTGTCCAGAAATACCTGAACAAACTTCTTTCATAGCCCGGACCCCAAGATTTTTTCTAGGACCAGATAAAATTGTTTTTAAATCAGATACTTCAGCAATTACTTGTTTCCAATAGATTTTACTATCCGGTTTAATATAAATAAGAGTATAAGCGGGAACTGATAAGCAGGTTTTATCTTTTTGATCCTTAAAGAAATATTGTTGACCGTAAGTTGCCTTACCTGACAAGATGTCAGCCTTAGCAGGTCGATTATCTTTTTTAATAATTAAATCAATAGATTTTTTAAAAAAAATCGCTTCTTGTCCATAAGGTGTCCTTGTTTTTTCTGATTCATGTGAATCATAAATTAAAATACCATGGTGAGGTGCATAAATACGATCAGCAACATCAGTTGAAAAAACGCCGCCTGTATGAAATGTTCTCATTGTTAATTGAGTCCCGGGTTCACCAATGGATTGGGCTGCGATAATTCCAACTGCTTCTCCTAAATCAACCATCGATCCATTAGCAAGACTCCAACCATAACAAAGTTTACAAACGTGCCGTACCGTCTGGCAAGTTAATGGTGATCGAACATAAATTTTGGGTTGTTTAAATTGAATTATTTGGGTTGCTAATTCAGGGCAAATGTCTTCATTTCGTGACGCTAAAAATATACGTTTATTTCGTACTGGTCGAGCTAAAACTCTGCCAATAAGTCTCTTCTTTAACGGTAATAAGACTTTCTCTTGTTCTACTAAAGAGGATAAGAAAATCCCTTGTAATGTTCCACAATCAACTTCTTTAATAATAACAGCTTGAGCAACATCAACTAGACGTCTTGTAAGATAACCAGAATTTGCAGTTTTTAATGCTGTATCAACTAGCCCTTTACGTGCCCCATAACAAGAAATAATATATTCAGTAACTGTTAAACCTTCTCGAAAATTACTTTTAATTGGTAAATCAATAATTTCCCCTTGTGGATCTGCCATTAATCCACGCATACCTACTAATTGCCTTACTTGGGAAAGGTTTCCGCGTGCTCCAGAGAAAGCCATCATATATACTGGATTCAAGAGATCTGTTTCTCTAAAATGGTCTACTACCTCATCTTTTAATAATTCACTAGCTGCATTCCATACGTCAAGAATTTTTTGTGAACGTTCAACAGCAGTGATTTTACCTCGTGAAAAACGATCATCAGCTTGCCATACTTCATTTTCAGCATAAGCAACTAATAATTGTTTTGCTGGTGGAATTTTCAAGTCTTCTAAACCTAAAGAAAGCCCTGCTTTTGTTGCATGGTGAAAACCTAATGTTTTTAATCGATCAATCATAGTTAAGGTATTTGTCCGACCATGATTCGTTAGATGCCAAGCAACAAGACGTCTTAATTCTCCTTTATCGACTTCGCGATTAAAAAAAAATGTACTCATTTTTTCTTTTTTCTCCTTGATTAATTTAAAACAGTAACAAATACTAGCCTGACAAAGTCAGTATAAGCAATCCTGACAAAGTCAGCTTGCAGTCAACAAAGAACCCTGCCTGACAAAGTCAGCCTGCTAAGGAAGATCTTAGCAGATGTCCCATCCTGCTAAGGAATATCTTAGCAGACGTTCCATCCTGCTAAGGCAGCTTACAGTCAACTGACTGCAACTTCGCAGCATCTTCGTGAGAAACTTACTTCGGACATTCAATTACGCGGCTAAAAATCATACGACCCACTGTTGTCCTTAAATAAGCCTGCTTCGTAGCAAGGGGCTGCCTTAAAACATTTGCTATTTTTTGTTTACGTTCAAGAATATAAGCTCGTTGGTAAATTTTTGTAATATCACCTTGTTTTCCGACACGGATTTCAATAGGATCTTCTTCATTTTTATAACTTTCAATTTGACTTTTTGAACAAGAAAACCAAGCTGAAGTATGAATATCAACCGATTGCTGGTTATACGCTGTAATGGCTTCGTCTAAATGATTGAAATAAGGTTTTTTACTTTCTAAATAATAGGGTGAACTATCTTCACAAGTTAAATAATAACAACCTAAAACCATATCTTGACTTGGTAAAAGAATGGGTTGCCCAGTAGCAGGGGATAGCCAATTATTGGAAGCAAGCATTAATAATCTTGCTTCAGTTTGAGCTTCAACAGATAATGGGACATGGACAGCCATTTGGTCCCCATCAAAATCAGCATTAAAAGCTGGGCAAACTAAAGGGTGAAGTTGAATTGCTCGGCCACCAATTAAAACAGGTTGAAAAGCTTGAATCCCTAAACGATGAAGAGTAGGTGCCCGGTTCAGTAAAATAGGGTGCCCCTTTATTACTTGTTTTAAAATTTCATCTAAAATTGGACCACCCGCTTGGATTTTTGCTTTTGCTCCTCGGATAGTTTGGGCAAATCTATAGTCAATAAGTTTTCGAATAAGGAACGGTTGAAAAAGTTCAACAGCCATTTCGCGAGGAAGCCCACATTGGTGAACTCTAAGATTTGGTCCAACAACAATTACAGACCGTCCAGAATAATCAACACGCTTCCCTAAAAGATTTTGACGAAATCTTCCTTGTTTCCCTTCAATAATATCAGAGAGTGATTTTAATGGTCGATTATTGGTACCTAAAACAGCTTTCCCTCTACGACCATTATCAATTAATGAATCTACTGCTTCTTGTAATAATCGTTTTTCGTTCTTAATGACTAGATCCGGTGCCATAATCGTTAAAAATTTCATGAGACGATTATTTCGGTTAATCACACGTCGATATAAGTCATTTAGATCAGAGGTAGCAAATCTCCCACCATTTAATTGTACCATTGGTCTTAAATCCGGAGGTAAAACGGGTAAATAATGTAAGACCATCCATTTTGGATCAATTCCAGAATCACAAAAAAAAGCAATAAAACGAAGGCGGCGTGCTATTCGTTTTTTCTCCCGTAAAATACGGTCCGCTTCTTTTTGAGGTAGTCCAATCACGGTTTTTGGTAATTTTTCGTATTGATACAAAAAAACTTTCGCCATCCGTTGAATATTTTTTTCACTTAATCTCTTTTCTATTGCTTGGGCACCAAAATTATCTGTAGGATTATTAAGAAAACTTTCTTTTGATTTCGTGGTTAAAGGGTTTCCTTCAAAATCAAATCCCGGGGTCCATTTCTCTAAGTGAAAATCTTGGCTTTCGTCCCATCGAAATGGATTCCAAGGAAAAGGACTAATGGTTACATAATCTTCAGCTTTATCAGCAAAATAATTAGTAAAGTAAAGAATACTTTCAACTTCACTTACCTTTAAATCTAAAAGGATTGAAAGGTGGCTGGGTATACTCTTTAGATACCAAATATGGGCTACGGGAGCAGCAAGGCGGATATATCCAAGACGATATCTCCGTACTTTTGATTCAGTAATTTCAACTTGGCATGTAGGGCAATAAATAGATTGGGGAGGTCCCAATTTATTTTTAGGGGCCCGTGTTCGTTTATAACGCCCACAATAACATTCCCAATCCTTCACAGGACCAAAAATCTTTTCACAAAAAAGTCCATCAGGCTCAGGTTTAAATGTTCTGTAATTAATCGTTTCAGATTTTGTAACTTCACCGACAAGTGTTCCATCGGGTAAAGGTCTCTCAGCCCATTTCCTAATGAGTTCAGGAGATGCTAATTGAATTCGAAGTGAAACTAAATTTTTTTTAGTTATTTGGCGCATATTTTCATAGTTATTTAGGTTGTTGTAATAAAATCCATCCTGCTAAAGCAGCCTTCTTGAGAAGCTTATTTAAAAGCAACCGCAACCTGTCTGACAAAGTCATCCTGCTAAGGCAGGATTCCCTAAATATACTTATAAATATATCCTGATATCTAAACAAAGAGAACGAAGTTCACTCACAAGAACTTTAAAAGACTCTGGTGTACCAGGTTCTGGTAAATTTGTCCCTTTAATAATCGCATGAAGAATTTCATTTCGACCTTGCATATCATCAGATTTTACTGTAAGTAATTCTTGCAGTAAGTAAGCTGCACCAAACCCTTCCAGAGCCCAAACCTCCATTTCCCCTAAACGTTGACCACCATGTTTAGCTCGCCCTCCTAAAGGTTGTTGAGTCACAAGAGAATAAGGACCAGTTGAACGTGCATGAATTTTATCATCAACTAAATGAACAAGTTTTAGCATATAAGGATAACCTGCCATAATTGGTTGGTCGAATGCTTCCCCTGTCCGCCCATCAAAAAGACGGCTTTTTCCTGCAAATGCAGGTTCAAATAGCCATTTCTTTTTAGTCTTTCTTCTGGCTTCATAAAGTTTTTGGTAAACAAGTCCTCGCGAGGTTTCTTTTCCATACATTTCATCAAAAGGAACTACCTTCATCGATTGGTTCAAATATTTCCCTGCTAATCCAAGTAAACATTCAAAAACCTGGCCAACATTCATACGTGATGGGACACCTAATGGATTTAATACTACGTCAACAGGAGTACCATCTTGTAAAAAAGGCATATCCTGAATGGGTAAAATATTTGACACAATGCCTTTATTTCCATGACGTCCAGCGATCTTATCTCCAACTTGGATACGTCTCTTTTCTGCTAAAAAAATGCGTACGGTATTTTTCTTTTTTTTCACATCAATTACACGTCCTTTTACTCCATTTGGTACTCTCAATGAACTATCTTGAACATCAGGTTCTTTTTGTAAGAAAATAGCTCTTAAAAGTCTTTTTTCTGGCGTTTGGTCAAACTCACCTTTTGGGGTTATTTTCCCTACTAAAATATCGCCTGCTTCTACCCATGAACCTGGAAGAACGATCCCATTTTCATCTAAATGCTGTGTCGATTCAATTCCAACATGAGGAATGGTCCGGGTAAATTCCTCCATTCCAATTTTAGTTTGTCTTGTTTCAACTTCATACCTTTCAATATGAATAGAGGTATAAATATTTTCATAAACGAGACGCTCACTAATTAAAATAGCGTCTTCAAAGTTGTAACCTTCCCAAGGCATATAAGCAACTAAAACATTTTTACCTAATGCTAATTCACCTCTTGATGTTGCTGCCCCATCTGCTATTAAATCACCCTTCTCAACCCAATCACCTGGTAAAATACTAGGTCTTTGACTTATACAAGTCGCTTGGTTTGATCTTTGATATCTTTGTAATTGATGAGCAGTACAATGATTGAAACTCATATTGCTAGCAATCTTTATTGCTGATTTGTTTGCCGCGACCATTTCTTGTTGCCTTGGCAGGATTTCTTGTTGACTGTAAGCTGCCTTACCTGACAAGGTGTCAGCCTTAGCAGGCTCCCTTCGCAGGCTCGTGCTATGCACTATCGCAGAAGCAATATGAATTTCTTTCGGATTTGTCGAAATAACTACGCCTGATGTCTTTGCAAGAAGGACTGTTCCTGAATCTCTTGCTACTTGTCCTTCTAATCCAGTCCCTACAAAAGCCCTTTCCGGAGAAACTAAAGGTACAGCTTGCCGTTGCATATTTGAACCCATTAAAACACGATTAGCATCATCATGTTCTAAAAATGGAATTAACGATGTAGCAACTGAAATCATCTGGATAGGTGAAATCCCAATAAATTCGACTTGTTTCGGATTTGATATTCCAAATTCTTTTTTATATCGGGTGGGTATTTTATTTTGGTGGAGTTGGTTCCCTTTTGATATTAAAATATCACCGGGTGAAACAAAGACACCTTCTTCTTGTTCAGCGGATAAGAAATAAGGGCCCTCATTTTTTTTTACTTCTCCTTCATCCACTCGATAGAATGGGCATTCTAAAAAACCTAGCTCATTAATTTTTGCATAGGTCGTTAATGAACTAACTAACCCAGCATTCCCGCCTTCAGGAGTTTCAATGGGGCAAATTCTCCCATAATGACTAGGATGAATCTCACGGACTGCCATACCAGCGCGGTCTTTACTTAAACCTCCAGGCCCTAAAGAACTTAATCTTCTTTTATGCGTAATTTCGGCTAATGGATTTGTCTGATCCATATACTGGGATAATTGGCTTGAACCAAAAAATTCTCTTAACGAGCTAATAATTGGTTTTGGATGAATAAAACGTGTTGGTAAATAAGATTCAGCGATCGTAATTCCTTGCTTAGATTCAATTTCTTCAACCTTATCGCGAACCATTTTTTCTAGCCGGGAAAGTCCAATACGAATTTGGTTTTGTATTAATTCACCTGAAGTCCGAACACGCCTATTTTTTAAATCATCAATATCATCAATTAAACCAATACCAAATTCAAGGTTTACTAAATAATCAACCGCCGCTAAAATATCTTCCGGGCGTAAAACCGTAGTTGTCGGATTGCCTAAAATACGTAACTTTTTATTTAAACGAGCCCTTCCTAATTTTCCTAAATCGTAACGTTCAGGATCCATGAATCGAGATTCTAATAATGTAGCAGCTCCTCGTAAAGTCGCAGGACGATCAGGTCGAAGTTTATAATGCAGTTTGTATAAAGCTGATTTTTGATCGTGTGGCTCTCCTTCTTTAGCCATTACCGCTTGTTCTACTCGTGATCGATTAAGAAAATTAGCATGTCGTAATGATCCATCAATTTGTTTCTGGGTTAAACCCAATGCATAAAGAAAGATAAAAATAGGTAATTTACGGATTTTATCCACTTTTACCCAAACTAAACCATTTTTATCTGTTTCAATTCGTAGCCATGAGCCGCGGTTTGAAAGAATACTTCCTATATATGTTTTTTGGTTTTTTTTATCGAATTGTGTTTTGTAATAAATACCAGCACTTCGGATAATCTGATTTACAATTACTCGGGATGAACCATTAATAATAAATGTTCCCCGACCTGTCATTAAAGGAATTTCTCCTAAAAAGACTTTTTGTTGGATAGACTGTAACGGGATTCCCCCACCTTTTGGAAATGAGAGAATTTGTAATGGCACATAAACAGCCGTTGAATAAGTTTGAGCTTTTGAAATTGCTTCGTTTGGAAGTAGACTTGGCCTTTTCCATTCCAATTCATTTGCATAAAAAAAAATCTCTGTCCGTTCTTCTTCATTTTGGCATCGAATAGGGGAAATTCTATCAATTTCCTCAACTAAACCATACTCAAGAAACGCAAGAAAACTCTCACGTTGAATTCCTACTAAATCTGGAAGTTTAAAATCTTTAATCATTTTTATGAAGACACTTGTAAAAAAACGAATAAATCGTATATAATAAAATTGTGGAGAATTACTTAATACCGGCGGCATGGCCAAGTGGTAAGGCAGAGGATTGCAAATCCTTTACCCCCAGTTCGAATCTGGGTGCCGCCTAGCCATAACTATCACAATTGCTGTTCAAAGATAGTTTGCTCATAGGGGCCCATGGGGAAACGGGTTACAATCCTGACAAAGTCAGCCTCCTAACGCAGCTTACAGTCAACTTACAACAAGCCCATGAGTTATAACAATTACAAGGCCGTCTTTGTTGCTGCTCCTTTTCAGGCCTGACAAAATTAAGAGGTTATAATATCTATAACTATGAGCTTATTTAGATTTTAACACTTTTATCCAGAAAATCAAGTTTTTTGGTTTAAAAAATAAGATTATTTTGATGTAGATAAAAAAAGCTACTGATTTTTTATGATTACTTTAGAACAAATGTTAGATGCTGGTGTACATTTTGGTCACCAAGTACGTCGATGGAATCCAAAAATGGAACCTTTTATTTATGGTGAAAGAAACGGAATTCATATTATTGATATTGTACAGACCCTTGCTTGTCTAGAGGAAATTTCTGAATATTTAACGCAAGAATCTTTAAAGGGAAAAACTATTCTTTTTGTAGGTACAAAACGACAAGCAGCACCAGTTATCCAAACAGCAGCAATTGAATCCAATTCTTATTATGTAAACCAACGATGGCTTGGTGGTATGCTTACCAATTGGGCTACTATGACAACTTGTATTAATAAATTAAAAAGTATTGAAAAACAAGATGAAATGGGTATTTTAGAAAAATTGCCTAAAAAAGAAGTTGCACTTATTAATAAACGACGTGATAAATTGGAGAAATTTTTTGGTGGCGTGAAAACAATGACCAAATTACCCGATATTGTTATTCTTGTAGGACAACCTCGGGAAATCAACGCAATTAAAGAATGTAATAAATTAGGTGTACGTACAATTACTATATTAGATACTAACTGTGATCCGGCTTTAGCGGATTTATTTATTCCTGCTAATGATGATTCAATCCGTTCTGTAGAACTTATTTTAGGTCAATTAACTGAGGCTATTAAAAAGGGACAAAGATAACTGTCTGCTAAGGCAGCAATTTTAATCAAAGGATAAAGGTAGAGAAAGTTTACAAGATTATTTTCTCTACCTTTTCATAGTTAAACGATTAAAACAAACCTGCTAAGGCAGTAAGGAATCCTACTAAGGAATATCTTAGCAGATGTTCCATCCTGCTAAGGCAGCTTACAGTCAACTAAGGAATATCTTAGCAGATGTCCCATCCTGTTAAGGCAGCTTACAGTCAATCCTTTTTTATCCTTCAGTTTATCTAATAATAATTTTTCTTCATCGGCCTTGGGCTTCCTAATTTATCCTCTGATAAAATAAATCTTATTAACTCTCTTTTTTTGTTTATGGCTTAGGCTAGAGTTGAACTAGCGACCGATAGGATATGAATCTATTGCTCTGCCACTGAGCTACTAAGCCAATATATACATACTATAACATGAATACCATATATTACGCAAATATATATCAGTGTTACTTAGTAACCATTTCCCATTTGCTGGTTATTAACCAAATATTATGATTGGATAAAAAATAAAATCAGCTCCAATAATATCTAGTTATTATACGCTAAATCGTTTCCAGTCATTTTATCAAGGTCAGCATAAGTCAAACCTGACAAGGATCTTAATAAATTACTTGCTCCCTTAGTAGGATGGGACATCTACTAAGATCTTCCTTAGTAGGATCTTTAGATAGTGAATAAGTATCTAAAGTGAAATTTACTAGTATATCAGGCGTTGTATTTGTTAAACAAACTCATTTTAAAGAAAATACATGTAATCACTAAAAAATAAGTTGACTGTAAGCTGCCTTAGCAGGATGGGACATCTGCTAAGATCTTCCTTAGTAGGAGGTTAACTGTGAAAACATTTTTTATTTTATTAACCGAGATGAGAACAAATAGTACTTGCTTTTACTAGAGTGTATAGATTATAATGGGGTAAAGTACTATTGTAGGCGGGCGTAGCCAAGTGGTAAGGCAATGGATTGTGACTCCATCATTCGCGGGTTCAAATCCCGTCGTTCGCCCTTTGTTTATTTTTACCCTCTTAAGTTAGATTATGTTATAATACAGTTATGGCACCATCATATGGTCGAGCATTCTAAAATTTTATTTTCTATTTTGTAAAAATATTTCATTATGATTTTATTATTCCAACTTGCCCTTTTTGCTCTAATCGCTGTTTCTTTCCTACTGGTTGTTGCAGTTCCTGTTAGTTTTGCTTCACCAGAAGGTTGGGCGAGCAGTAAAGGAGCTGTTTTTACAGGCGCAGCTTTATGGATCTTCCTTGTTTTCTTAGTTGGCGTTTTAAATTCATTTGTAATTTAATACATAGTGAGAATCTATCTATTAGATAGATTCTCACTACGGGAATATCATACTTTATTAATCAATAATCTTTAATTCGTTTATTCCCGTCCTGCTAAGACAAAACCTCCTTAGCAGATGTCCCATCCTGTTAAGGCAGCAAGCAATCCTGACAAAGTCAGCTTACAGTCAAATATTTTTTACCGTTTTCAATAAAAGCTGATGGGCGATAAAATCAAGACGTCCACTATCTTTTTTAATAATACTATTAGCTTCATAAAAAGCCGTCTTTAAGTGGTTACGAAGTAAATTATCATATTTCTTTTGTAAAATTTCATTTCCTATTTCAGTATTTATTGATCTATAAAAAAGATCTGGAGAAATAGATTCTTTATTTTCTTGCTTTTTTTCATCTAAAATAGATTCGTCCCATGGAAGATTGCGTTTTTGTGAATAAATTTGATTTGTTTCTAACCAAGACCAAGACTTGAAAAAACGCCAATTCATTTGAATGGGTTTATCGTTTTCTTCCATTAAATAATTTGTAAATTCATTTTGGAAAAACATCCAAAAATCTTCCCAATTTTCTGTTTGGCCACTCAAGAAACTAGAATAATCCACTCTTATCTTTTTAAAGAAAATATCATCATCAATCATTCCATATTTATTAATCATTTCATAAACTAAATGACTAGCTTCTTGTAAATCATTTTCCCCTTGATGACTTAACCAAAAAAGATTGTTTTTTTGAACTGTCTTAGATTTTTGGGTAAATCTTTCTAACAAATAGAACTCAGCAGCAACCCCTATTAAACATTTTATTAGCTCTATTTTTAAATATTTTTTGGGTAAAAGTTCAAATTGTGTTTTTTTACCTTCATTTTCTAACTTTTTATAACGTGGGTTTTTTGGCCGGTTTTCGAGAAATAAAATAGGTGGTTTTAAATAATTTTTAAACGATTTTTTAAAATAAATTGCAAATAGTTGTTTACTTGCTTGGTGATAAGCTTTTCGTGTTTCTGAAAAAAGTTCTTGTTGATTCTCCCAAATTGAATTTTTTATTTTTTTTGGTTGTGAGTAAGTTGCAATACGGTAAAATCCATGTTCCAGAGTTTTTGTATTGTGGACAGCTTTTTTATTTGTACGAATAGCATATAGCAGTGATTCATTCACCATCGCAGCTAAATCAGCTCCAGTGAAACCAACCGTTAATTGGGCTAATCGACCCCAGTTTATTAAAATTTCTCCACGTTTTATATTCTGTCGGTCAACATGTAATTTTAAAATAGCTGTACGGGCTCTTTGATGTGGATGTTCTAATTGAAATAAACGATCAAATCTACCAGGACGTATAAAAGCAGGATCTAAACTACTAGAAAAATTTGTTGCGCCAATAATAACAACTTTCTCTTGTTTTGAGAAACCGTCTAATTGAACTAAAAACTCAGTAAAAATTTGAATTTTTTCTTCCTTACTATTACCCTGGCTTAATGAATTTATTGTACCTTCTCGTGTCTTTCCTAAAGTATCTATTTCATCAATAAAAAGAATTGCTGGTGAAGCTTTCTTTGCTTTTATGAAAAGGTCCCGTAAGCGTGCACAACCAATACCTTTTTGGCCATCTAAAAATTCACTTGCAACTGTTGCAAATAAATTTACCCCAGCCGTACCTGCAATAGCCTGAGCTAAAAGCGTCTTACCGGTTCCTGGTGGTCCCACAAATAAATAGCCTTTTGGCATTGGTCGTCTTGAAATAAAAGGTGAATACAATAATTGGGAAGATTTTAATGAATGAACCAATTCTTTTAAATCTGGTTGTATTTTTTCAATTCCTGCCAAATCTTTTAACCGTTTTTTATTTTGAAAAGGTTTCTTTAGTATCGCTTTTGTTAATTTTGAACTTTTCTTTTTTTCTTCCAGCTTTGCCATTATTTGCAATATAAGCCAAAATGGAAAGAGAGCAACATAAAAATAAAGTAAATTAGTTCCTTGAAAAAGAAAACCACGAAAAACATACTCTGGTTCATTAGAGAAAAAAACATATCCGATAGGTGGTTGTAATTTCTCCAAGTTTTCAAAATTCTTCTTTTTTTCTTGTTTTAATAAATTAAAATTTTGTTTTAAGAGTGGCGATTCCATTTTACGTAAGAATGAAGGTGTACCTTCTATAAAGGTTTGGTCTCTTGAATATCTACTTTTTCCGGTGGAAGAATTTACAATTGTTTTTCTTATTATTTGGAGAATTTCTGTCTGAGATGTTGAAGGCGGTAAATTCATTCGAAACACTTGATTTACTGTTTCTTCTTCATAATAGATAGTTGCTAATAAATATTTATCAAATATCTCATATTTTTGTTTCGTTGCTTTTCGAAAATAATTCTTTTTTCTAAAGTCTTGCCATGAGATTCTCTGAATATTATTAAAAGTAAATAAGAAGGGATAACGGGCATATGATGCTTGAAGACTACCTAGAATCATTACAACAACTAGTAACCATGTATGAATATTTAGATTGTTTTTAAAAAAATCTATCGTTTGGTTTCTATACTTTCTTTGTTTTCTTCCTGTTTGGAATATTAACTTTCCTTTGTTAGGTTTCTTTAAACCGTTTGCGTGTTTGTTCAAAATAAAATTCTATAGATAAAAGACCTTTTTTATTTATAATCTTTCTGTAAAATAATTAATACCTCCGACCGGACTTGAACCGGTATGCGAAAATTCGCATGTGATTTTAAGTCACAAGTGTCTACCATTCCACCACAGAGGCTTGCTTTATATAGAATACGAACAAAGTATAGTTATGTCAACCTGCTAAGGCTGACCTTGTCAGGTAAGGAAGATCTTAGCAGTCAACCTTTTTAATTACAAATTATTTTATTTTAGATATCGGAGAAGGAGGGATTCGAACCCTCGGTAACTCACGTTACGCTGGTTTTCAAAACCAGGACCTTAAACCACTCGGACACCTCTCCTTTTTCGGGTTTTTATTCCCTATGGGCCGAGCTGGATTTGAACCAGCGTAGGCGTAGCCAGCGGATTTACAATCCGCCCCCATTAACCACTCGGGCATCGACCCTATTTCTTTTTTTTAGAAAAGAAATCAATTAACCATATACTAACGTTTCTTTCATTTCAAGTCTACCCCTCACCCTCTTTCTCACAAGGATATTAAGAAAACCTGCCTGACAAAGTCAGCCTGCTAAGGCAGCTTACAGTCAACATAAGCAATCCACTATTTCTATGGGAGTAAACGGGCTCGAACCGCTGACATTCTGCTTGTAAGGCAGACGCTCTACCAACTGAGCTATACTCCCTCTTCTATCATTCATTATACACGCTTTATATTTAAAACACAATTCCTCCCTGACAAAGTCAGCCTGCTAAGGCAGCTTACAGTCAACATAAGCAATCCTCACAAAGTCAGCCTGCTAAGGCAGCTTACAGTCAACTAAGGAAGATCTTAGCAGATGTCCCATCCTGCTAAGGCAGCAAAGAATCCTGCCTGACAAAGTCAGCTTACAGTCAACTAAGGCTGACCTTGTCAGGATAGCCTCTTCGCTATTACGTATATTCGCGATAGCCTCTTTAAGGGCCTCTCCGTAATTACGCGTAATTACGGTAGCCGCTTCACTATTACTAGCGATAGCCTCTTTAAGGGCCTCTCCGCTATTACGCGTAATTACGGTAGCCGCCTCACTATTACTAGTGATAGCCTCTTTAAGGGCCTCTTCGCTATTACGTATATTCGCGTAAGGCAGCAAGGCAGCTTACAGTCAACATAAGTCAATCCAAGAAATACTCGTTTCACAAAAAACTTTTCCATTTTTTATATACTCGACTATAATATTACCAAGCGCGTCCTTAGTTCAGTTGGTAGAACGTAGGTCTCCAAAACCTGATGTCGTAGGTTCGAGTCCTACAGGGCGTGCATCACCAATACTTCCTCACAAAGATTGCTTATGTTGACTGTAAGCTGCCTTAGCAGGCTGACTTTGTCAGGTATAAAAACACCAACCTAAATTAGAAATCCTTCTTGTAAAGTTAACCCTAGAATTCCTTCTTGTCTAGGTAAAAAACCAACCTAAATTAGAAATCCTTCTTTTAGGTAAAGTGAACCTTAGAAATCCTTCTTGTAAAGTTAACCCTAGAATTCCTTCTTGATTGCTTATGTTGACTGTAAGCTGCCTTAGCAGGCTGACTTTGTCAGGTAGTAAAAGTGAACCTTAAAACTCCTTCTTTTAGGTAGAGTGAACCTTAGAAATCCTTCTTATAAGCCCTTCCTGACAAAGCCCTTCCTGACAAAGCCCTTCCTGACAAAGCCCTTCCTGACAAAGTCAGCCTGCTAAGGCAGTTTACAGTCAACTTACAGTCAACCCTTAATCATTATCTGGGAACCTAAAAACATCATTAACTGGTGGGTAGACAGGCCGCCCCATGTCATTCCTGACAAAGTCAGCCTGCTAAGGCAGTAAGGAATATCTTAGCAGATGTTCCATCCTACTAAGGAATATCTTAGCAGATGTTCCATCCTGCTAAGGCAGCTTACAGTCAACATAAGCAATCAACCTATAGTTAAAGCTGGTTGAAGCTGAAGCAGAAATAGAATTACTATTATTATTATTGCCTCTTGTGAAATAGATTTAAAGCCAATCCGAGAACCCCACCAACCTGACAAAGTCAGCCTGCTAAGGCAGCTTACAGTCAACATAAGCAATCAATGGACTTAATGACCTTACCCCGTATTGGAATTGTACCTTCCACCCCAAGAGCCGCTATAAGATTAATGCAACCTACTAAGGTAGCAAGGAATCCTAATTGCAAATCCCAGACTGAAACCTTATTCAGAACGCTATAAACCTAAATAATCAAAAATTGTAACCCTACTAAGGTAGCAAGGAATCCTAAAATTTGTCCGACCAAAAAAATTAAACAAAATACCGCTAAAACCCAATTTAAGTTTATACTTATTCGGATAGACGGCCTGCTAAGGCAGCTTACAGTCAACCTAGCAAATAACAAAGGCACGGTTCCTAAACTGAACTAACGCCCTGACAAAGTCAGCTTACAGTCAACAATACGACTGGCTTTTTTTTCCTTTCATCGCCAGAAACCTGTTTTTTTATCAGTTTTTTTCCTCTAAACAGAAGTAGAGGCGAAAACTGTCGATTCAACAAACATAAGTTAAACGCAGTTACCACTAAGGTTCCTTCCTCTAACCTTTCTTACTCTTCCTCTAACCTTTCTTACTCTAAGAGGGGATTAAGAGCCAACACAGAATTAAGAGAGAACACAGAATTAAGAGCCAACACAGAACAGGCAATTAAGAGGGGATTCAGAATTAAGAGCCAACACAGAACAGGGAATTAAGAGCGGATTAAGAGAGAACACGCAATTAAGAGGCGTTTTATCACTAATACTTCTAACGTTCCTTACTCTAACCTTTCTTCCTCTAAGAGGGGATTAAGAGGCGTTTTATCACTAATACTTCTAACCTTTCTTACTCTTCCTCTAACCTTTCTTACTCTTCCTCTAACCTTTCTTACTCTAAGAGGGGATTAAGAGAGAACACGCAATTAAGAGAGAACACGCAATTAAGAGCCAACACAGAACAGGCAATTAAGAGGCGTTTTATCACTAATACTTCTAACGTTCCTTACTCTAACCTTTCTTCCTCTAAGAGGGGATTAAGAGAGAACACGCAATTAAGAGGGAAGACAGAATTAAGAGGGAATTAAGAGAGAAGAGGGATTAAGAGAAGAGGGGATTAAGAGAAGAGGGAATTAAGAGGGATTAAGAGAAGAGGGAATTAAGAGGGGATTCAGAGGGATTAAGAGGGAATTAAGAGGGGATTAAGAGGGGATTAAGAGAAGAGGGAATTAAGAGGGATTAAGAGAAGAGGGAATTAAGAGGGATTAAGAGAGATTAAGAGAAGAGGGAATTAAGAGGGATTAAGAGGGGATTAAGAGAAGAGGGAATTAAGAGGGATTAAGAGAAGAGGGAATTAAGAGGGGATTAAGAGAGAAGAGGGAATTAAGAGGGATTAAGAGAAGAGGGAATTAAGAGGGATTAAGAGGGGATTAAGAGGGGATTAAGAGAAGAGGAAATTAAGAGGGAATTAAGAGGGATTAAGAGAAGAGGGATTAAGAGAAGAAGGGATTAAGAGGCAATTA
>Ga0209279_10000918_pt1 | contig 17049 bp, 18 predicted proteins | sample CoawatmetaG00DNA_3_FD_187508 | JGI IMG/M metagenome (GOLD analysis project Ga0209279, IMG submission 187508) | Marine microbial communities from the West Antarctic Peninsula - Coastal water metaG006-DNA (SPAdes) (version 2) | ecosystem: Environmental > Aquatic > Marine > Coastal ... | reverse complement strand
AAAATCTATTAATAGAAATGGTGTCAGAACAATTGATATGCCTGACTACTATACATACATAGGACAAATCAAGCGTCAAATAGGACTAAAATATAAACACAAAGATGTTATAATATCTTTTGACTAAATTTGATTTAAAAATAGATTACTATTATTATTATCCATATGCCTGATACAGAAGCACAATCAAGAGCAAAAAAGAAATACAGGGAAAAAAATAAAGAAATATTAAGATTAAAACAAAATGAATATTATGAAAAAAATAAAGTTGATATTTTAGAAAGAAGAAAAGAATATATATTGAGTGTCTCTCACAAAAAAATTAAAAATATATCACAATGGAAAAGTAGAGGGGTAATTTCAGATAATTATGATGAATTACATAAATATTATATTGATTGTAATATTTGTGAAAATTGTAATGTAAGTTTAGTAATGGGTAATTTTGGTGCTAATAAAAAATGTTTAGACCACGACCACGAGACAGGGTTGTTTAGGAAAGTGTTATGTAATACTTGTAATAATGAGAGGTGGAAATTTTAAGGGTCATCATCATCATCACTTTCATCTTCTTTTACTTCACCTTCTTGTAAATCGCTAATATCTACATCTTTATTACCGATTATATTTGGTCCTATTGCCACAGCATACTCAAAGTTATGATAACAAATTGGAGGGTTCTCCTGGAGGTCTAAATGGCAAAAATCATATCTGTTTGGTGTTGCTATTTTATATATTTTTAAAAAATTATCTACTCCTCCGAACATATCTCCATATTCTTCCGCCACCTTACCAAGTTCTTTAGCATTTGGGAATGGAGAACCAATTATTACATTCGTAGCATTTTGTCTTATAATATTTGATACTTTACGGAAATTTTGTGATGAAAAATATAGTAGTTGGATATTGTAATGACGAAATCTGCTGGCAAGGTGATTGATTTTCGCCTCTCGTCTAATACTACCTAATAAATCATCACAAATTACTGCTACTGTAGGCATATCTTCTTTATCAAACTTATTTTGACTATTAATAAGACTATCTACCATACTGTCTTCATAATGGTCTTCTACATCAAATGCGTCCCGTAAGAAACGAGATGTATCATCGTTATTTATGGTATTTGATATGATCTTTACTCTGTCAAAGTAATCTTGTCCGTAGAACTGGTCGGAGAGTAGGAGGTTAGAAATTATCGTGCTTTTTCCCGTCTTGACAGGACTACAATGTAAAACCATCGCACACGGTTGAGGTAAATGGGGATGTAATGGTTTAATCTTAACATTAGGTCTATCCTTAACTTTTAAGATTTTAGGTGTTGATGTATCCATTTATATATTATATATATTAAAAATATATTATTTATAATTTTTATATTTGTATAGTTATAACAGAGATGAGTGGAGTATTGCCTGAAATAATTGACGCTATAATCTCTGAAGAACCTATATTAACTGAAAATGATGAAAATAATATCACAATGGAAATGGTAGATGAAGATGAAGATATTATATTGGAGCAGGAAGTATTGGAGGTAGAGAAGAGACCTAAATTAGAACAGAGTTTAGTATTCCAACCACCACCACAGGTAGCACCAGTAAAGAAAAAGAAAAGAGTAATGAGTGAAAAGCAATTGGAAAATTTAAAGAAAGCAAGGGAAAGGTCAAATGAATTACGGAAAGAGAGGAAGGCACAAAAGGATAAAGAGGTAGATGAGATATTAGCAGTAAAGAAGGAGAAATATATTGCTAAAAAGGTAGAAAAGGCGGTAAGTAAAGAATACAAGGCAGTAGATAAGGAACAGGTAATAATACAGAATAATAATATATCCCAAGACGATATCCAATCAATAGTATCAAAATCAATATTAGAATATGATAATAAGAGAGTAATACAGAAAGCAGAGAAGAAAAAGAAGAAGGCAGTGGAGCAAGAGAATAGTAGAATAAATAACACTATAAGGAGAGCACAAGGACTACCAGCACAACTAAAAATGGGTGATGAGGGATATTTTAATCAGTGTTTTGGTTGAGATTACTTTTAAGTAATGATATTACTTTTAAGTAATCTTATTACTTATAAGTAATAATTATCAAATATCATTTTGTTTTGTAATCCATTTCTACATTTTATTTTTTATTTCATTTCCTATGTCAAATATTTTAACTTTTTCTATTTTATTACTTATAAGTAATATTATTACTTTTAGGTAATATTATTACTTATAGGTAATCCTTAGATATTTAGAAAATAATGAGGTAATAATTTATTTGTATTAAAACATATTATCTCTGAATGAAAATTAACTTCATCATATATGTCTAATGGTAAAGTTATTATTGTTGTTATCGGTGGGAATTCATCTCGTAGTTGTTTCCATCTCGGACTTTGTTTTGTTTGATTTAATCTAAACCCCATCGGAGCAAACATTATTATAGGAATATTTTTATCCTTTATTAATTTAAATGTATGTTCTAAAAATTGATGACCTATTAATTTACTACCATTACCACTATTAAATGGAGGATTAAATAATACCATATCACAATCTATCTCCTTATCCTCATCAAAAAAATTCTTACCATTCTTTATCTCATATGATATTATTTCACTATCTGTAAATCTCTTTGTTAATCTACCATCACCAGCAGAATTATCCAATATCTTATTCGGTGAATAATGTTGAGATAATATATCATATAAAAATTTACATACTGTATCAGGTGTAGGTATATCACTCCTTGCTAATAATTTTTTTTTATCCTTTTTCTGATCGTTGTATTTATTATCCTTATTAACATTATACATATATATTGGGATATATTTTATTTATTATTATTTATTATATTAACTATCATATAAATATGGATATGCTTGGATATGAAAGGGGCATTAATTATAGTAATGATAATGATAACCGTAATCGCTTATTACAAAGGAGCGTCCAAATTAATAATATGAATAATTTAGCAAATTTTAATGTTGTAGAAAAAGGAATAAGTAATAACTATAATACTACTGAAAAAACTCAAGAAGGTATTTCATCACAAAAAAGTCAAACTAAAGGACAGGAAGGTGCTGGTGAATTTCTTGGTGATGTCCGTAATGTTTATAAAGGTGTTAAAGCAGTAAATAAAATAAAAGATGATGTTAAAGGTGCGATTATGGGTGGTAGAAGAGCACAATTTTTATCTGAAGTCGGTGGAGCAACTCGTGATACTACTTCGGGGGTTGGTTCTCTTTGGACGCCTGGTGAAGATGAAGGAGCATTAGATGATATAGTTGATGTCCCTGTATATGCTGGTGGTTCAGCAACTGCCACTGCTGATACAGTATCACAAGCATCAAGAGGTGCTGGGTTAATCTCTGATGTTAGTTCAGGAACATCTGCTATCGCACAGACAAGTAATTTAGGGGATATAGCACAAGATGTTAGTAGAGCAGGTGGTTCTTTAGGTGAAGCAGGACAAAGGGCATTTACAGGAACTCGTGATGTCATACAGGCAGGACAAGAATTGGCAGGTGCTGTCCGTAGTGGTGATGTCGGTGGTGCTCTCGGTAGTATTAGTGATGGTGTTAATTCTATATCAAAAGTATCAGGAGCATTAGATAGTTTAGGTAAAGCAGGTGAAGGATTAGGTGTTATATCTGCTGGTGGTGATGTTCTTGATGACCTAAATGGTGGATTTGCTAAAATGAATACTGCTGAAAAAGTTGGGAATATTACTGGTATTGGGGCAGGAGCAATCCAATTAACTTCTCTCGCATCGTCATTTGAGGGTGCTGGTGCTATGTTAGATGCTACTGGGATTGGTGCTGAAATTGGTGTAGGTCTCGGTATCGCTGGAGCAGTTGTAGGTGGTATTAGTGCTTTATCAGATTATATAGGTGGTAAAGAAAAACAAAAAACTCAACTCCCAGCAAGTCAAGTCGCCAAAGCACCAACTCCACAATCAAATCCTGGAGCAAGTATATCCTCCACACAATCAGGTAATGTAGGATTATCAGGTTATAATTAATATAAAAATATATTACATATATTATAAAATGAAATGTCTTATATGTTCTACTGTATTTAAAAATCAAGGATATTTACATAAAGCATTTGAGAATATTAAAAAAATCCAAGAGTTATTTACTGAAACTAAAATCATCATATGTTATGATAATTCAGGAGATAATAGTTTAAAAGAATTATGTGAATTAAAAAAAGATTTTCAGGATATGGATATTATTATGAATAATAAAGAAAGGTTTGATAGTCCTGATGGTAGAGCATATAATATAGCACAAGCAAGAAATCAAATATTAGAGTTAATTTATACTAAATATTCTGATTATGATTATTTTATTATGTGTGATTTAGATGATGTAATGTGTGTTGATATTAACCTTTTAACATTACAAAGATTTATTCCTTCCACATATATTAATGACGCAATTTTTTTAAAGAATAACCCAGGATGGTTCGGGTGGGAAATGAATAATTGGGACGCATTATCTTTTTATAATGAAGGTTATTATGATTGTTGGGCGTTGAGTATTGATGAATATGATGAAAGTTGTTGGCATAAAGATACTGATGGTATGGTAGAAGGTAAAAAAATGTTAAAATATCTTAAAAATAAATTAGATAATACTGATAATTCTATGATTAAAGTTGATAGTGCTTTTAATGGATTTGCTATTCATAAATTATCTAAATTTAAAGATATAAGATATACACCAGCAACAATATTAAATGGTAAGATTATTATTGATTGCGAACATAGAAAATTCTATAAAGATGCTAATGAAAAAAAATTAAATATAATGATGTGTAAATATCCTCTATTTAGTTCTATGAAACATATTGTCCCTGAACTTTATGACTAATCTGTTCTTTGAGTTTCTTAATTTCTTTTTCTAATCTTTTAAATTCAGTAAAAGTTTTTCCACACATATACATAGTGGGGTTGTGTCCTATTTTATTTAATACAGGACGATGTTTGAGTTTTAGTTCTTTAATTTCTTCTTTTAATATTACATTTTCTTCTTCTAACTCATATTTTTCTCCTTCCAAATTATCTTTGATATTACCCCACCATTCATTTTCTGTCTTGAGTTCCTCTACCTCTTCTTTGTATTGTGCGATAACTTCGTGGAGCATTTTTGTTTCTTCTTCCTTCATTTCTGTCTGAAGGATATGTAAGTCCAAATCCTTAATCATTTTCTCTTGTTGCTTATATCCGTCATAAAGTTCTTCTAATGACTGAAATTCACCACCACTCAATTCGTCCAACTGATTAGTGATACTATCATCAACACATTCAGATAGTTGTTGAGCGTCCATTGTTCTTGTTATTGATTATACTTTCTTCTTTATAAGTATCTCAAATTTTGTTAAGAGATAAACTTTGTTAAGAGATAAAAATAATAAATAATATTATAAAATTAAAATATATTGATATATTATAAAATGTCTTTCTTTGTTGCTGATAATAAAATCCCAATCCAGCAGACCTCAATTGGTATTCCCTCAACGAATGGACTATCATACAATCCAGGACAACTTGTAGAATTATATGTTGATCCGCAACAGGTGAAGTTCTTTAATCCTAAGGATAGTTATCTCCAGTTTGATGTGAAGGTTCAGATGCCAAATGATACATTAGGACAAGCAACGAGATTAATGTTAGATAGTCATATAGGGGCACAATCTTTAATTCGTGAAATTCGTATCCACGATGGTAATAACAACGCACTTCTTGAGGAGATTGTAGGATATAATATTGCTACTATGGTAAAATATGATTACAGTGCGAATGATAGTTTAAGAAATAAGAGAGCATTAACTGAAGGTGCTGGAGTAAATAAAGCACCATACGGACAATGTGGAACAACTCGGTCATATCAAAATTCTGCGGAAAATCAATACACCTTTGCGAGCAGTTCGCCGACAACCGCTCAATTAACAAATGCTTCTTATCAAAATTGTAAAGTATGCCTACCGTTAAATACTGGTATTTTCAGTAATGATAAAGTATTTCCCTGTATGCTGACTAATGGTCTTCGTATTTCTATTCTTCTTGAGGATAGTGTAAGATGTGTAAGACAAATGGAAGGTAATTCGTTAAATCGTAAAACTACATTAAATCCATTTTTCCATAGTTCTAATGGTTGCCTAACAAATGCTAATGGTTCTCTATCAAAAGGAGTTAATTATACTTCATTCTATGTAGATAATACAAATGGTTATACTGACGCAAGCAATCTGCCTTTTGTTGTAGGAGAAACAATTGGGTTCTTTACGCAGACTGGTGCTTCGGGTTATGTTCCAAGTTTTAAACCTGAACTTGCCCCGATAATTACAGGCATCGCTTTTGATGCCACATTTAAAAGGATTAAATTAACTACAACATCTTTTAGTTTGACTGCTTCTCTTACTACGGGAGTGAATGGTTCGCACGTTCTCTATAGCACTTCTTCTGAAAGGGGTGCTCCGTATAATACTACATATCGTGTATCTAATGTGGAACTGTATTTACAAGTAGTAGATATGGGAGCACAATATGAAGCAGATATGATGAGGCGAATGAAAGAGGGTGGGACAATTAATTATGATTTTCTATCTCTGACTAATTATAGGTATTCTCAATTGGCAGGTGATATTGTTGCCAACATACAACTCAATATTGAGAACCGACGCATAAAGTCAATTATTTGCGTCCCAACAGATAGTTCTGTATATACAAATACTCAAGTATTATCTGCTTCAGGAACTTATGAAGAAGAAAATGCTGGTGATAATAATTATTTACTCTTCCAAGATAGATGTGGTCTTGTAGGCATCAGTGATAATATTACTTCTTATCAGTTCCTTTACGCAGGTCGCCTCCAACCTTCTCGTCTCGTGGATTGTAAAAGAACAAGTAGTAAGTCAGGTGTATCCCAGCAAGCGTTGATTGAGTTGGAAAAAAGTTTATCTTCTGCCAATATTACAGGACAGAGTATGTTAGAATTTAACAACAATTTTGTAATCGGTAGAAGTTTAACTGCTGGTGGTTCAGGTGTATATGATGGTCGTAATAAGCAATTCGCACTCCAAGTTAATTATCAAGGCACACCTCCAACAAAGAACAAGTTGTGGAATTGTTATTCTCATCATATTAGACGACTAATTATTAAAGGTGATAGTATTATGGTAGAAATGTAAATTAAAATATAATGTAATGTATATGGGCGAATCGTTAATGGATATAGGTAATTTTATGATATTAATTGTAAGTGGAGCAATGATACCTTTACTTCTTGTGTTATACAAATCTCGGTGTTCTTCTATATGCTTTGGGTGTATCAAAAGAGACCCTCCACCTATTGATGGTTATGATAAAAAATCACACGCCATCCCAGTGACAGCAAAAGAACATAGATTATCCTTAGAACTTAAAGAACCTGAACCTGAACCTGAAAAACTAACCCTTCCATAAATAGCGAACAGACCAATAGTTGGCAGTTTTTTTATTTTTGTATGTCAATTGTCCTTCTTTATTTTTAATCCCTTTTGCTCTTGCGAGATATGATTTTCTTTGTTCTTTAGTTGCTGTGCCTGACCTAAAGTCATCATATCCAACAGCACCAAAGTTAATTATTTTATATCCTTTCTTATTATTATCTTTTACATATACAGAATATTTTTTACCTTTTGCTTTTGATTTAAATGGTTTATCAAAAATCATATTATATATTATTAATTGTTTTTTTAATCATAATTTAAAATATATAACTAATATATAAATGAGTAATTTAGGTCAAAATGTGTATATGGATATACAACCGAGCAATATTGTTTCCACTGGGAAAGTATCATACAGAGCAGGTAATCCTGTAGTCCAATTTATCATTGGAGAAAACGATTTACACCTTATGGGTAGTTCAGTAAGATTTTGTGGTAATATAACTTGCTTTAGAGATAGTGCCAAAAAGATACAAACTGAAGCAGATACAAACCTATTGTGTCTTGACCCAAAATTAGGGGTATATTCTATCATAGATACTTTAACTATTTCATCTCAAGTTCATAAATCTACTATAGAAAGAATTAATAATTATAACAGATTTTTAGCATCATATATGCCTGTAATTTCATCTGAATTTGAGGCACTTGCTGGACTTAATGCTACTACTCTTGTATCTCCAAATATTATGACACAAAGATTAGAAGTAGTAAATTCCACTAATGGTAGTGGTGCTGTTCTTAATTATTCTGGTTCTGATTTCTGTATCAATCTTCCTTGCGGATTACTTGGAGGACGAAATCCTATTCCCCTGTCTCGTGCTAATGGAGTAGGTGGTCTTATGATAGAAATTCAGTTAGCACCTGATAGTCAAGTATTTTTTAGTAATACCGAAAGTTCTGCTGGACTTACGGACGCATTTTATGAACTAACTGATTTAAAATTAATCGCTGAAGCACAGGTCGTAGCACCAGGAACTTCGGTAGGCAATACCTTTGAGTATAATAGTATTCATTCATATTTTAATAGTGTAAATTCTACTAATGCTATTCTTAACTTTCAGTTAGGACTTTCTAATGTATTGGGAGCATTTGTAAATATTGTTCCATCACGATTTATTAACAACTTTGCTACTGATGGTCTTATCACAACGCCACTACTTAATGCCGATGATACTGTAGCACCAGTCAAACAAATTGTATTCACTCGTGGAGGTGTAAGATATCCCCTAATGTATAATTTAGATACTAATGTTAAGGATAGTCCATTGACCGTTGAGGCAGACCCACAGCAGATTAAAAATTTCGTTAATGCTATTACTCCATTCTATGGTCTTAAACATACTCAATTATCTCCTGCTACATTCACTCGTAATATCCCTGAAAAACCTGCTGTTATGACCCAAGGAGGCAGTATGTATGGAATTGGAGTATCGTATGATATGATCTCTGGAGGAGGATTAAATTTCCAAAATGTAAATTTCGGTCTATCTCTTGAGACTGGTTTGACTACTGATAGTCCTAATGCTCTATACCTTTTCGTCCGTAATAGAAGCACTCTCGTATTTACACCTAACGGCGTTCAGGTTGTCGCATAATTAATTAATATTTTTTTATAATAAATATATACTACAAATGCCTACTAAAAAACTAACTTTAGTATTTATGAAAGAAAATGACATAAAAATTAAAGGTGCTGGTGCTATGAGTGTTAGTGATTTAAACAAAGCAGTTGATACAGCAGTTGAGAATTTATCACAATCAACATCAAAAAAATGGAAACAAATGAGGGAAGAAGATCGCCCTAAAAAGAAAGAACCTACCCCAAAAGAAAAAATCAAAATACCCATTGATAGATTTAAAGTAGGTGAAAAAGTATCCTTTATGTCTAATAAAAAGTTAAGGACTGGTGAGATTAAATCAATCAATTTAGAAAAGAGAAAGGTATCAGTATTTATTGATGATAAGGATAAGGAAGTATCAGTCCCAGCAAGTAGAATAATTAATAGAAATAGAAATACACAAACCCTAACGAACCCCCCAAAAAAGAAAAAGAAAAAGAAACTGAAAAAACTGGAAAGTGTTTCTGAAGTAAATTATACGACCGCGAATAAAGGACCAGGTAGTATGGCAAAATCTAAAGGAGGTAATATCCCAATGGGTAAGAAATTTAAATCAAAACCTCAATACGATTTCCTTGACCCTAAAAACTACTAATAACTTTTTTTTTATTATTATATACTACAATATATAATATGCCGTCTCACAAAGATACAAATGCTTTTATTAAAAAATATAATAGTATGTTCTCAATCAAAGGGTATAGTAAAATGAGTATTGGTGCTAAAAATAAATTAGTAGAACAAAAATTAAAAGATATTAGTCTTTCCAATGTAAATAAAATGAGAGCAGAATGGACTGCTTTAAAAGACAAAACAGATAAAACTAAAAAACCAGCATCAAAACCAGCACCAAAACCAGCATCAAGTAAAGCATCAAGTAAAGCATCAAGTAAATCTTCTTCTGTTCCAAGTGAAATTAGTAGTAGTAGTAAATCATCAAGTAGTAAATCTTCTTCTGTCCCAAGTCAAATAAGTAGTAGTAGTAAATCATCAAGTAGTAAATCATCAAGTAGTAAATCATCAAGTAGTAAAGCATCACAAGATGAAACTGACCTTTCTAATAAAGATATGTTAAAGAAAGTCCAAAACATTATGGATAATATAAAAAATCCTGAATTAGATTTAATGCGACCTAAAAGAGATGATATTAGAAAAAATATATCATCATTAAGAAACAAAAAAAAAACAGAGAAATCAAGAAATATGAGAGTTGCTATTGCTATAACAATTGAGAGATTAGGTGAATTACTTGATAGACAAAATAATTTATCAAATAAAGATATACAAGATATTTATAACAGAAAAATTAATTATAATGTTTATCAAGTCCATTAAATAAAATAAATAATTAATAACTCAAAATTAATATATTTGATATAATATAATAATAATGTCCGCAATCCCCGACCTCATAAAAATCGGGAGCATACCCGCAGATTTAGAGGTGTCAGTTGATACTGATACACTTGACCCTGTCGTGTCGTCAGATACCTTCTGTAGATTTACACTTATGAATAAAGGATTTATGAATTCATTTTCTAAAATTGTATTAGGTTGTAATCCGTTATCAGGTAGTGGTGCTACGAGCACTTATCCGTTAAATGTAGGAGTAAATGCTCTTATTGAGAGAGCAGTTCTTCGTGTGGGTGCTAAAACTATCTCTGAAACCGAAGATTTCGGGCATTTTATGGCATACAAATCTATGTTTATTGACCCATCGCAAACATTAGAGAGAGAACAAGTAATTACAGGTAGAAATGTAGCATTAGAATTAAGATATGATATTGACGCAGATGGAACACCATATAGTAATGTGGATGCTAAATCTTATGGTTTATCCAATGGTCTTACTTATGTGAATGAAGATTTTAATGCTGGAACTCGTGATGGATTACTTCCTTATGTATGGCAGGAGATGAAACAAGGACCACTTTATCAAGTATCCCTTGCTGACCTATTCCCTTTTCTCCGATTTAATTCTCTACCACTCTATATGTTTGACGAACAAATTTCCATAGAATTAACCTTTAACCCAGTAAATAGTCAAAGACAAATTGGTTCTGTAGTAGGATTAGAGCAGATGGTAATTAATACTACTGATTTAAAACTAATCGCCGATTATATTTTTTACGACGGCGAAACAATGGAGCAGTTCGCTGAAGCAAATTCTAATATGAATTTCCAATATACTGATTATCAGTTAAATAAAAGGTCTTTAACTCAAGCACAGGGACAGACCAAACAAATCCTGAATGTAGGAGGTGCTGGTCGTATTGTATCAAAGATGTTTCACGGATTAAGTAGAAATGATATGGGGCATCAATCTCTTCTAAATGTTTATCACGCAGAGAGTTCTGGTCCGATAACTACTGCTGGAGCACGAAATGTAGGTATTATGACTACTAATGTGCGACTTAATGATAAATATTTATATCCGTTAGACCGTGTTTCCAATGCTATTCATTTTCACGATATTACTTCTACTGAAGCATCACCTCCAAATGTATCTCGTGATATGTATTCTCTCGCAACAGATACTTTTAGTGATGAAGATTTTAACAATATCCTACAGAACGGAACACTTCCAGGATTTTTCTTTTGGAATGCTAACCGATTTAATCGTAATGAACGCATCAATTCACGAGGAATAGAATTAGAAATTAACTATTCTAAATTAGAAAATAAAACTTATACTCACCGAACTTGGATTGAGGTAATTAAAACCGCACAACTTCGTAATGGTATTCTTGACATAGAATTTGCCTAATTATCTTAATTAAAATAATAAATTTTTTTAAAATATTTATATATTATATATAAATATGAGTAATACTTTTCAGGAAACTACTGTTCTTGAGTGTAATAGATTATCAAGTGAAGAAGGTAAGGCAAGTAGTAATGATAATCCAGCATTATTTACGAATAAGATAGGTAGTGGTGTAAAACTAAACGCAGGAGATACAATATCAGTTCAGTCAGCATTTATCAGTGAATTAGGTGCTGGTAATGAAACAATACAATTTTCAGGTAAAACATTAACTGACGCATTTGGTAATGCTTTAAAAATAAATTTATCACATACAACAATATCTAAATCAAATGCCTGTTTCCAAGACCCTATAAATAATGCCTCCAATAACCAAAATCAAGTTAAATTAGGTGTTCCTTTAACAGAAAAAGCAACAACAATATCAACAGCATACATATTAAAAGATAATGAAATAAATTTAAAAATATCATATTATAAAACACGAAATGGTGATTGTTGTTTATCTTTACCAAGAAGATATTTGAGTAATATAGCACAAGAATTTAATACAAGACCAGCACAATGGAATATAGAAGATAGTGTATCATTTGGATTACCTTTTAAAGGACAATCTTTACAAAATGGTGGAGTTCTTGTATTAAAACAAGCAACACTTAACGGCGTTGTCAGTCCAATTAATAGGTCATATTTTGTTGATGAAGATTATATTTTTAAAAAAGGAGCAGGTCAAAAAGGAGGAACTCCTAATACTATTACTAACTCATTTTGGAAATTAAAAAGTGATAATAGTAGATATAAAATTTTTGTTAATGGTGATAGTGTTGGAGTGAATTTTCCAGGAGCAAAAGTATTAGCAGGCGATCAAGCGTGGTTTCCTTACGCTGATGTATCTGAAAGTTATTATATTCCTTATGAAGAAATATTAACTTTGACAGCACCAGTAGGATTTAGTAGTCCTGAAAGTATAGCAGATAGTTTAACTAATCAATTAAGAGAAACTGGAGCATTAGAAACACCTTATTATAATGAATGGTCTGCTTGTGGAACAGAACAGCGTGTTAGATTACAAAGACCAGTAAGTGTAAATACCAAAACTCCAACATATAAAACTTTTAATTCATTTTCTGTAAATAATCATAATGCTTCATCATATTTCGCATTCTATTCATCTACTTTTAATGCCAGTGATAAACAATTTTTATATAGTCAATATATCCAAAATTATCAATATATAGGTATTAAACGACCTGATTTTTATGAAAAAGGTAAAGAACTAATAGCAACTATGACTGAAGGAGGAGGTGGAATATATAACAAATTTTCCAGATTAAATTTAGATATAAATACATCAGCAACAACACCAAATGGACGACTAAATGCTTCCATACAAATAGACCACGAATGGACTAAAGCAAATCTTGATGCCTGGAAAGGGTGGTTAGATACTCAAGGTAATTATCCTGAATTATTTACTAATAGAAATAATAATTATTCAGGTATAACATCTGTTGATAATTCACGATTTTGTCATATGAATTTAAATGTATCACAACAAGCAAGATTGGGTGGAGATAATGTAGTTCCTGATAGTTTTGGAGCAAATGAAGTAGCAAATTTAAATGCTTCATCACAAAATTCAGTGCCATTATTTTTTGATTTTGACCCCTCTGCTTCTAATACTTTTACTGATGGTGATGCTACTAATCCTTGTTATGGATTTGCTTTTAAGACCAAATCTGCCAATCCAAACCGCCCATATGTTATAACATTCTCAACAACAAAAATAGGAACAGGTAGTCCTTTTCATAATAATACAGAACAAACAACTCAAGGTGTGCCATATGAATACGCACATTATTCAGGTTCTGCTAATGCTTCAGGTTATAAAGAAGGTATTATTGTAGGTAATTATCAAGCAAGTGGAACTAATCCATTAAATAATGCTTCAGGAACTCTTATAGGATTTGATAAACATTTTAATTCTTATGGTAATGCTGTAATTGGACTTCAGGACGGATATTTAAATAATGATTATCAATTTATGACCCATTATGCTGTCAATACTTTATCTGATAACTCAAGAACATTAGGTAATGCTATAATAGATGCTACACCATTTGCTGAAAAAATTTATCTCGGAGCACAAGAACCTAAATTTGAGTATTCAGCATCAAATCAAAAATTTAATATATCACAATTACATACTCCAGAATATATTGGTAATCTATGGAATGCTGGGATAGTCGCAGAAAAACTCGCAAATAATACACCAGAAAATCCCCAAGCACAACAAAAAGTATTTCATATTAATAAAAGAATTAATAATACTAATTGGACTACAGATATGATACCTTATTCACAAAATTATGCCAGTGATATACCAAGTGCCACACCAAATGTGGGAACCGATGATGGTTCTTATACTATATCAACTATGAATGAATGTATATCTCCTTGGACTATCTTTGATACTCAATCAGGTATTTTTATTGAGGATTTCGGTTTTCCTGAATATGCTTGGAATAGGTCTTTATGGGATATACTTGGATTTACTTATAAACAATTTAATTCTCAAATAAATTCATCATTTAATTATAATACAAGAATTAATGAAATTAATAAAAAAAGTATGCCAATCGCAACTACTAATGCTGATGTAAATGCTGGTGATACTATTAATTTTATGACTAATATATTTGGAGCAGTATTATTAACACCACAAGTTCCTTTACCTATGTTATTTAACGGAACAACTGGTTCTAAATCAACACCTCCATTCGTTAATAATAGGTTTCCTCAATCATTCCCTGCTATAACCGAAGACCAAAGGTCTATCCTTTTAGAAGCAGATAATCTACCCACCAAAATGATTAGAGCATATTATACTGTAAGGTCTTCTTTATTAGATAATTTTACTTATTTAGGTAGTAAAGACAGCGGACAAGGTCTTAAAACGATAGGTATTGTAAATAAAATCAATGGGGAAGGTAATTTTTATTTCCAACAAGAAAATAATTTAATATTCACTATTACACAACCAAAAACCATCACATCTATTACAACCTCCATTCACGAACCTGATGGGTCATTCGCACAAATAAATAGAGATAGTTGTATTATTTATAAATTAAATCAAACAATTAATTCTACATTAAATCCTCTTGCTGAATTATTACAAGCAACAAATAAAAAGTAATCCATATTACTTATAAGGCATATTATTACTTATAAGGCATATTATTACTTATAAGGCATATTATTACTTATAGGTAATAAATATCAAATATCATTTTATTTTGTAATCCATTTCTACATTTTATTTTTATTTCATTTGCTGTGTCAAAATATTTTAACTTTTCATATTTTATTACTTATATGTAATATTATTACTTTTATGGAATATTATTACTTATAAGTTATCATCAACAAATATTAAATATCCACACATTATTATTATGACTAAATATATTATCAATATTATCCATATCATTTATATCATATTTTAAAAAAAATATGTAATAATAGTAATAGTAGTATATCTTATATTTTCGCCCTTTTTATTCTTCCTTCTTCCGAACAAGCATTAATTTTACGGAGTAATGGTATGTGTTGGTTCTGTGTCATAATCCTATCAATGATTTCCGTATTATTGTTGTGGTAATTCGTTTCTGCTAATGTTCTTAACAAGGTGATGACTTTTAGGTCTCTCTCTTTGAGACTTCCACAAAGATCCTCCAAATATTTCTTTCCTTTACTTGGTGCGTCCCTACCTGTCTTATTAGAATTGTGTGGGTCTTTTTGTCCTATTTTCTTTCCTCTCGCCGACTTGCGAAGTGTCGCCCTACTAATCCTTGCGTTCATTCCACGAGGCATAGTTCTTGTTAGTGTTATACTTTGTTCTCAATAAGTATCTCAAATTTATTGATTGTTCTTGTTAGGTATGTTAAAGTTCTTGTATAACCATCTCAAATTTTATTTTAAAGAACTAATAATAAATAAACTTATATCATATATGGAAAATGATTTAAATACTTTATTTAATTCAGTTAATAACAATATGACTAATATAATTTATAAAATAGAAGAATTACAAAAAGAAAATTTATTATTAAAAAAAGAACTAAAAGAAATCAAAGAACATATTAACTCATTCATATTATCTCCATAACTAACTTCTATTTCGTTAATCTCTCCGTCATACCATCCATAAGTGTAATCGCTTCACGACCCCATTTTTTCACTAATATTCTCTCCGCCACCCTATTATTTGGTGTCATAATATCCTGCGATATTTGACTATTCGTGTGTCTCTCCGCCCTTTGTCTATCAATATTACTACTACCCCCACGAGAAGAGAAATCCTGAAATGAATAATCACTCTTAGCGTGTCCGCCCTCACAGAACTTCGCGTGTAATCTTTTTGTCATTTTAAGAATTCTAACTATCTCTTTTCCGTTCTTACCTGACGGAATATCCTTACAGAAATCACATTTCCCACAACTCCAATAACCATATCGTGTCGCTCCACTATCTCCCATTATTGATTATACTTTCTTCTCTATAAATATCTCAAATTTATTGATTGATGGAAGGTTGATATATAACTTAACTCAATAACCATCTCAAATTTTATTTTAAAGAACTAATGATAAAAAAAAGTGTGAGGATAAATGGATTGTAGGATAAATGGATAGTTCTTTAGTTGTTCTTCTTCTTCTTCTTCTTCTTCTTCTTCTTCTTGTGAGGTGGGGGATCAACTCGTTCTTCCTGGAGTTTTAGGGTTTCCAAAGGAGACATATTAGTCATCTTCGGCGACATTCTAACCATCCCCCCTGATTGTCCCCCATCACCAATATACACTCCCCGTCCCATCAACTGGTTAGAAGTCCTATCCCCACAGATTTCCCTGAAATCCTCACACTTCTTCTTGTGAAGTCGGATAACCATTTCCTTCCCTTTCATCGTGTTCCCAGTCCATCCCCAACCACACGGACAGGCGACCCAAAGAGTGTCGTTGTGAATGTGAAAAGGCATAGTTCTTGTTAGTGTTGTTGTAAGTTCTTGTATTTGTATCTCAAATTTATTGAGATGGAGTTCGTTTGATGTTGTTGTAAGTTCTCATATCTTTATCTCAAATTTTGTTAAGGATTAAAATAGTTGTT
>Ga0209279_10000914_pt1 | contig 17088 bp, 17 predicted proteins | sample CoawatmetaG00DNA_3_FD_187508 | JGI IMG/M metagenome (GOLD analysis project Ga0209279, IMG submission 187508) | Marine microbial communities from the West Antarctic Peninsula - Coastal water metaG006-DNA (SPAdes) (version 2) | ecosystem: Environmental > Aquatic > Marine > Coastal ... | reverse complement strand
GCCTTGGCGTTCTTGGCGCGGTTGTTCTTTGGGGCATGGCGTCGTTCTATACCGTGAAACCGGAAGAACAGTCTGTCGAGCTGATGCTTGGCGAGTACAGTGATACTAATGGTCCGGGGCTTAACTTTGCGCCTTGGCCAATTGTTACACGTGAAATTATTGCAGTCACATCCGAGCGGAACATCGACATCGGCACCAGCCGGTCCGGTCTTGATGCAGGTCTGATGCTGACAGGCGATGAAAACATTGTCGACATTGACTTCCAAGTTGTTTGGAACATCACTGATCCGAAACAATATTTGTTCAACCTTGCGGATCCACCGCAAACCATCGCGGCGGTTGCTGAATCCGTTATGCGCGAGATTATCGCACAATCGAATTTGGCCCCAATTCTGAACCGTGACCGTGGTGCGATTGCAGACCGTTTGCGCGACGAAATTCAAAGCACGCTGGATAGCTACGAAAGTGGTGTGAACATCGTGCGTGTCAACTTTGACAAGGCCGATCCGCCAGAGCAGGTTATCCAATCGTTCCGTATGGTGCAGGATGCCGAACAAGAACGCGACCGTTTGCAAAACGTGGCTGACGCCTATGCCAACCGTGTTGTCGCCGAGGCACGTGGTGAATCTGCGCAGTTGCTTGAGCAATCAGAAGCCTACCGCGCCCAAGTCGTGAACGAAGCTGTTGGTGAAGCAAGCCGTTTCACTGCCGTTCTGAACGAATACGAAAAAGCCCCAGAAGTGACGCGCAAGCGGATCTATCTGGAAACTATGGAAATCGTGCTGGGTGGGGTGGATATTATTCTGCTCGACGAAAGCAAAGAGGGCGGACAGGGCGTTGTGCCATATCTGTCGCTGAACGAATTACGCCGAAATACCACTGATGGAGGGTCAAACTAATGCGGGCTACAGCACTCCTTATCCCAGCCGTTGTCGTTGCCGTTGTGGCAGCCGTATCTTCGGTATTCATCGTGGACGAACGTGAAAAAGCGCTTGTTCTACAGTTTGGTCAAATCGTTAAGGTCAAAGAAAACCCCGGTGTTGGCTTCAAAATTCCACTGATCCAAGAGGTCGTCAAATACGACGACCGTATTCTCAGCCGTGATCTTGAGCCGCTCGAGATAACCCCATCGGATGACCGTCGTTTGGTCGTTGATGCGTTTGCGCGTTACCGTATCGCGAACGTCGAACAGTTCCGTCAGGCCGTTGGTGGCGGTGGTGAAGAAACCGCTGCACGTCGTCTCGACAGTATTTTGCGCGCTGAAACGCGTGAGGTTCTGGGTTCAGTTTCGTCCAACGACATTTTGTCCACTGACCGCGCGGCATTGATGCTGCGTATTCGCAATGGTGCAATCGCCGAGGCCCTAGGCCTTGGTTTGCAGGTCATCGACGTGCGCCTCAAGCGGACTGATTTGCCGCCAGAAAACCTCAACGCGACTTACGAGCGGATGAAAGCAGAACGTGAACGCGAAGCGGCTGACGAGATTGCCCGTGGTAACGAAGCCGCGTTGCGTGTGCGTGCACAAGCAGACCGAACAGTGGTTGAATTGGTTTCAGAAAGCCAACGTCAGGCCGAGATTACCCGTGGTGAGGCAGATGCCGAACGGAACGCAATCTTTGCGACAAGCTTTGGTGCGGACCCAGAATTCTTTGAATTCTACCGCTCAATGACCGCTTATACGCGGGCATTAAAACCCGGCAATTCCACGATGGTTCTGTCTCCGAACAACGAGTTCTTTAACTATCTCAAATCGGATACAGGCATCGCGACCCAATAATTGGGCCTGCATTTGAACTTTAAAAGGCCGCCTGTCATAGGCGGCCTTTTTTTGTGCCCGTCACGCAGGCGTGACTGTTCACTATTGCGGCGTGAACATCGTGTCGCGCTTATTTTTTCTGGCTTCATGAAAATTCCATTTAAGAAGCATAGTAGCATCAACAATGAAATATAGTGCTTTGGTATAAATACGAAAATTATCAGAATATATCGCATGGTGAAATGTTACAGTTCGCGCGCGAAGTGTCACAGCCAGTTGAGTTTCGGCGATTGACCTTTGCGTTGCCAATCCGGCGACCTACATTCAGTATAGTAACATCAAGCAGGCATGGTCCTGTTGCCCCACGTCTGTCTAAAGGAGTCTCACTCGTGACATCAAAGGCTATCGCAATTCAATCGACCCAAATGAATACTACTCGCACGCTCAAAACATTGTTGACCGGCACCGCCGTCGCTGTGGCACTTGTGTTTGCGCAGGTCACATTCTCCGAGGCGCAGGCGCGCCCAGCAACTTTTGCGGAACTTGCCGAAGAGGTCAGCCCGTCCGTGGTTAATATTACTACGTCGACAACCATCGCAGGCCGCACTGCCCCACAAGGCGTTGTCCCAGAAGGATCCCCTTTCGAGGATTTCTTTAACGATCTGGAAGACGGCGAAGATGGCGCACCGCGCCGCTCGTCAGCGCTTGGGTCTGGTTTTGTGATCTCAGCTGACGGCTATATCGTCACAAACAACCACGTCATCGAAGGCGCCGATGAAATCTTGATCGAATTTTTCCCAGGCGGGGAAGAAGGTGTCCCAGCTGAAATCGTTGGCACTGATCCAAACACCGACATTGCGGTACTTAAAGTTGATCTGACCGGCCTCCCATTTGTTAAATTTGGCGACAGCAATGCCGTTGGTGCCCGTGTCGGCGATTGGGTCATGGCGATGGGAAATCCACTGGGGCAGGGGTTTTCTGTGTCGGCGGGCATTGTATCCGCACGCAATCGCGCATTGTCTGGCACCTATGACGACTACATTCAAACAGATGCCGCGATCAACCGTGGTAACTCTGGTGGTCCTTTGTTCAACATGAACTCCGAAGTCGTTGGCGTGAATACCGCTATTTTGTCACCCAACGGTGGGTCGATCGGGATCGGCTTTGCGATGTCGTCCGCAGTTGTGTCAAATGTCGTCGACCAATTGATTGAATTTGGCGAAACGCGGCGCGGTTGGTTGGGTGTTCGCATCCAAGACGTAACCCCCGATATGGTCGACGCGATTGATGGGCTTTCGGCCGCGGTTGGCGCGCTTGTCACGTCCGTTCCCGCAGGCCCCGCAGAAGACGCCGGCATGGAGGCAGGTGATGTGATAACGACGTTTGATGGGATCGTCATTGAGGACACCCGCGAACTTGTCCGGATCGTTGGCAACTCACCTGTTGGCAAAGAAGTTCCCGTGATTGTCTTGCGCAATGGTGGCATTGAAGACTTGGTCGTTGTGTTGGGCCGCCGCGAAACCTCAGAAGCCGCCGCATTCCCCGCGGCAGTTGAAGAGCCAGTCGTACCTCAAGAACCGGAGACTGTGCTTGGCATGATGTTGTCTGAGATTACGCCAGAGCTTGACGCGCAATTCTCGCTGTCGGGCGCAACTGGTTTGGTCATCACAGACATCGATTCCGAAAGCGACGCAGCCACAAAAGGCCTCGTCGCCGGTGATCTGATCGTTGAAGCGGGCCGTCAAACGGTTCTGACTGTTGCAGACTTCGTGGCGCAAATTGACGCCGCACGTGAAGCAGGCCGCAAGTCGGTGCTGCTGTTGCTGCGTCGTGGCGGGGATCCACGGTTTGAGGCTTTGCTTTTAGGCGAATAGACCGCTTACAAAATCAATAATCAGGGCGTGCCGTCCGGCGCGCCCTTTTTTATTGGCCAGCGACAATGCTGTCTTTCGATAACGCGACGATGCCTAACTGGCGCGCAGTTTCAAGCGCAAGCAGCGGCGAATCTAATCCTGAAATACGTTGGAGGCTTTGAATGGCGGCCCCCGTTTGCAAATCAAGCGTGCCGTTAATCTGACCTGCGTAATATCCGCGTGCTTTCAGCGCACGTTGAAGCGTCGCAACCAGTTCGACAGAATAGTTTTGTGGGCAGACTGTTTCAAACCGGATTTCTGCGCGCTCACGGACAATCTGCTGACGGGTGATCGTGCGGAATGTGGCTGGCCTTGTGACAGTGCCGTTTGCGGCGCGTAGCTCTGGCAGTTCAATCTCTTGAATGGTCACTGTTTCGATCACAGCGGGCGACGTATCATTTGCAATACAGCGGCCGTTTGCCTGTGTTTCGATTGGCGCCATATCGATAAGAACGTTATTTGGGGCTGGTGCTACCGCAGACGTACAGGCACCAAGTACTAGGAATGGAATGATGTATTTCATCTGCGCGTTTTGCCTGCTGTTGGGCGAATTCCGCAAAGACTAGCGGTATCTGCCGCGTCGCGCAAAACCCCATATGTCGATTTCGCGATCATGTTGTCGCACATGGCACAGTTATGGGGCAATTGGGGCTGGTCGCGGGGCAAAGCCACAGATAGAAAAGTCCCAACTACGATGATTTTACGCAAAAGGAAGCTGCGCAATGGCCAAGATTACTTATGTCGAACACGGTGGCAAAGAACACGTTGTTGACGTCGCCAACGGATTGACTGTGATGGAAGGGGCTCGCGACAATGGCATCCCCGGAATTGAAGCAGATTGCGGCGGCGCTTGCGCATGTTCGACCTGCCACGTTTACGTTGACGGAGCTTGGGTTGAGAAAATTCCAGCCAAAGACGCCATGGAAGAAGACATGCTTGATTTTGCGTTTGAACCAAATGCAGACACATCGCGCCTGACTTGCCAGATTAAGGTCACTGATGCGCTCGACGGTCTGCGCGTGCAGATGCCAGAAAAGCAGATTTAATGCGTTTGGTGGCCATCATCGCGTTTTTGTCTTTTGCAGGGTCTGCAGCGGCACAAACGATTGTGGCCGCCAATTATATTGAACCGACCGACCGCTATGCGCATGGCATCTTGGGTGATGCGATCGAACATGCGGGCCTTGAGGTCATGCTCAGCGATGGTAGTAAACCGCCGCTGTCTGGCCTGAGTTGGTGGTCTTTGAGGATACAAACCCGCGATTGTTTGACCTCGATGGTGACGGTGCCCCAGAAGTGATCACTGTTGAAACCCACGAAAATTTTGGCGCGCGCCTGTCGGTCTGGGGCCTTGATGACCGCGACGTCTTTGTGAACCTTGCCGCGACGGGTTACATCGGCCGCCCGTTTCGCTGGTTGGCCGTTGCGGGCGCTGCTGATATGGACGGGGACGGATACATGGAAATTGCCTATGTTGATCGACCCCATTTGGCGAAAACGCTCATGGTTTGGCGGTATCTGCCGCAGGGCGACGGGGGTGGTACGCTAGAACTCATTGCTAAATCGACCGGCCTGACCAACCACCGGATTGGTGAACGCGACATCGGCGGCGGCATGCGTGTTTGTGGCGATACCGTTGAGGTTATAACCGCCAGCGCAAACTGGAGCCGCGTGATTGCAACGCGTCTTGAAAATGGCACTCTGGTTAAGCGCGACGTTGGCCCACATACAGGCCGAGCATCGTTGGCGGCGGCGCTATCCTGCGAGTGACGCGACCAAGAACATCATGACGCCGATCTCGGTCAGTTGCTGCACAGCACCAAGTATATCACCCGTTTGACCGCCGATTTTGGCCTTTGCGATTGAACCGCACCCAATCGCGATAACAGCCACGGTAATCGCCGCACCGACGGCCATTGACCCGATAAATCCAACGGCACCGACGATAGCGACCCCTGTGGCAATCAACGCAACTGCAAACGTAGGCCGCCCAACAGCACGGCTCAAGCCGCTGGTTCGCGCATTGGGCAGCCATGTCATTACACCAACCATCGCCGCACGGCTCAGCATTGCGGCGGCAATTAGTGCCGCACCTGCACCAAGCTGAATAAGTTCGCTCAAAAGCAGCCAACGCAACAGCAGTGACAGCACAATAGCGATGACCCCGTAGGCACCGATATAGGTGTCTTTCATAATCTTCAAACGGTGAACCGGATCCCATCCGCCCCACAGGCCATCCGCCGTATCAGCCAAACCGTCTTCGTGCATCGCACCCGTAATGATGGTTGACGTGGCGACCCCGATCAGCGCAGCAACACCAGCAGGAAGCCCGATTGCACTAATAATGGTCATGCCAATCACGGCGATGAGGCTCACGACTAGTCCCGCAATTGGATACGCCCAAGCCGCCGCAGCGCCGCGCGCGGTTGCACGTTCCGAGTCAACGCGCACTGGCAGGCGGGTCAATAGACCAATGGCTGCGCGCACATCTGAAAGTGCGACCAGTGGCCCTTTGTCGGTATTGCGCATCATGTTGCCCTTTGCGGTCTTTTCTTCTGAAATCTCTGCGTTAAACAGATGCAAACCTAATCGCATTGAGGACCAGATGTCAGCGCCATTTTCAACCCTTTCCGAATTTCGTGATGTTCTGGCCGCAGGTCCTGACGTTGATGCCACAGCACTTGCCGGTGCAATGGACCACAACAGCCAGTTGACCAAGCCACCAGGTGCGCTTGGCCGGCTTGAAGATGTGGCGATCTGGTATGCAGGTTGGCGAGGTAATCCGCGCCCTGAAATCACGGCCCCACAGGTAATTATCTTTGCGGGCAACCACGGGATTTGCGCGCAAGGCGTGTCTGCGTTCCCCCCAGAAGTGACTGTGCAAATGGTCGCAAACTTCGAACACGGCGGGGCCGCGATCAACCAACTGTCCAAAGCAGTTGGCGCCAAGATGGACGTGCACGCGCTTGATCTGGACACACCGACGGCTGATTTTACCCAAGCACCCGCGATGTCCCAAGCAGAGGTCGTCGCGGCCTTACAAACCGGTTGGAATGCAGTTGACCCGACAGCAGACCTTTTGGTCACTGGTGAGATGGGCATCGGGAATACGACGTCTGGAGCGGCGGTTGCCGCGGCTGTTCTTGGCGGTACGCCTGCCGATTGGACCGGGCGCGGAACAGGTGTCGACGACGCCGGCCTTGCACGCAAAACTGACGTCGTGGCGCGCGGCCTAGCACTGCACGACACCACCGACCCATTAGAGGCATTGCGCTGTTTGGGCGGGCGCGAATTGGCGGCAATGGCTGGCGCAATTGCGGCGGCGCGGGCGTTGCGAATCCCTGTTATTCTTGACGGGTTTATCTGCTCAGCAGCGGCTGCGGTGTTGCACAAAACTGCCAACGGCGCGTTGGATCATACGGTCGCAGGGCACCTTAGCGCAGAAGGCGCGCATCGCCGTTTGCTTGAGGGTATTGGCAAAGAACCACTGCTTTCGCTTGGCCTGCGCCTTGGCGAAGGGTCCGGTGGGGCACTGGCGATCAGCATCGTCAAAGCGGCAGTTGCGTGTCATTCAGGTATGGCGACATTCGCCGAAGCTGGCGTAAGCGACGCCTAATTGTCGTCCTTTTGCGGGCGGGACCCAAGGGCTGTTTCAAGATCATTGTTCAGCTCGCGGGCCCGCGCCACATAGTCGGGATTATCCGCCAGCGGTATGCCCGGTTTCCACAGCTCAGCCAATTCGCGCACGGCTGCACGGTCGTGGTGGAAAAACGTTTGCTCGGCCTCTGCGGCCTCAAACTCGGACAAACCAAGGTTTTCTAACGCATAGCGACCGGCGCGCAGCGATCCGTCGAACAGTTCGCGCACGATGTCAGTGGCCCCCGACGCATAAAGTTCATAGACATGCACGCGGTCACTGGCACGGGCGATGATATGTAGGTCAGGGTGCGTTTTGCGGGCGTAAGCAACCAGTTTGATCGACGCGACACGATCATCGATCGCCACTATAAGGATGCGCGCATCGACAAGGCCAGCCGCATTTAATAAATCTGGCCGCGTGGGGTCGCCAAAGAACGCCCGAAATCCAAATTTGCGCATCATCTGCACAGCTGCCAAATCATTGTCTATCACCACAGTCGAAAACCCAGCCGACTGCACCAAACGATTGACGATTTGTCCGAACCGTCCGATGCCTGCGATGATCACCGTGCCTTGTGCATCGACTTCGTCGGCTTCTTGCGTATCATTGGCCTGTAGGCGTTTACTCAGTTGGTCATAGATGATGAACAACAGCGGCGTCACTAACATCGACATGGCGATGATCAGCAAAAGGGTGGACGATAGGGCTGCACCCAGCACGCCCTGTTGTAGGGAAAATGACACGAGAACAAAGCCAAATTCACCCGCCTGCGCAAGGCTTAGTGTGAACAGCCAGCGGTCTTGGCCCTTCATCTTGAACAAGAACGACAGGCCAAAAAGTACAACGCCCTTGATCACGATAATGGCGGCTGTTGCGCCCAAAATGAATGCTGGGCGGTCGGCGAGTAGTTCAAAATCGATGCCCGCACCGACGGTTATGAAAAACAACCCAAGCAGCAGGCCTTTGAACGGTGCCAGATCGCTTTCCAACTCGTGACGGAATTCAGAGTTGGCTAAAACGACACCTGCAAGAAACGTCCCCAATGCAGGGGACAATCCGACCATGCTCATCAAAACGGCAATCGACGTGACCATCAACAATGCAAGCGCGGTATACATTTCACGTAGGCGTGCATGGTGAATATACCGGAAAACGGGGCGGGTCAGGAATACACCGACCAAAATAATGGTGATAACTGCACCCAAGGTGACAAGGGTAACACCCCAGCCCGGCAGCCCTTCGACAAGGCTAAATGCAGCCTGTGTGTCATGCGGCTCTGACAGGCGGGTCAGCGACCCATCAGGGGACATGACCAACGGATTTGCAATCATAAGCAACGGCAGCAAGGCCAGTATCGGGATTACAGCAATATCTTGGGTCAGCAGCACCGAAAATACGGATCGTCCGCCGTTGGTCTGCATCAATCCCTTTTCATCTAGGGTCTGTAAAACAATCGCGGTGGATGACAGTGCAAAGATAAGGCCGACTGCCAACGCCGTGCGCAAATCAAATCCAAGCAGCATTGATGCGCCCATAATGCCTGCTGTGGTCAGCACGATCTGCAACCCACCCAAGCCGATCAACCGGCGGCGCATGTCCCATAGCGCGCGCGGCTCTAACTCCAAACCGATCAGGAACAGCATCATCACGACGCCAAACTCTGCGAAATGCTGAATGTCTTTCGCTTCTGTCCCAACAAGGCCAAAAAGCGGGCCAATGATTATGCCCGCGCTGAGGTATCCCAGAACGGACCCCAACCCTAAACGGGCGGCCAGTGGTACCGCAATTACCGCCGCACCCAGATAGATTGTTGCTTGAAAAAGGAAGGTTTCCATGCCGTCTTATCTGGCGACGGCGATCAGAAATCAATCGGTCAAATCAACCGGTAGGCAATGCAAGAGCGATGGTTTTGCCGCGTTTGACATAGTTAAGCGCACTATCGCCGATGGCTGTAACACGGCCACCATCTAAGCTACTGCCGATTTCAACCTTGACGTAGCTGCCATTACGTAATCGGACCAGTGCACGGCGGTTGTTGGGGCTGCCGTACACGCCGATCAGGTTTACATCCCGCAAGCGGATCGCATTGTTCAATGTGGCGGCCTGCGCGACGCTGCCCGCTGTATTGCCGGAGGAAGCCGCAGGAGCGTTTGATACAGTAGCGCCAGGTTGGGTGACTGTGGTGCGGGCTGTTTGCTGGACCTCAAGATCACGTGCACGTGCAACAACGCGGGCAAAGTTACGGGGACGCGTGTCAGGCCTGCTGGATACCGCAACAGCGAGCGCGGTCGGCGCGACAAGCAGGCTTTCAGGAATCGCGCCGGCGATGGCTGCCATAACTTCGGTAATGTCTGGGGCGGTGGGTTGTGGTGCTGCGGCAACAATTGGCGTCGCTAACCCTGCGGGGCGGGCCTTGGGCCGCTTTGAAGCAAGAGCTGGATCAGCCAAAGCGACAACGGTGTTCGCAGCTGGAACCAAGCCTTCAGGGCGGGGCAATGGACGCAGACCAGCAAGCGCTACAGCACCTGCCGTTGCATCGGGTGCAACGGTGGTGTCTGGCGCTGGCAAGGCTGCGAATGTCGGACGCAAAGGCGGTTTGCGTGTTGGTGGGCCTGCAAACACCAAAATCCCTTGGGGCGTAATCGAACCTTCCGGTGTGGCGCGGATCAGTCCATTTTCATCTCGGTCAAAGTCGACGCCGGGTGCCAGCGGGTTGATGGGTGTCACGATGGTCAAGTCAGGTGACAGACTTGCGATCAGCGGCAGAGCAGGCAAAATGAGGGGTAGAGCGGATAACGTCGGCTGTGGGAGGCGGGCATCAAATGTATCCAAGCGTGGCTCTAGCGGAAGCCGTGGCGCGCGTTGCCAAACGCCGGTTGCTGCATAAATGCGGGCGGCTTGTGCGGGGCTAAGAACTTGGCCCATCACATCTTCGCGCAATTGGGGCAGGGCCACAGCAACCGTTTCGACAGACGTGAGGGGCACATCTGTGATCTCTTGGATAATAGGCGTCGTTGATATGATCTTAGGCGGTGGAATTTCTGCGGTTTCCAAAACGTTTTCGGTGCCAAAACCAAACCAGTATGCAGCGTCTTCTTCAGATAAGTTCGACGCCCAGAAAGCCACCAGCGCCATAAAAATCACCAAGATTGCCGTCAGAATTAGTCCAAGAAAGCGTGGTTTTCCACGCACCGGCTGCGCCTGTTTTGTCGCAAAATCAGCAGCTTTCATTGGTTTGCGGCTTTGCATCGCGGGTGCTTGTTGTTCGACATCCTGTACTGGGGCCATTGGCTTGCGACGTGTTGCAAACCCACCTTGTTCAGCCAAATCGTCTGCTCGAATTGGCGGGGCCTCGGTTTCAGGAATCGGCGGTGCCACAACGGGGGCAGTCACTAACACAGAGGGTGCATCAATGCTTAGCTCTGGCGCATCGCCGACATCCACCGGCGCAATAGTCGGCGGTGCGACGGGTGCGCGCGGCGTGAATAATGCGTCGTCATGAGGTGCTTCGGGCGATAGATTGTCTGCAGGTATTTCCGGTTCAGACGGTGGGGCAGGCGCGATACTTGCGGGGTCAGCCATGCGCGGACGCGGCGTGAACACTGGTACGGCATCAGGGTCAGCCGGAATAACCGCAATACCGGTTTGGGTGAACGGGTGTGCGTCGCGTGTGACTGCGTGGGCAGATTTGGCACCCGAGGCCGCCCCAAAGAATACCTCTGACTTAAATGTCATCGCTTCAGCAACAGCGGTAAATGCCGCAGGGGTGAACCCATGATCTGCGGCGAATGCTTCGGCTTCTTGTAGCGTTTCACGCGCAACAGCCGCGATATAGGTCCGTCCGCCATTGCGGTCAAAGTCGACAACCAATTCGTCAATCGCATATGGGGTCGCATTTTCAAGCGCAGCCATGACGTCAGCCAAGTCAGTTTGCGCGGTTTCCAGCGCTAGATATTTGATTTGCTCGTTTGGGATCAGCAATTTAACCTGCATGTCCGATGGGTCCAAGCGCACCGATTGAGCGTGTAATTGGGCAAGCGCGGCATTCAAATCTGTGACGTCCAACGCCGTTTCACCAACAAGATGCCAACCATTGGGTACTCGGTGAAAAAGGCGAATGCCGTCGAAAGAAAGGGAGAGCGCGAAATTTGTCGTCATATTCACTATCTAACACGTTGACAGGCTTGGGTGAAATCTGATGTGTGGCTAAGCAAACTCTATAGCAAGAATTCGCCAAATCCAAGTATTTGCGACGCAATTCAGCGGGCTCCCAGTCGCAGCAATCCTGCCGCCAATCAGGCCCGCAATTTGATGGGTGAATGGGCGGCCCATGTCTGTGACACAGGCCGCCAAATTGGTTTAGCTGGTTGCCTTGGCCAAAGCCTGATCCAAGTCGGCCATCAAATCATTGGCATCCTCGATCCCGATCGACAAACGCACGATGCCTGGACCCGCGCCAGCGGCTTCTTGCTGCTCGGCAGTCAACTGGCGGTGCGTGGTGCTGGCCGAATGGATGATCAAACTGCGCGCATCGCCAAGGTTGGCGACGTGGCTGAAAATCTCAAGGTTATCAACAAGCTTGATACAGGCATCGTAGCCGCCTTTGACGGCGATGGTGAACAAAGCGCCTGCGCCTTTGGGGCAGATTTTTGGGATCAGTTTGTAATACGGTGACGATGGCAAACCAGCATAAGTCACGTAATCAATGCGCGGATCATTTTCCAGCCAAGTCGCGATCTTAACCGCGTTCTCAACATGCCGCTCCATGCGCAGCGACAAGGTTTCGATCCCCATCAGCGTATAATGTGCGGCTTGTGGGTTCAGCGTCATGCCAAGGTCGCGCAGGCCAATTGCAATGCTGTGGAACGTGAATGCAAGCGGGCCAAATGTTTCGGCGAACTTCAGGCCGTGGTAGGCTGGCTCTGGCTCGGACAGGGATGGGAACTTGTCATTTGCGGACCAGTCAAACTTACCAGAGTCGACGACGCAACCACCCATAACCGTGCCGTTACCGGTCAGGTATTTGGTGGTGGAATGTACGACCAATGTGGCCCCATGCTCAATTGGGCGGGACAGATACGGCGTGGCTGTTGTGTTATCCACGATCAGCGGAATACCAGCCGCGTCTGACACCGCAGAAATCGCGCGCAGGTCGCTGATGTGACCACCAGGGTTGGCGACGGTTTCGCAAAATACGGCTCGCGTGTCGTCATCAATGGCTGCGGCAATCGCATCAATATCGTCAAAATCAACGAATTTGGCCGACCAACCGAACCGTTTGATGGTTTGGCTAAACTGCGTAACCGTGCCACCATAAAGGCGGGTTGAGACGACGACGTTTTTACCCGGCGTCATCAACGGGAACAGCGCCATCAACTGGGCGGCGTGACCGGATGAACAGCAAACGGCACCTGCGCCGCCTTCAAGCGTGGCAATGCGTTCCTGCAATGCGGCAACCGTCGGGTTTGTCAGGCGGGAATAAATATACCCAACTTCTTGCAGGTTAAACAAGGCCGCTGCGTGATCCGCATCGCGAAACACATAAGCAGTTGTTTGGTATATCGGCACCTGACGGGCACCTGTTGCAGGATCGGGGCGCGCGCCTGCGTGTATTTGTAGCGTGTCAAAGCCGTAAGTTGTTTCTTCAGACATTGGGCTATCTCCGTTTGAAATTTCGTTGCCAAACAGTAATGGTAAACCCGACCGCCCTGCAACGGGGCAATGTAAAAAGGATCACCCTATGCCTGTGCCGTTCCATTTCGCGTTTCACGTTCTTAATCTGAATGAGGCACGGGAATTTTATTCCAGCGCACTTGGGGCCGTTGAAGGGCGATCAACGGACACATGGGTTGATTTCGACTTTTTCGGGCACCAGCTAAGCCTGCATCTGGGCGAACCTTTTGCCAATGCAGCCACTGGAAAAGTTGGCGATCACTTGGTGCCGATGCCCCATTTTGGCGTGGTTCTTCCGCTTGATGAATGGAATGTGCTCGCTGGTCGCTTGGAAGACCGGCAAACAGATTTCATCATCGCGCCGTCTGTCCGGTATAAAGGAGAGACAGGAGAGCAATGGACGATGTTCTTTCGCGATCCGTCGGGAAATGCGATTGAGGTAAAAGGCTTTGCGAAAACCGCAGGAATATTTGCGACCTAGCGGACCCAGAACCCAGCGGATTTGATCTGGTTGCGGATCTGTCTTTCACGTGGTGGCATATCCGCGCGGTCAAACATTGCGCGGACTTTCTGGCCACGACCCTGATAAATCATGCGCTTGTACGCATCATATTGCTTCAGCCATTTCTTAATTTTGTTTGGGGCAGCGACGGTTTCCATCACCGCGACCGCTTGATCTGTCTCGCGGGCATAAAACAGCGGCAGCAAGCGGTAATGACATGTCACATCGCCATCTAATCCGTTCAATCGGATGCGGGAAGCCCGCAAGGCATTCAGCGATATCGCTGACCTCACAAGGCAGCTCCCGCTCAAACAGCACCGTTCCTTTACCATCAACAATGCAAAGCGCACAGGATCGCAACGACACATCTAATCCAGCATAGTATTCCATTATCTATCTCCCTTGTTCACAGCTATTGTGTGATCTTAGTGGGAGCTTGGCCTAAAAGCGAAAGGCTGCTCAATTACGCATGCTTTCCGCCCTTAATGTAGAAATGTGCATGGCGCAGCATCAGTCACGATCGGCACATTGTGGACATCAACCACGCTATCTATCGCAGCGATTCGGCTTCCTGATAGCGGACATTCGCTCGCACAACAAACTCTTGGCCGACGCGCTGGATTAGCCTTACAAGAAAACTATCAGAATGCCGCAAAGGATTTGCAGCGGCCACAAGATAGGAGGTCCGACCATGGTAGAGCCAGAAACATTTACCTTCCTTGCGGACCTCAAATTGAACAACCGAAAAGCTTGGGTGGATGAACACCGCGAGGAACGCGACGACGCGATGCGCAATTTCATCGGTATTGCGATAACGCTACACGACTATTCTGATCGGTATGATCCTTTCGTCGCTGAAGCGCGGAGTAAACCAAAACAAAGCTACACCAAGTTTTTTCAGGATTCGAGAGATCGCGTTGGTCCTGGTCTGTACCGCACGGGCATCGACGTTTTCGCCAATGCCGGTCAGCCCACAGAAGACTTCGGATACTACCTCCATATTGAGCCGGGGAGTTGTCATGCAGGTGCAGCATTGTTCCAGCCGTCTAAGCCCGCTCTCGCGCGGTTGCAGGCGCGTTTGGTCGATGACCCCGAGGGTTTAAAGGACGTTTTGACTGATCCTGAATTTATGACAACTTTCCCAGATGGCATCGTCACACGAAAGGCGTTGGCCGCTGTACCAAGCGGATTTTCTGACCGCGACCCCGCAGCGGCCTATCTAAAGATGGTCGGCTTTGGGTGTCGCAAAGACTTGCAGGACGCGGACCTGCTTGACGACGAGCTAATTGACCAGCTAATCGAGATATTCCGTACCGCCAGCGCGCTGGTACGCTATTTTGAATGATTGCGAGAGTGGCCCTTAGCTGACCTTTGAACAGCACGCAGCGAACGGCCGCAGTGAGCCCAATCGGCTAAGTTTCTGCGGTGCAGCTAAGGTCTGCTAAGCCGATGTTGCTACTTAAATAGCGCATTTATGCTGGCGCCACCTGACGTCAACGTTGTGGCAAATGTAAAACTCAAACTGGTCAAAAAAAACCACTCGAAAATCCACTTCATAGGCCGCCCAACTTGGGCCGTTTCCGCTCCAACGACCTGTTCACCGGCATACCCCCACCTGGCGGGGAGACAGTCCGACAAGCGCTTTTCTGCTACCAATCCGTAGGGCCATTTGCCATTGTTCAGGGCAGGTTCTATGCCATCGGAGATCGAGAAAAGGAATTAAGACTTTTGATACGCCCCTTTGGCTTTGTTAGTGGCTTGACGCTCGGAATGGCTATTGCAGCACCGGCGATTGCGCATCCTCATGTTTTCATCGATGGCGGAATAGATTTCATCATGTCCGGTCAGGAGACGCTCGAAGCGTTGTCGGTCACATGGCTCTATGACGAGTTCGAAACCCTTTATGATCTGTCGTCGCGTGGAATAGAACCACTACCTGATGGCAGCCTTTCGGATGCAGACCGAGAAGCTATTCGCGCTGCCTATAACGAGTGGCCGGACGATTTCGACGGCTCCGCGCACCTTTCAATAGACGGTCAAGTGATCGAAATGGACTGGCCCAGCGATCTTGCGGTTGACCTGGTTGATGGACGGTTACAACTGGCCTTTTTGCGCAAACTGCAGGATCCAACTTAGTTGGTTGGCAAGAGTGTTGAGATCGCGTTCTATGAATCCACACATTTTTTTGCCTTTAAAGTCACAAACCGTCCCACTTTCGTTGGAAACGAGACCTGCGAGGCAATTGTTGTGCCCTATACTCCAGGCGAACAATCGGACGAAGTGAAACAAAGCCTTGCGATGTTAAGCCGCGAGGAAACCCCGGACATTGCCAATGTTGGTCAGATGTTCGCAGATAGGATTGTTGTAAATTGCGCATAATTGTCCCGATGGCACTGATCTTGGCTGCCCTCGTGCTGTTCGCTGTCGGCTCCATTTTATTTCCCGGTGTGATGGACTGGGCGGCGACCCAGCAGCGTGCCTTCCAAAACGAGATGGCCGCGGCCGTGCGCGCGATCAGGTTGGGCGCGCCGGGGGGGTGGGCAGCTTTGCTTCTGGCGGCAGGGTCATATGGTGTTGTCCATGCGGCCGGGCCGGGGCATGGCAAATACCTCATTGGTGGGGTGGGCTTGGCGTCGATTGCCTCCGCCCCTCGAATGATCGCTTTGGCCGTAGCATCGAGCCTTGCACAAGCGCTTTGGGCTGTTGTGCTGGTCTACGGTGGCTTTTCACTCTTACAGCTTTCGGCCAAACACTTGACTGTGCTGGCTGAACAATGGCTGGCCCCAGCAAGTTATTTAGCCATTGCCGCCGTCGGCATTATTCTGGCCGTGCGCGGGCTGCGCATCATTATGCGTCGGATATCAAACACGCCTGACCCCGCGAGCCACGGGCACGTCAGTGACGGCTGTGGCCACACACATGGACCTGACCCCGAACAAGTGGCGGCTTTGCAAACGTTCAGGGAAGCAGCGGTGCTCGTGGCCAGCATCGCGATACGCCCCTGCACTGGTGCTATTTTTCTGTTGGTAATTGCTTGGCAGCTGGACATCAAAGCTGCGGGATTTGCGGCCGCGGTTGCCATGGGGCTGGGAACCGCGATCTTAACATCTACAGTGGCTATTTCCAGCGTTGCGTTGCGTGGCATGGCGATGTTTTCAGGCGGTCGGGCCGGCGCAATTGGTGTCGCGGCCCCGGTTCTCCAGATCATTGCTGGCGTCCTGATTTTGTGGTTCAGTGTCGCGCTGCTGTCGATTTCAAGTATTTGGTAAAATAGCCCTCCGGTGTTACAAAACAATTTTCAGCAGTAGCCATTTCGGGAAATCAACCATTTGACTTTGAAATGATCAAGTGCGCTTAGTCGCGCACTGCAGACCGCGGCGCGGCGCGTAGCAAAGGGCAGGTTCGAGCCCAATGTATGGCAGGTCGTCAAGCTAAGTTTCCGGGATTTGCCTCAAATACACCAACGCGGAAGTCTAAAGATCGAGCTGCATGAAGAGCAAATAGGGCTGCAGTTCAGGGTCGCTTTCGCCTTCCGGGTAGCATTCGATCTGGCGGAAACCCAAGCTGCAATACAGTCCCTGTGCGGCGGTGTCATAGACGCCTG
>Ga0209279_10000913_pt1 | contig 17089 bp, 29 predicted proteins | sample CoawatmetaG00DNA_3_FD_187508 | JGI IMG/M metagenome (GOLD analysis project Ga0209279, IMG submission 187508) | Marine microbial communities from the West Antarctic Peninsula - Coastal water metaG006-DNA (SPAdes) (version 2) | ecosystem: Environmental > Aquatic > Marine > Coastal ... | reverse complement strand
GGTTGGGTGAACTATGGAACTAACACATTAGTTGCATGGGCTTGGGTAGCAAATGCTAGTACAGCGACTGCAACAATAAGTGAAAGTGGTAATAATCCAGCAGCAGTAGTACAAGCAAATCCAACATCAGGATTTAGTATTATAACATATACTGGTACTGGAGCAAATGGAACTATAGCTCATGGTTTGAGTGCTGTTCCACAAATGATGATATTTAAAAACCTTGCTACAACACAAGATTGGGCTATTTATCATAGTGGAAACACAGCAGCACCAGCAACTGACCATTTGCATTTAAACACAACAGATGAAACTGTTGATGATGCTACATTTTTTAATGATACTGCACCTACTTCTAGTGTTATAACGATAGGCACTCATGCTAATGTAAATGTTGATGGAGCTGCTCATGTAGCTTATGTATTTGCAGAAGTAGAAGGCTACTCAAAGTTTGGCTCTTATCAAGGAAATGCTGATAATGATGGTGCGTTTGTTTATACGGGATTTGAAGTAGCATTTGTTATGGCACGTTCTACTGATGGCTCTAGTTGGTATATGTTTGATAATAAAAGAACTGGGTTTAATGGTGCAAATTTTAATCTGTTTGCAAATGGAAGTGCAGCAGAAGGTAGTGCAAATTTTATTGATTTTCTTTCTAATGGCTTTAAATTTATAGGCAGAGGAAATTCAGACCCAAATAAAAATGAACCACATATATACATGGCATTTGGTAAAACTTTTAAATATGCAAACGCAAAATAGGAGAAGATAATATGGCTTGGAAATATGGAGAAAGAACTCTTATTGTTGGCAAAGGTTGGGTTGATTCTAATGGTTATAAACACCCTTATAACTGGGTTAATGCTTGGACAGATCAAAACAAAACAGATTGGGGTGTGACGTTTGAAGATGACACTGTACTAGGTGCTTTTGATTCATTCTATTATTGGGGTTGGAACTCTGATGGTGATGCCTTGTTACCAAAGCCACTTGCAGGATTAAAGACATCAAAGGTATACTTGGCAAAACAAGTATCAGCAAGTTCATTATCAAGTACAGATTGGTATGTAACTCGTAAGTCTGAAGCAAATACAGCTATTCCTTCTGGCATAACTGCATACAGAACAGCAGTTCGAGCAAACTACACAACATTAAAAACAGCTATTAACAACGCTTCTGACATTGCAGGATTAATAGCTTTATATGAAACAGTAGCGGGTGCATCAAATACAGCTAAAGAAATAGATGCAACATCATCTAGTATAGTTAGTACCTCTGCTAACACAATCACAAGTAATGGTCATGGGTTTGTAAATGATGAACAAGTTTATTATGATGTAGGTGTTAACTCTGATGATGAGGTGGCAGCAGTTATAGGTGGGTTGGTTAATCAAACAATGTATTATGTAATAGCAACTGCAACCAACACTTTTAAGTTATCAGAAAGTCATAGTAACTGTGGTGATGAAGCAGTCGTATCATTAACTGGCGTATCAAGTGATGGTGATGCACAGACCTTTACATCACAAGGTAAGCCAAGTGCAGGGCAAACATTTCCTAATCAAGATATGCCTAAGTATGGTGCGTAAAGGATGATTAAAATATCACAAGTAAAAGCAGAGCTAGATACTTTAACAGCTCTCAGCCAGGAACGATTTATTGAACTGTTAAACAGAACCAAAAGACTAGAGACTGTGCTTGTTGCAGCTAGTGGAACAACGATTGTTTTATTGGTGTCCTTATTAATCAAATAGAGATTTAACAAATGCTTGAAATGTTAGTTGCGGCTAACGCTGCATTTGCAATAATAAAAAAGACTTTAGAAAATGGTCGTGAAATTTCTAGTGCTGGTTCAGCTATTGCTTCTTTTATTGGTGCAGAAGATAAACTGAGAGCTGACGTACAAAAGAAAAAGAATAGTCTATGGACTAAGTTATTAGGCAAAGAAGATAATGAGCTAGAAGAATTTATGGCTCTGGAAGAAATCAGACGTAAGCAAGATATGCTCAGAGAATATATGCAGCTTTATGGTCGAGCTAATTTATATACTGACTATATACAGTTTTGTGCTGAAGCTCGTATGAATAGAAAAGAAGCCAACAAAAAACAAGCACAAAGAAAAGCCTACATCCAAGATGTAATTGTCAAAATAATTTTAGGTCTTCTAATAACAATATTGATTAGTGGATTTGCTGGTGCTGCTTTTCTGATTATGCGAAAAAAGGGGATGATATGACAGCGTTCCTTTTAATATGCACTTTGAATGGAATGGTTACCGAAGGTGGTATTTATTTCAGAAATGTAAATGATTGCATGTCTTTTAAAGACACTCTGACTAACCAATCTTATATGAAAAAAGACAAACCACAAGTTTACGAATGTATGTGTAAATTAATTCCAGAGGTCGATCCTAAGAAAGTCCAGGTTTATTGATGATTGGGATAGTAACAAATATAGATGATTATGTAAGGGCTTGGGTAGCAAAAAGAATAGGCATTAGAGGGTTCGGCCCATCGACAGCAATAGGTGTTCAAAGAGATGGTCAGCTAATTGGTGGATGTGTATATCACGATTATAGAGATGGGCAAGTCGAATGTTCTTTAGCTTGTGACTCCCCTAGATGGGCTACTCGATCTGTTCTTTTTTCATTGTTTGCTTATCCTTTTATTCAGATGGATGCAAACAGGCTTTTGGTTACTTGTGATGAAAGTAACGACAAAGCCATGAAGATGAACAGACAACTAGGGTTCACACCAGAGGGCATTTTAAGGCAAATGTATTATCCCAATGATGCGATCATCTTTGGAATGTTGAAAAACGAATGTAAATGGATAACAAAGAAGGAAATAACTAATGGGCAAAAGTCAAGCACAAAGACCTCCAGCTATTAATCCAGACGAGTTAATTAACGCTCAAAAGGATGCTAATCGTATAAATCAATATACACCACAAGGCAATATGCTTTTTGGTTATACCGATCAAAATACAGGTGCTTTTACTCAAGGTTTAACACCAGATGATGATGGTCGTTATCAGTCAGCAGCCTTTACTCAAGAAACACCATTCCAAACGCAAATGAGGGCAGCCACAGAAGGAACTGGTTTAGGTCTTGGCAATACTGCATTTAGTAGGGTTACAGGTCGAACTGTTACAGGGCAAAATCCAGATGGTTCTCCTATTTATCAAAATGATCCTGACTTTCAAAATCCATTTAGAACAGCACCAACTTTGTCAGGCATAACATCAGCACAGGATATTGACCCAACACAACTTGCTAATCTACAAGATTACAATCAAGCTATTTCAAGTTCAATAAGTCAGCCTACTGGTTTAAGTAATTCTAATTTAACAAGTTTGGGAACAAACTATAATTTAAACACATTACCTGGCGTTTCACAAACAGGGGCTATATCTCCATCTGATTTTGCAACTAATGTTTCGACAAGTGGATTACCTACACTTCCAACAGATTTTGAAGCCACTAGATCAAATGTTGCTAGTAGTATTTATGACAGGCAATCAGGGTTATTGCAGCCAGAGTTTACTAGGCAACGTGAAGAACTAGAAAGCAATTTAATTAATCGTGGAATACCTATAACATCTGATCCATATAATCAGGCTGTAAACCGATTAGACACACAACAAAATGAAGCCTTATCAAGACTAGCACAACAAGCTGACGTTGGTGGTGGTGCAGAAGCACAAAGGTTATTTAACCAGGCATCACAATCCAGAGGACAGCAGTTCGGTGAACGACAAACCGATGTAGGGTTAGCTAATCAAGCTGCATCACAAAACTTTGCACAAGGTCAAACAGAAGCACAAAGACGATTTGGTGAAACATCTGCTGTCAGAGGTCAGACTTTAGGTGAACGACAACGACAGTTAGATTTACAAAACCAAGCTAGAGGTCAGCAATTTGGTGAAAGAGCAGCCACAGGTGAGTTTGGTTTAGCAGCTCAACAACAACAGTTTGGTCAGAACGCAGCCAATGTTCAATTGCAAAATTCAGCAAGGCAACAACAAATGGCTGACCAGTTACTATCAAATCAAACTGTGCAACAACAAAGACAACGTGAAATTGCAGAACGTAATGCACTCAGAGGACAGAACTTTAATGAGTTAGCAGCACTACTTGGTGGGCCACAAGTACAACAGCCATCCTTCTTTGCTCCTGGCTCAATAGATACTCAAGGGGCTTATTCGGCACAACAAGCTCAACAACAAAACGCTTATAATCAAGCTCAAAACAGTCGAAATGCTGACATGGGAGGATTATTTGGATTAGCAGGAAATCTTGGATCAGCTTATATGTATGGAGGAATGAGATAAATGGCAATAAATAATAGTCCTAGCTTTAGATACAAGCAATTAAACCCTGCATATCAAAGTGACCCTAGACGAATATTAGGGCAACAGCTAATGCAACAAGGAAATTCATTTGCACCAGTAGCAACACCACTACAAGGGCTAGGTCGTTTGAGTTCTGCATTGGTTGGTGCTTATCTCCAGAAAGGGGCTATGGATCGACAGGTTACTAGAGAAGAAGAACGCACCAATCAGATTATGGGTATGATACCTGCAAACGCATCACCAGAGATAAGGGCTTATGCTCAAAGTAATCCAGAAGATTTTATGGCTGCATTTGGTCAAAGTATGTTCAAGCCAACTTCAACAACTAGTCTTGTCACACCAGAAAATCAGCCAAATTTTAGAGCAATACAAAGAGAAGTTAAAAACCCAATAACTGGTGAAACATCAACTACTTTAGATAACTTAACACAAGTAAAAGCACCAACGAAAACATCATTAGAACGTAATGCTATTTTAGCAGGGCTTGAACCTGGCACACAACCATTTAAAGATTTTATAACTAAAAATTCTTCACGACAAACAAATATCAATATGAATACAAGTCCTGGTTCAAAATCTACTGTTAAAAGATTTGATACACTTAGCGATAAAGCAGATATATCTAATCAAACTTTAAATAAAATAAACGAGTTAGAGGGTTATCTTGCAAATGGTGTGGAGACAGGTTTTGGTGTTGAAACAGTTACAAATTTTAACAAAGTTAGGCAGTATTTTAATCCTGATTACAAGATAAAAGAAATTGCAGGTGTTGAAAATTTTAATGCGACAGCAACACAATTAGTTATGCCTTTAGTCAAACAGTTAGGTGTAAATCCAACAGATAACGATTTAAAAATGACTGAAAAAGGTGCAGCCACTTTAGGAAAAACTACAGCAGGTAACAGATTAATTTTAAAAACATTAAAAGTGGCAAACGCAAGACAAGTTTTATTATTTGATGAATTAAGAAAATTTATCTCATTAAAAGAAAATGAAAATATTGAAAACGAGGGTTTGCAAGGTAGAGCAAGATTAGAGACTCATTTGAAAAAAGTTTATCAAACCCATCCTTTGTTTACTCAAGCAGGTAAACTCATACAAGAAGAATATATGTCTTTAACTGGAAATCCTATGATTGAAAACAAAAAACAATCTAAAATTGATGCTTTAATTAATTCAGGAGATATAACCAAATGAGTGAGTTAGAAGATTTAAATGAACTAAAGCAGATATTATCGACAGCCCAAAGTGAAAACAAACTAACTACATCTGGTAAAGCAAAGTTAGATGCTATTAATAATGGCCCTTTAGCTAGTCCTACTATATCCAATATTTTATCAGGTATCTCAATAGGTCAAAGTGATGAGATTGGTGCTTGGCTTAGATCAAATTTAGGTGATGTAGATTATGATACTGCCGTACAAATAGAAAGAGCAGGTTTAGAGCAATCGAGAACAGAAAGTCCTATATCATCAACCCTTGAACAAATGATAGGTAGTGCAGTACCTTTAGCACTTACAAAAAGACCACAGAGTTTTTTAGGTAATATTCCACAAGGGGCTGCAATAGGTGGTGCTTATGCTTTTGGTGATAGTAAAGGTAATGTTCAAGAAAGATTGCCAGATACAGCTATGGGTGCAGCAAGTGGTGCTGTAGTACAACCATTGGTGGCAGGAGCATTAAGACCAATAGAAAATTTATTTGAAGGTACAGGTAAGTTTTTAAAAGGCCCTGCAAGACTAGGCACACAACAAGCTAGAACTTTATTAAAAGAAGCTATTGAAAATGATGCAGGTGGTGAAGAATTTGCAAACCTAAATGAAGCATTTTTATATGTATTAAACAAAAACACTACAGGTAAACCATACACAATATCTGATCTTGGCCCTAACTCACAAGCCTTGTTAGATGTCGTTAATTTATTACCTGGTCAGAGTAAAAGAGTTGCAAGAAACTTTTTGAGAAAAAGAGATAGTGGTATTTTAACAAGATTAAAAGGTGATCTTACAGATGCTTTTGGTCAAAGAGCCGATTATTTTGAGGAATATAAAGCCTTAGAAACAGCAAGAAAAGAATTAGGAGATAAACTTTATAAACGTGCTTATCGTAAAAATGTAAAAATTGATTCTGATTTATTAGAGATTTTAAAGCGACCTTCAATGAAAGCTGCTTTTGATAATGCGTTTAATATAGCTAATGAAGAAGGAGAAAATATTGGTAAGTATAAATTAACACAAAATGGACTTACTTTAAACGGCAGAAAAGCAACAAATGTATCTACAAAATTTATGCACTATATGAAACGTGGATTAGATGATGTTGTTTATAACAGCAAGTCTCCAATTAGTGGCACAGGTAAAGATTTATTAAACGCTTCTAAAGGAACTAGGATTGCTTTTTTAAATGTATTAGATGAACAGAACCCTGCATATAAATTAGCTAGAAATTATTGGGCTGAAAAGTCATCTGTAATGGATGCAATGAAACAGGGCAGAGAATTTTTAAAAACAGACTCTAATGAATTAGCTGAAATAATTAGTGAAATGTCTGGCTCTGAATTGGAATCATTTAGGCTTGGCTCTATGCAAGGTATATTGTCAGAAATAGAAAGTGGTGCTGAAAGAACTGCTATGAGTAGATTGCTTAAAAGTCCAGAAAGACAAAAACTCTTAAAACTTACATTTCCACAAACTGACATAGGAAAAGCTGCTGCGAGTAAATTTATTAATAATTTAGAAACAGAAGTTGTTATGAGGGAAACATCAAAGTTTACATTAGGTGGTAGTCCAACAATTTTAAGAGGTGAAGCATTACGAAAAGTAAGAGACTTGTCCAAGCGTGATCCTGTTAGTGGACTTACAGATTTGATAGGAAAAGCAATAGCCAAAGATTTTAAGACTGTAGCAGACAAACAAGAAACTGCTGTTGCTAATGAGTTAGCTAGAATGTTAACAGAAACAGCACCAGATAAACTTAATGTTATAGAAAAAGAATTGTCACAAAAAGGCATCAAGCAAGTTTTATCTAAATATGCACCTAGTCTTTTACCTAATCTAACTAAGATGATAGTTAATCCTAGAACAATAACTGGTCAAGTTGGCACTAGTTCTACTGACTTAGATACACCAAACATTCTTAACCAACTCATGAAATGACCCAGAAAAAACTACAAGTAGACTCCATGTATGCACATTTAGATACAGATGGAGATGGTGTTGTTTCTGACCAAGAATTTGAGATGAAACAGAAGCTAGTGCTGCTAGAGAATGAAGATAAGAAACAAGACCAACAAAGATACCTAGTGTGGTTTTCTGCATTGTCGGTAACAGTCTTTATAATTGTTCTTATGACACCACTAATACCTATGGAACGTATAGATCACTTATCAGGCATAGCTGAAATATGGGTGTTATCTAACATGGGTGTTATTGGCAGCTTTATAGGCTTTAACCAAATAGCAAAAAAGAGGGAGCAGAAATAATGTTAACAGCTTTAATTGCACCCATAACAGGATTATTAGATAAGTTTATACCAGATGCCGATTTAAAAAATAAGTTGGCTCATCAAGTTGCTACAATGGCAGAAACACATGCTCAAGAACTAGCTAAAGGTCAAATAGAAATAAACAAAGCTGAAGCCACTCATAAATCTATATTTGTAGCAGGTTGGAGACCTTTTATTGGTTGGACTTGTGGAGTTGCTCTTTGTTGGCATTTTGTATTAGCACCAGTAACTATGTTTGTTTGTGCTTACCTAGCTGTAGAAATACCAGAACTACCAACATTTGACATGGGATCGTTGATGACAGTCCTAATGGGTATGCTTGGTCTTGGTGGTTTAAGAACATATGAAAAGCAAAAAGGATTAACTAAATGACAAAATTTTACATGAGTTTATACGATTTTTTTACGTCTGTGGCTAACTACTTTTGGCACAGACACATTCGTTCTATGAAGAACCGAAAGAGAAAACTTTAATGGATATAGATAAATTAAGGTCAGAACTAGAAGCTGATGAAGGTTGTAAGTATGAAATCTATTTAGATCATCTTGGTTTTCCTACGTTTGGTATTGGCTATTTAGTGACTGAATGGGATGAAGAATATAATAAGGAAGTTGGTACATCTGTATCAGAAGAACGTGTGGCTGAGTGCTTTGATAAGACAGTTAAACAATGCGTTAAAGACTGTAAACTTATCTATCCAAACTTTGATAAACTGCCAGGTGAAGTGCAATTAGTGTTAGCAAATATGTCATTTAATCTTGGCTATCATCGCTTAAAGAATTTTAAAAAATTACAATCAAGTGTGGTGGATGAGAACTTTAGTTTAGCTGCTGAAGAAATGGCTGATTCAAAATGGGCTAGGGATGACGTTCCTAACCGAGCCAATAGACTTATAGAACGTATGAAGGTTTTAAATGGTTCAATTCAAAGCTAAACATAAATCTAAATCTGGTGGGTTATCGGAAGCAGGTCGTAAGTATGCCAAATCTCAAGGTATGAATTTACAACGACCAGTCACAGGTAAAGTTAAACCAGGCAGTAAGGCAGCTAATAGACGAGCAAGTTTTTGTGCAAGAATGGGTGGCATGAAAAAGAAGCTGACAAGTTCAGCAACGGCAAAAGACCCAAACTCAAGGATTAATAAAGCCTTAAAAAAATGGAAATGTTAGAGGAGAATATCTATGTATAAAAGTTATGGCCCTAAAGCCAAACCAGTTAAAAGAAAGCCTGTTAAAAAGATTAAAAAAGGCATCAAGAAATGAAGGGTGTAAAACATTATTTGCGTAATGGTTCGGTTCATTCTGGGATGATGCACAAGATGGCTAATGGCACATTACATACTGGCAAGATGCACACTAAAACTTCTAAGCCATTATTTCATTTAAAAGAATTATCTAAAACGGCTCAAGCTAAAGCTAGGAGAATATAATGGTAATGCGACCAGGACTATATGCAAATATTCATGCAAAGAAAAAAAGAATTAAAGCAGGTAGCAATGAAAGAATGAATAAGGTTGGGTCTAAAAATGCACCAACTGCAAAAGCATTTAAGTTAGCTGCTAAAACTGTCAAAAAAGTTAAAAAGAGAAGAACATAATTGAATTTTGGAATGATCCCCTTATTGAACCACCTAACAGGTTTTAAAATTTACTTGACATAAATCCCTATAAAAAATATTATTTGGCTGCAAGTTAATGAACCACTATGAACCACTAAGTAAAAAAAAGTTAGGTAAAACAGTAGGTTATAAGGGATTACATCTGCTTTGGGAGCAGAGGGTCGGAGGTTCGAATCCTCTCGCCCCGACCACAATAAAATCAATGACTTAGCTAATAAGCTGTTGAATTTGTTGGTGTATTTAAATTGTCCAATCCGAAAAGAATCGGAATACAATTCGTACACAATCCGAAGTAAATGGTCAAAAATACCCTTTTTTAGGGTAAAATGATCCCCCTATGATCCCCCTATGAACCCTTTTTATTTTTATTTAGTTTCTTAAAGCCCTCTGATTACAGTCTGCTTGGAATGTTCTTTTTTGTTTTTTTCACTTGTATTAGTATGCGATAACGCATATATTATAATTATTAATAAGCAATTTCGGTTAGGAGACTAAAATGCTAAATCAAGATTTTAACTACATATACCACACAGATATTGGTCAGATTGTATTTGATCATATGTCACAATCAGTCCTTTTTACTAAGGAACAAATGCTAGATGAGATGAGTAGCAACCCAGAATTGGTAGCTGAATTTATATCTAAATCTTTATGTAAGGGAGCAAAGTAATGACACAGTTAAAAAAGTTTTATATGGCTATTAATAAGTTTGATAATGATGCAGATGAAATACAAGGTATTAAAGGTGTCTATATTTATGCAGAAAGTAAAGATGATATAAGTCTTTATTACGAAGAAAACTTGCACATTGTCCACACTACTGATGCAAAAGCAGAATATGAAATCACTATTGATAGAAGCATAGTTAACTCAAATGACATTACAGAACTTGAAGCTATGTTAATTAAATGGGCAAGTGGCGAGGGTTTTGACTGTCCTAAATCTTTTGAGGGAGCAAAATAATGTCAGTTAAATATAACTTTGATGCAACTAAAAAACTTTATTATATAAGAGTTGGAAAGAAAAGAACTCCAATTAGAGCAAAAACAATAGCCTTGTTAGAAGATAAACTAAGAGAAAAAGGTTTGTTAATTAAATATTCTGTAGCTGAAAAAAATACTATGACAGTTAGAGATTCTTTTACAGATTTTCTTAGTCGTAATGATGGTGACCACAGAGTAAAAACAACAAAAAATTATCTTAATTATTTAGAAAGTAAGTTTAATTATAATAACAAGAATGGTATTCCCTTTACTATTGATGGTGAAGATATATTAGACAAACTTGTTTGTGAAATTGACAGAGGTTATGTTTTAGCAGTTTTAAAATTACTTAAATTGAAACTTAATAATTATGCTGATAGTTCAATACAACATTATTATGGTCTATTTAAAAACTGTATCAATCAATCTTATATACATTATAGGGAACTAGGTAATAACCCAATGGATGATCCTTTGTTAAAGTTTGACTGTGAAAAGGGCAGAGGATGGAGTCCAATGGCTGAAGATGCTATTAAGTTATTAAATGCAGTCACTAAATATTGTAAGCCTTCCCATGCCCTAGCAACTCATTTATGTGCTAGAGGATGCAGAATATCTGAAGCTAATGCTTTGCGAGTTCATCATTTTGACTTTGGTAAAAAGAAATTTTATATTGAAAAAATGGTGGATGATTCAGGTAATTGGAATAAGCCTAAATCAAAATCATCTAAAAGACCTGTTAAAATGGATGATGAATTGGCAGTAATGGTGATGCAATATATTATAGGTAAAAAGCCTAATGATTTATTATTCCCAAGTCCTAAAAACAAAGATAAGCCTATTGGTCAAAAAACATTAAGAGAAAATGGGCTACACAAAGCTATTAGAAAGATTAGGGAAACTGAACCACATTTTGTATGGAAAAATGGTTTTCATAGTCTTAGACATTACTATGGCTCTATCGTTATGAAACATGGGTTTCTTAATAATAAAAATCCTTTATGGGCATCAAAACAAATGGGTCACTCTGATATTAGAACAACTGCAACTTTGTATAATCATATTATTGATCCAGATGAAACAGATGGTAATGCAATATCACCAATGAAACTACAGGCTTAAACAGGCCAAATATTTCGAGAACGACCAGGTACTCTTTTGATTAGTTGATCTTCTTCAAGTCTGTTGATGGCATAGTTTAAGCCGTCAGCAGATGCCGACAATCCCTCAATCATTTCTTTTCTAGTTGGTGGTATCTCATTTGTCTTGACGTATTTTTTGATGAATTTCAAAATTCTCAGCCCCAATAGTGTCATCACTTTCTCTCCATGCTTTCATTATTTCCCAACCAAAATACGCAAATTCATCTTTAGTCATCGGAATTATATAAGTTCTTTTATCCACGCAAACCTTTAAAGCGTTCTTTATTGGTATAACGTAGACACCTTGTGTTGTGTCGAAACTCATTAAAAAGGTATTTCATCATCAACAAAAGCATCATTTGATGTTGTTGAATTAGTCGCAGGTTGATCTTCAGCATCTTTAGGAGCAGACCCAAAAGCTAAACTCTGAACATTTAAAGAAAGAGATGTTTTAGTTTGACCATCCTTTTCATATTCTCTAGTTGATAACTCACCAACTAATATAACTTGCTGCCCTTTTTTAAGACTATCATTTAAGGCTTCACCACGTTTGCCCCACATACCACATTCAATCCACATGGTTTTCTTTCTGTCTCCAAAGCCAACGTCAGAAGCTATAGAAAAGTTAGAGACTTTATTTTCTCCAACATCTTTAAGTTCGGCATCTCTGGGAAGCCTACCTACAAAAGTACAAGTGTTCATCGTTCTAATTCTCCTCTTTTAGCTGTAAATTTGTTTTTAACTGCATCGTCAGTCGGTTTATATTGTTTCCATATTTGACCTAATTCTTGAATAGACTTTGCATTTTCAATGTATTTATCAATATCTGGCTCAACATTTTGATTCTTTTTTGGTGGTGTTGTATCAACTTTGTTTGCAATCTCACCATCATCATCGTCTGAAGGCAGCCCAAATATACTTTGCAATCCATATCGTTTTGCGTAACTTATTGCAGAACCCATTTTTTGGGGATCATTAGGGTCTTTAGATACAATCTTAGTACGGCTAACCCTTGTTGCCCCTGATGAGTGCATCATTACAGTTCGGACAAAAGTTATATCTTCTTCAAAGTCCATTTCCTGAGTAAAGGTCAAGCCAAATTGACTAGCTGTTCTGACTGTTTTTATGACACTTTCTAATGAAGCATAATTGTTTTTAAAGTGTGGATTTTTTTTATCTTCATAAGCATGAGGGTTAGTTTTATGAAACTCTAATAATGCTTGTGCAATGCTTTGACCTGAAGAAGTTGCAGAATTAGATTCAGCTACCTTTACTATAGGGGCAACTGGTGGTGTTATTTTTTGTGGTTTAATAATATTTCCTAACTGTTCCATAGCGTAATCCTTTTGCTGTAATTAAATTGGTAACTCATTTAAAATCCTTCTGGGTAAACAATGGCAGCAAACCATATAATTAAATAAAAGCTACCAAACAAAGCAATGCAAGCAAGTAACTCACCAACCCAAGCCAATAAATTTCTCATAATTCATAGCCCCATATCTCCTTAATTTCGATTAAGGTTTCATCATCTATGTCACTCCAGACAAAGTGACTGAAGTTAGGAATAATAAATCTGGCTAACACTTTAGGGTCGGTGCTTATTTTTAATAAATTTTGCCTAGCTCTAGCTGATATTCTCATAGTTTCAAAAGCTGATTTAAGGTTCTTATCTATAAGCATTTCACAATTAGCTGCGTTAAATATAGTGTACCCAAAGGCATCAGCTACAATGATATGCACAGGCTTTTTTGCACCATTTGCATAGGTTGCCACTTGCCTTAAATGTGATGGTCGTGGGTTGTTTAGCTTGGCAGGTTTTCTCATGCCAACAGTACCATCTTTTTTAAGAAGTCCTAGTGCAGTAGACCAAGCCGTTTTAATTTCAACGATATGGGTTTTAGTTGTTAAATCAACATAACCACCTAATTCTAAATCAATACCTTTGGCTTCACCTTTAACTAATTCCTGGTAATCAATAGGATCAATTTTAAGCTCTTTTAAGGCATCAAAAAGATTTGTTACAACATCATTAAACTGATCTAAACAAACAGCCTTTTGGTACTTGTCACGATCATTAATAGGGTAATGCTGCTCTAATACATCATAATAATGATCTCTTGATTTAGCTTCTGGTTTATTGCCCTGCAAAATATCAACAACGCATGATTCCACACAGTTACCACTACGCATTTTAGCATTGGCAGGGCTAAGTTTACTAGAATCTATTTGGTATACATATTTAGTATTAAAGTAGTCTAGTGGGCAATTTTCAACATCTAAACGTGATGGAAACCACATATCTATTAGACCATCATTTTGTATTATATTACTCATATTAAATTTATAATATGCGAATACGAATAGTGTCAAGTACAAAGTTATGATTAGTTATGATTCAGCATTTACGCATAAAAAAAGCCACAATCTCTTAAATTATGGCTATTAATATCAGCAATAGTTCTTAAATTACGCTTGGCGAGTCCAATCAACTTTAGATGCTTTTTGCACTTCACCTGCTTGTTCTAAGTGATTGCCCCAAAAGTCACACAACAAATAAACATCCTTATAAGCCACTTGATATCCTATAAAATTACCGACTGTAGTTTTGCAATATACTTGTTTATTTGCAGTTTCGCTTAAATTTTCCACATAACAATTTTTAAATAAATAGTACCTAACTTCTTCAATGGACTGTGAATTTATTTTTTTACTGCTTGTTCCTATTGGTTTGGCAAACATATTATTTTTGAAAAAATTAGGTGACCTAATAACTGAACTATATAAATGCACATTGGTTGTCCATTCAGTTGTAAAACTTGAGGCCATACCTAGTTCTAAACCATCAACTCGGTAGTTTAATCCCCACATACCTATAATTGGTATTGTAACTATATCCTCTAGTAGTGAAGGTGTCTCTATTGATTCCCTAAAGTCTGGGTACTCATTAATTAGTTTAGTTTGTGTCCTAGCTGACAAACCATAATGGCCACGACCAGGCACATCATTCATAAACCCTGTTAGAGTTGAGGGGGCTATACCTGCTTGGGATGCTAGATCACTTAGGCTTATGCCTTGTTGCTTAGCCAAACTTTTCAAAGCTGACTTTAGTTGTTCTTTTTCCATGTCGTGAACATTATCATAAGTGCTGTCCATTTTCAATACTCCGAAAGTTAACTGATTGCGTTTCAGCATAATGTTGCAGTAATCATAAGTTATGTCAAATGAAACAAACAAAATAATTATAAATGCTTTAGAGTACACATTCGGTAGTATTCATAAGGCATCAAAGGCACTAGATGGTGTGGTTAACTATTCGACCTTATGGAGATGGAAAAATAATAAACAATCTCCGAATCTATTAACCATAGAAAAAATGGTGCTGAAATATCCCAAACTTTCAAAAATGCTCGGAGGTAAATGATGGATAGAATTTGTAAACTTTGCAAAGAACCAAAGCTGATAGATAAATTTGGTACTTATCGTGATCCCTATAACAGAATCAAACCTAATGGAGTTTGTAAACTTTGTAAGTCTCATCAGCAAAAAGTAAATAGGCAAAAATACGGCAAAGTTGTTGTCAAACATGAAATTGGAATAGCTGACCCAGAAGAATTAAACTTTGAGGATGATCCCAGAGCTAAAGATGAAATACAATATGGCAGGGTAAGCCGAAAACCTACAACATTACCTTCTGGTGGTATTGCCTATGACTAATTCCAGAAACAAAGGTCTTAGGTTTGAATTGCAAGTGGCTCATCTTATAGAAGATGAATTAGGCATTAAACTTTATAGAGACTTAGAGCAGACCAGAACAGCCGATCATGGCGATCTTATAAGCAGCGATCCTAGTTGGCCTTTTGTCATTGAGTGCAAGAGGTACGCTAAAGGATATTTACCTAAAGATGATTGGTGGCAGCAAGTTTGTACGGCATCTAATCTGGTTAGGAAAATTCCTATCTTGGTCTATAAGTTTGACCGATTACCAATCAGAGTAAGAGTTCCCATTAGCTTTGTTCAGTTGCTTAAAGGTGAACATGATTGGCGATATTACACCGACATGGACTTTCCAACATTCTGTTATTTAGCAAGGGAGCAACTCGCATGAACAATTTAGATCAAGATAGTGGGCCAGTTATTCATAAATACCCTAGAGATACAGAGCAAATGGCTTTGCAATTCATAACACCAAAGCTGACAGGGTTAAGGTTAAAGGCTCTTAAAAGTGTATTTAATTCAGATAAAACTGGGTCGGAAGTTTCAGAAGATATGGGGGCATGGCTTTACTCAGTTAAACCTAGACTGACTGAATTAGATCGAATGGGAATGGTTAAAGATAGTGGTACACGCAAAAAGAATGAACGCAACAGAACTGAAATCGTTTGGACAATAACAACTAAGGGCTACCAAGTTATTAAAGGCTTGGATATATGAAATGGCGATGCGACTCCTTGATTTATTCTCTGGTATTGGTGGTTTTAGTTATGCAGCCGAAACTCTTATTGGTGGTTATGAAACAGTTGCTTTTTGTGAGATGGATAAGTTCTGTCAAAAAATTCTTAAAAAGCATTGGCCACAAGTTCCCATCTTTGACGATGTTAGGACAATAGATGCAGCTAGACTTGGAAGAATTGATATCGTTACAGGAGGATACCCATGTCAACCATTCAGTCAAGCAGGTAGGAGACAAGGCGAAGAAGATGAACGTCATCTCTGGCCAGAAATGTTACGAATTATCAAAAGTTGCCAACCACGATACGTTTTGGCTGAAAATGTTGCTGGTCATGTCACAATGGGCCTCGACCAAGTGCTTACTGACTTGGAAGATCAAGGATACACCACAAGGGCGATTATTGTACCAGCTTGTGCCAAAAACGCACCACATAGACGAGACAGAGTATGGATCATCGGACAGCTTACTACCAACACCAACGACACAAGAAATAGAACATCCAGAAGTAACATTGACCAAGAACAACAGACGATTGAGCAAGGATGGAAAGAGCAGTCACTCTTTGAATTTAGCAGACACGATGATGCTATGGCCGACACCAAATGCTTGGGATGGGAAAAGAGGGCCGAGAAGTCAGAAGAACTTGATAGAGAAAGATCATCAGATCAATCTGATAACGGCAGTCAAGGATGCACAATCTCCAACACCGACAAAGATGTGGCCAACACCAAACGCATCAGAAGCCAGACAGGGTTATCAGGACAGGACAAAGGGCAAGTTGGGAACACAGAAAAGCCTATCGACAGAGATAATAGACAGCGAGGGTGGGAGACAAGCAACAGTCGGTCAGTTGAACAGCGAGTGGGTGACATGGCTGATGGGATATCCAGAGGGATACTTAGACATTTTGACAGAGAACCAGACCATATCCCAAGAGTTACCAAAGGAGAAAAAGACCGAGCCAAAAAGTTAAAGGCTTTAGGCAATAGCATAGTGCCACAGGTGGCAGCAGAAATATTATTAGCGATAAGGGTGAGTGA
>Ga0209279_10000912_pt1 | contig 17105 bp, 13 predicted proteins | sample CoawatmetaG00DNA_3_FD_187508 | JGI IMG/M metagenome (GOLD analysis project Ga0209279, IMG submission 187508) | Marine microbial communities from the West Antarctic Peninsula - Coastal water metaG006-DNA (SPAdes) (version 2) | ecosystem: Environmental > Aquatic > Marine > Coastal ... | reverse complement strand
AAATTGGAACATGCAACCAGGCTGTTCGCTGAGGGAAAATTCCGCGAATCTGAGGTAATCGCCAAGGAGTTGGTAGCTGAAAACCCCAGGGATCTGAATGCCGGTTTGTTGTTAGGGCGCATCGCTATTGATGCGCGCGCCTACCAAGATGCAGAGATGCTGCTGCGCAAGGTCGTAGAGATTGCCCCGCGCTTTATTCTTGCCTGGCATGATTTAAGTACCGCACTCAAGGAACAGGGTAAGGACGTCGAGGCCCTCGAGGCGCTGGCGCTAGCGGTCGAGCTGGAGCCGGGCAATGCTCTGACACATTATTATTATGCGGCGTCCCGGGCATCAGCGGGGCAGACGCAGTTGGCGTCTGAGTCCTATCGAAAAGCAATTGAACTGGACCCTAAATTGGCGGGCGCGTATGTCGGGCTTGGCCACGTGCTCAAGACTCTCGGTGATCAAGAGGGAGGAATTGAGGCCTACCGGCAAGCGATCGTGCTCAGGCCGAACCACGGAGAAATTTACTTTAGTCTGTCGAATTTAAAAACCTTCCGCTTTAGTGAAAGCGAGATTGAGGACATGATTGGGCTGATCAATAAAGAGTCAGTCAGTGCTGAGTCGATCGTCCATTTTGCCTTCAGTTTGGGTAAGGCCTTTGAAGATAACAAAGACTATGATCAGGCCTTTCAGTATTATAGCCAAGGTAATGATCAGCACCGCAAAGCTATTGCCATGATCCGGTGCAAACAGAGCTTGCTCATACCAAGTTGAAGGAAACTTTTGATGCCGATTTTTTTAAAAACATTAAAGTGACAAGGCCAGGTGTGCAGGACTCAGCACCCATCTTTATCGTTGGTTTACCCCGTTCTGGGTCGACTCTTTTAGAGCAAATCTTGGCAAGCCATAGTTTAGTTGACGGTACCAGTGAGTTGCCTGATCTGGGTATGGTCTCACAAATGATTACCGACAAGACTCGCGGCCGTATGTTTCCCAGTGGTATTCTCCAAATGAGCGATGCTGAGATAACGCAGTTAGGCCAAACCTATATGGACAGAACCCAGCGTCATCGTGGCGACGCACCTTTTTTCACCGATAAGATGCCGAACAATTTTGCTCACGTTGGGTTGATTCAGGCAATTATACCCAATGCCAAAATTATCGATGCCCGCCGACACCCCTTAGATAGCTGCGTTGGCGCCTTTAAGCAGCACTTCGCTAAAGGCCAGACCTTTACCTATGACATGTTCGAGCTGGGTGAGTTTTATCTGGAGTATGACCAGCTGATGAGTCACTGGAACGATGTGCTACCGGGCAAGGTGTTACGGGTTCAGTATGAGGATGTTGTCGCCGACCTGGAAACTCAGGTCAGGCGTATACTCGAGTACTGCGAACTGCCGTTCGAAAGGGCCTGTGTGGATTTTCATGAAACTAAACGATCTGTCAGAACCGCCAGTTCTGAGCAGGTCAGACAGCCTATCTATAGTCAATCACTGAATACCTGGCAGCGATTTGATGGTCATATTGAGCCCTTGAAGGAGATTTTGGCGCCGTTACTGGATGCCTCTGATCCGACTCGGGTAGTGCGTTAACCTTATGAAACTCCCTAAATTGATCGCGACCTCTGTGGTTAGAGGCAGTGAAAAAGGGCAGAGCCATGGAGGCGTTTACACCGTTGATTTTAATAGCCTTGAGGTGGTGCAACAGATTGACTGGAATGCCGGCGATATCGATTTTTCCGGTCGCGGCTGGGATCGAGGACTGCGGGGTATTGAGTTTTTTGAGCAGCAAATTTGGATTGCAGCCAGTGATGAACTTTTCTGTTACAGCCCGCAATTTGAATTGTTGGGTTCCTATAAAAATCCATATTTAAAACACTGTCATGAGATTAGTCGGCGTGATCATCTATTGTTTCTCACGTCGACCGGCTATGACAGTTTATTGGTGTTTAATTTAAAAACGTTGCGCTTTAGCTGGGGCCTATATCTGTCTCGCAATGGCGACCAGTGGGCGGGCCAGCGATTTGACCCTCTGGGAGAGGCGGGTCCTCCGTTTTCGAATAACTATCACATTAATATGGTTCATGTTGCCCAGTCGGGTGTTTATTTTAGTGGCTTGCAGACCCGTGCGCTACTTAGGCTGGCTGCTGATATGACGATTAGTCCCGTGTGCAATCTGCCCGAAGGTATTCATAATGCGATGCCGTTTTTAGACGGTGTGATCTTCAACGATACTCGCAGCGATGTCGTACGTCATGTGTCACGAGATGAAGGGTCAACGATGTTCGCTGTGCCGGCCTATAAGACTGAGCAGTTGGAATATCATGGTGTTGACAGTAGCAAGGTCGCCCGGCAGTCGTTTGGCCGTGGCCTCTGTATTGTCAGTGATCGATGGGTGGCCGCTGGCTCTTCGCCCTCGACGATAAGTCTTTATGATGTGGTGTTAAACGAGCGTATTGCTGTGGTAAACCTGACGATGGATATTCGAAATGCGATTCATGGCCTGGAGGTTTGGGGCTTTGATTAGGTATTTGATGAATAGAAAAAAGGCACTCTATGAGTGCCTTTTTTCTGTTTTGTAACAACGCTTAGCGTTGCGCTATTATCAACTTTAGAAAAAGCGTCTAATCGAAAACTTCATATTTCTTGGGCGTATGACATTGTCACTATTGCGGCCATAGTAGGGGTCGAAGTCAGCTGAATCCTTGTAGGTGATCCCTCGCTCATCAGTAAGGTTATTTAACGAAAGCTGCGCACTCCATTCGTCTGTACTATAGCCGAAAATAACATCAGTCACACTGAAGTCACCCTGCGTTAATCTCGGAGAGTTGTCGGAGCTACTCAGCTGGTTCAAAGAGTCACCGTTATGGCTGTGCTGAACGCGAGTCACGAAATCTCCATCCCCTAGCAGATCAACTTTTGCAGAGTACTCGACATAAAGGGAGTAAGAGACATCGGCAAACAGTGGTAACGTTGTGTTGGGGCCAAGGCCCAAGCTAGCTTGGCCACCGGCGAAACGATCGTCTGCGTAACCATCGATTCCGTCGACATAGGCTTCATCAAGCTTGGTAATATTAAAACCGACTTGAAAACTGTCACCCAGTAACGCCTTAACATCGATGTCTGCGCCTCTAACAGTCGCATCGCCTATATTGGCCGCGGCATCTTGAAACGGTTGGTTTTTACATCGATCAAGAACGTACTCACCTTCTGCATCCAACAAACAGACCGTGTCAGGGTCAGGCCGCTCTATGGTGTTGCTAGGGTCGGTTATTTCTATTTGAACATCTTTCCATTTCATCTCATACAGGGTGGCATTGACCTGCAACCTACCGTCTAGCCAAGTTGCTTTCATTCCCAGTTCTGTATTCTCAATAATGTCAGATTCATACTCGTTAGGTAGTGTTGGAAATGCTGCTTTACCGCGATTGACACCGCCGACCCGATACCCCTCTGAGTAAACACCGTAGATCATCACATCATCATTGATATCGTACTGCAGACCAATCTTGGGGACAAAACCATCATCCTTCACGGTACGGGGAGGTATGGGACCAGTACCAAACGCCGATATCTGTAAACCACCAGGTTTCTCATTGAAATAAGTTAAGTCTTTAGTCACCTCATACCAACGACCTCCCGCTAACACAGTTAATCGATCACTTAGATCAATCTCGATTTCACCGAAGATCGCTGTATCTTCGCGTTTTGTGCCCTGACTAGAGTGCCACCAGGCATCAGTCGATGCGAGCGTCATGTCGTAATAGGTAGCGTATTCAGTCCATTTTTCGAAGGCAGGTGAGGTGGCGTAGCCATCGACATAACTTACGAAGTCCCAGACCTCATCTGATTCCATATAAAAGGCACCGGCGGTCCAGCTCACTTTTTCGCCGCTATGACTGAGACGTACCTCCAGGGTCTTGGAGGTATTTTCTTGCTTATTTGTGAGATAGCCAACAGGGTCGGTGCCAAAGTCATAGGTTGCGTAATACGCACCTAGAGTATACATAAAGTAGGCGGCATAGGTTTGCGTGTCGTGTTGGTACATGGTTTCACGATCGTAATAAGATCCCGCGACCGTCAGTTGCGCAAAACCAAGATCACCCTCTATCACCAGACTCGTTTGATTCCACTCGTCGGTACGATATTCATCGTAAAACTTAATAGTTTCTAAATCGCCAATATCAGGATCATAATCATTAAAGCCTTCGGCATCCATTTCCTGGTAGTTGGTACTTAACAACGCGCTCCAATTATCTGAGATAGACCATTTAACTGCAGCCCGTGCACCGGACACACTTAGCTCATTAATGTCTTCTTCAACATTTTTAGCGTTATTTTTTAGACCGCCAGCACCGCTGGTTGCGTCGACAACCGTGGTCCCTAGCACGCTATCAATAAAACCACCCTGCTCGGAGTTAAACACGGATAACCGAACCGCTAACTTATCATCGATGAGTGGAATATTTAAGGTGGCGTCAAAATCAAAGCCAGTATCGCCACTTTTCACCGTTGAGGCGCCAAGGCCAAAATTACCGCTGAATTCTGAGGCATCTGGCTTATTGGTAATAAAGCGAATGGTTCCAGTCTGCGAAGATGCTCCGAAGAGTGTTGACTGCGGCCCTGCAAGGGCTTCGATACGCGCGATGTCAACTGGATAGATATCTGGTGCCATGGAGGTCATGGACATTGCCTGTTCATCGAGATAAATAGCGGCAGTCGGATCGACTAGATAGCCGCCACCGTCGCTCACTCCGCGGAAAACTATCGTATTTTGACCTGGGGTGGTAGATTGAACGTTAAGGCTACCTACAAAGCGGGAGAAATCCTCTAACGTAGCGATACCTTGCTTTTGTATATCTTCTCCTGAGAGCGATTGAATCATCATGGGTATATCTTGCGAGGATTCCGCACGCTGCCTTGAGGTCACGATAATTTCTTCAAGACTTGCCTCTTGCCCCGTGGCTATCGACGCCCCTGTCAGGCCCAATGCAGTAGCGATAGATCGTGCGATTAATTTGTGGTGAAACGAGACTTTTGTTTTCATTTTTATATCCCCAAACGACTTGTTGAAACTTTGTTTTTCCCAAACTTAAATTTGCGCTCTAAGATTGATTAAGGGAAACCCTATTTTTTCTTTTTGTCAGAAATACCATATAGGATTTTTCTGGGCAGGTAAACGATTATTTAATGAGCTATATGAATAGTCAGAATCAGCATAAGGGCCGCCGAGATGCCCGAGATAAGGATTTTTGGTTGACTTGTGCATTGGCGCATTTTACTGTTGTTCAGTGGCTAAATAACGAGGAGTTACAGTGCTTATGGATATTGGTGTGCCCCTAAAAGAGTTAGGTGAATACGATATTGCTCCGCTTACAGAAGCTATTTTGGGCGTCACAGTTGATACTTGGAAGGGTAATACGTTTCGCCAGCTGGAGTATGAGGTACACGAGCAAACCCAGTCCATAGTGATGCTTTTTACCGATGGGTCGGATTGGCCTGACATCAAAATTAGCAAAGACATCGGTTGGGCGTTGCTTGCTGAGCAAGCGGTGCCTCTAATGAATAATATTTTGCAAGATCACTATGCGCCCGGTGGAATAATTATTCGAGCAATGGCAGCGCGCCTGGGTTCGGGGGGCGTTATTAAGCCCCACACCGACAAGCATCCATCCTTTCATGAAGGCCACCGAATTCATATTCCCATCACCACAAATTCGCGAGTTCGCTTTATGATCGGCGGACGGCCCTACAGGTTTCAAGTGGGCAAGGTTTATGAGATTAATAATCAGCAACAGCATAGCGTCATGAACAAAGGCGCCGAGGGGCGAATTAATTTTATTTTTGACTATATTCCGCCGGGCGATCTATCAGATAGCCTGATTGCTGGCAACCCCGCGCTTAGGGACTAAATGTTCGGCGATGGCTGCGTAGCCTTTTTTTCATCATTGCGCAGGATGATCCAACTGGCAATCACAATACCTATGGTCACGGTGCCAATGATGATGCTAGCCAGGGCATTAATGTCAGGCGTAACCCCCAGCTTTATTTTCGAAAATATTACCATTGGCAAGGTGCTGGCCCCAGCACCGGAGGTGAAGCTGGCAATGACCAGATCATCCAACGATAGAGTAAAAGCCAGTAGCCAGCCAGAGATCATTGACGGCGCAATCAGAGGCAAGGTGATATCAAAGGCGACTTGCATAGGTCTGCCACCTAAGTCCATCGCTGCCTCTTCGAGTGACTCATCCATACTGGCCAATTGCGCCTGCACAATCACCGCGACATAGGCCATTGAGAACGTAATATGGGCGATGGTGATGGTTCCGGCACCGCGGGTTGAGGGCCAACCAATGAACTCTTGCAGGCTAACAAAGAGCAACAGCAATGATAAACCGGTAATCACCTCCGGCATTACCAGTGGTGCTGCGATTAAGCCGGTAAACAAAAATCGGCCTTTGAATCGTCGCATTCTGGTCAATGCCAGCCCGGCCAGAGTGCCAAGAATAGTAGCAAAGGTGGCGCTGATGGTGGCAATTTTTAAACTTAGAAGGGCCGCATCTATAATTTGCTGGTTGTCGAGCAGGGCTGAATACCAGCGTGTCGAAAAACCTCCCCACACGGTGGCCAGAGCCGAGCTATTAAACGAATAGGTCACTAGTACTAGGATCGGCAGGTATAAAAAGGCAAAGCCAAAGCACATGGCAGAGATCAAAAAGGTTGATGGCCCCTTCATTAAGGTTTCTCCTGCTGGCTTCGCTGGAATAGCATGATCGGGATCACAATAATAAACAGTAAGACGGTGGCCACGGCAGAGGCGAGAGGCCAGTCGCGGTTAACAAAAAATTCATCGTAAAGAGTGCGGCCGATCATCAGCGAGTCAATACCACCCAGTAGAGCTGGGATAACATATTCGCCAACAGCCGGAATAAATACCAGTAGGCAGCCGGCGATAATGCCAGGCTTCGACAGCGGCAGTGTAATATTGATAAAGACCTGCCAAGGCTTGGCGCCCAGGTCGGCAGCAGCATCATGCAGATCTGTGTCCATTTTTTGTAAAATGCCGTAGAGGGGTAAAATCATAAATGGGATGTAGGTGTAGACAATACCGAGGTAGACGGCGCCATCGGTATAGAGCATTTGCAAGGGTGTGGTGATGAACCCCAACTTTAATAGCAGTGAGTTGATTACCCCTGTTTTTCCGAGCATACCTATCCAAGCATAGACTCGCAGCAGAAAGGATGTCCAGAATGGCAAAATCACTAACATCAGTAAAAGCTTACGTATAGAGGGTTGGCATCGCGCGATGCCATAGGCCATCGGATAACCTAGCAGTAGGCACAGCAGGGTTGAAATGGCGGCGATCTTTAGGGACTTAAAGTAACTGATCCAGTAAAGATTGTCCTCAGTCAGAAATCGGTAATTATCCAGCGTGGTGAGCAGCCAATTACTGGCTCCAGAGCCGAAGTCAAAAAAATTTGTAAAGGGTGGTTGAGCCACAATTGGGTCGGCAAAACTGATTTTAAATACAATGGCGAAGGGCGCCAAAAAGAAAATAGCCAGCCACCAGTAGGGTAGCGATATGACGGTCCAGCGCCATAATTTATCGCCGAGAGGCGCGCGATATTTGGCTACGGTGTTACTCATCGTTCAAGCACAACACTGCAACTGGAATCCCAAGACATATAAACCTGATCGTCCCACTCCAGAACTAACTCTTTACTCCGTTGATAATTTTGTGCGCTGATCTGAATCATGCGACCAGATTGGCTGCGCACTCTGTAGATAGATCGATTGCCATAGTAAGCCAGATCTTCCACGATACCTTTGGTGATGGTTAAATTATCGCCGTTAGGCTCTTCCTGGCTGATCGTGAGCTTTTCGGGTCTCACGCCAATGGCGATACGATCGCCGACACTGTGATGATGAGTGGTCTCAGCCTCGACCAAAGTGCCAGTTTTATCCAGAGCCGCTTCAATAGTTATCCTGTCAGTTTCAATTTCAGTGCTGCTAACCACGGTGGCATCAAACAGGTTAATGGTGCCAAAGAAATTCGCTACAAAGCGATTACTGGGGAACTCATAGACTTGCATTGGGGTGCCCAGCTGCACAAAGCGACCAGCATCCATTACCGCCAGTCGTGAGGATAATGTCATGGCCTCTTCCTGATCATGTGTCACGACAATAAAGGTTGTACCAAGCGTTTCCTGCAGGTTCATTAATTCGAACTGAGTTTCTTCTCGTAGCTTTTTATCCAACGCCGCTAAAGGCTCATCCAGCAGCAACACTTTGGGCCTTTTTACCAGTGCGCGTGCTAATGCCACGCGCTGGCGTTGGCCACCGGAGAGCTGGCTTGGCTTGCGGTTAGCTAAATCCTCAAGTTGCACTAATGCCAGCATCTCGCCTACACGCTCAGCGACCTCAGCCTTGGGCCGGCGCTCTTTTTTTAGTCCATAGGCAATATTTTCGGTTACCGTCATATGGGGAAACACCGCATAGGACTGAAACATCATATTCAGGGGTCGATCGCAGGCGGGAAGCTCAGTGATATCAACGCCATCAATAATAATTTCGCCCTGACTGGGTGTTTCAAACCCGGCTAACATACGCAGCAATGTTGATTTTCCGCAGCCAGAGCCGCCCAAAATAGTAAACAGTTCGCCCTTGTAAATATCTAAGTTGATATTGTCCACCGCGACAAAGTCACCAAAGGATTTGCCGAGAGACTTGATTTGTATGAATGGCTTTGCGTCGGAATCAAGCCAAGGCGTATCTGAAAAATCCGTCTCAGGGGTCTGACCAGTCGCGCTGATGCTGCTTGTACTCATGGGCTTATCCATTTTTTATAGACCAGTTTTTATTTTTGTCCAGGTCCGAGATCGCCTGCGCTCTAATTTGGGACTTAATACTTCTGTAGTTCGCATTCGCTTTATAATTTGTGCATTTGGATAAATAGCGCCGTCCGCAGAAATACTCGGTTTAACAAACGCCAATGAGCTTTTATTGGCATTAGCATAGCCGATATAATTGGTGGCCTTAGCCGCGACTTTCGGACGTAGCATATAATCTGCAAAAAGATAGGCATTGTCTTTGTGGGGCGCATCGGCCGGAATATAGATGTTATCAAACCAGATACCCGAGCCTTCTTTGGGGATAATATAAGCAAGATTGAGATCTATTCCGGCCTCGGCAGCGCGACCGTCTGCCACCACATAGTCTCCCGACCAGGTCATAGCCATGCATACCTCTTTACTGGGCAGATCTAACAGCATCTTGGTCGAGCTAAAGTATTTGACATAGGGGCGAATCGCCTTAATCAACTGCTCTACCTCAGCGAGATGACCCAGATCAACGCTATTGGCTGGATGGCCCAGATACATCATTGCCATAGGGATAACGGTCAAGGGGTCATCGAGCAACGAGACGCCACAATCGGCAAATTTAGATATCACCTCGGGATCAAAGATCATGCTGGCACTGTCTATGGGCGCATCGGGCATGCGTGCGGTAATTTCATCTACATCGTAGGTAATTCCAGAAGTCCCCCAGTATAGGGGGCTACCCATTAACCCTTGACTAAAGTGCTTCTCGATGGTCGCAAGTAGGTCTGAGTCTAGGTGATGCCAGTTCAATAGTCGGCTATGATCAATCGGGTGAAAGATACCGATTTCTTTAAATCGACCGGTAAACGAGGAGGAGTGGACAACAATATCGTAGCCGGTGCGGCCGGTCATTAATTTAGCGTCGACCATCTCACTACTATCGTAAGTATCATAATTTACTTCGACGCCGTATTCCTGTTCAAAATCGACCAGAATTTGAGGATCAATATAGTCTGACCAGTTGTAGATATTCAGCAGTGCTTCCCGGCCTTCAACGGAAGCAATGGTCGGTGTAATGGGACTATCTAGGCCAGTATTCCACAGTAAAAAACCGGCCATTGCCGCGCTGAGTATTACAGGCAGAAATGCGCGGGCCATATAGCGGCGACTGGTCATGGGTCAGTTACATTCCTTGCAGTCCGCGTTTTTTGAGGGCCGAAGCAATAATAATACGCTGAATTTCACTGCTGCCCTCCCAGATGCGATCTACCCGCACTTCGCGATAAAAGCGCTCGACTGCATTGTCTCTGCGATAACCCCGGCCACCCCAGAGTTGCAGACAGCGATCAGCGACACGGTTGGCCATCTCGGTGGAGTAGAGCTTTGCCACGGAGCACTGGGCGTGTTGCGATTTTAGGTCATCGCCACGATCACTGGCCGCTGCTGCCTCGTAGACCATTAATTTTGCTGCCCACAATTCGGTGACGCTGTCGGCGAGGCTAAACTGAGTCGCCTGTTTATCTATCAAATACTCCCCCTGAATCTGCCGTTGACCGGCCCACTCTGACGCTTCTTCAATCATGCGTGACGCGGCACCGAGCATCCGCGCGCTAATAGTCAATCGCTCATGACGAAACCAGTTGCGGCTATATTCCATACCCTCACCCTCCTCGCCAACCCGGTCTTGCGCAGGCACAAACACGTTGTCAAATTTATAGGTGGGGTGATGAGACGGGAAGGTGTGAGAGAACGCAGGATTTTCAGTCAGGCTAACGCCAGGGGCATCAATAGCCATAAAAAATAGCGCATCTTGCCCATTATCGGTCTTAGCCTGTAGAAAAAAGAAGTCGGCTAGATTGGCTGAGGTCACAAACCATTTCTCACCGGTGATTCGATAACCACCTTCGCAAGCGGTGGCGCGGGTATCGATAACTTCATGAGAGCCGGATTCAGATTCGGTAATGGCGTAGCATTCTCTTAGGTTACCCGCCATCATCGGATGCAAATACTTGTCTAGCTGATAGCGGCTATCGCCACAGGCTTCAAACATCCAGTGCTGAGCTTCCGGAAAGCACCAGCACAGGGCGTTGGTTACACGGCCTAGTGCTTCCCACGCCGCCACCTGATCGACCATGCTCATGCCGAGTCCACCCTGCCCAACAGGGGCATCCATTCTCGATAGACCCAGAGCGATAGCCTTATCTTGCATCATTGCGCTGATGCCTTCAGGTAGGGCGCCGTTATTAAGCTCCGCTTCAACCTCCCAAGGAATTAAATCCTGATCAACAAATTGACGAACCCTCTGCTGCCATTCTCTCGTGCTAACGCTGTGCTGAATATCCATTACGAGCTTCCTATGGCCAGGTTAGGCGGTAAAGTGATCAGGAAATTGCGTAGCTAAATAGTGCATAGTGACGCCGCGTGCCTGAGTGGGTGTTAATCCTTTGGGGGTGACCAGTAAATCTAACCAGAGTCCGTCCGCCATTGCGGTGTAGCAGGTGCAAACTAATGTTGGGTTGACCTGCTCGTAGCCTCCTTCCTCTTTAAGCTGGCTAAACAGTTGGGTTAAGTTGTCAGCTAGCTCTTGGATATAGTTGGCGCAGATCGCCAAATAGGTCGGTCGAGATTTTGTCTCACCCCAAAATGCAAACCATACCGCGAGCTTATTACGATCGGTAATTTTTCGACTAAAGTCATAGCTGACCCAGGCGATTATTTTTTCCTTAGCAGTTTTGCTCTGATCATTAAATATTTTATCTAGACCATTGGTGTACTCATCTGAAATGTAACGCAGGGTATCAATTAGTAGTTTTTCTTTACTCTTGAAATGCAAGTTCACTATGCCCAAGCTCAGTCCGGCCTCGGTAGTAATATCAGCCATAGTCGTACCCGACAGACCCTTTGTGGCGATACACTTTATCGTGGCCAGAATCAATTGGTCCCGTCGCGCCTGTGCTGACATACTTTGTCTTAAGTTGGAAGCCTGAGATACTGCCATTGTTAATGTTCCAAGTAATCTAGAGAAGCATCTTTTCTTTCGCAGCCTCCGGTATCGATAAAACCCAATCGTCCAATGACCATAAACTATGGCTTTAATCGTGGCAAGTAAATGAATGATCATTCATTTACTGTTTGACAGTAGATTGTAGTTTGGGCATTCTGATTTACAAAGTGTAAGTCATTAGATAGGCCTGACTGCTAACTGATTATTTGGAGCAAAGTGAATTGAAGAACAAATACGACGCGATTGTTATCGGAGCCGGACACAATGGACTGACCAATGCCGCTTATTTGGCTAAGGCAGGACTCGACGTGTTAGTCCTGGAAAAAAATGGATACATCGGTGGTGCCACGGTGAGTCGAGAGTTATATGCCGACTGGAAATACTCCAATTGTTCTTATGTTTGCAGTCTGCTGCGGCCCGAGATTATCCGTGATCTGGAATTACCCCGTCATGGTCTACAGGTAGTGCCTTATGGCGGCGGTGTTACTTTTAAGCAAAATGGTGATTATTTCGGTAACCACGCAGACCATGAGCGTTTGTTGCGTGAAGTTGCCCGTCATTCGAAGCGCGATGCGAGTGCTTATGAGCGCTATGAAGCAGACGTGATGAAGCAGACGCGTTTGATTCGACCTTTTTTGATGCGCACTCCACCTGATCCAACTTCGCTAAAACCCCGCGACCTCAAAGAACTCGCCGTTCTAGCTAAATCATTTGGCATCATGGGTGAGGAGGGTCTGGCAGATACCATGCGTTTTTGGACTATGAGTATCGGGGAGTTTTTAGACGAGTACTTTGAGTCCGATGTCATTAAAGCGCATCTGGCTGGGAGTGGTATTATTGGTACTGCCCTCGGTGTTTACTCGCCAGGTACGGCCTATGTCCTGTTGCACCATTACATGGGTGATGTCGATGGCTCTGTTGGAGCCTGGGGCTTTGCTCGCGGCGGGATGGGTTCAGTTGCGGATGCACTATCCAAATCCTTTCTATCATTTGGCGGCACCATTAAATGTGATGCAGAAGCCGCTCAAATAATAGTTAAAAACGGCAAGGCTAAGGGCGTTGCCCTGGCCAATGGTGATGAGGTGTATGCTGATATCGTCGTCTCCAATCTCGATCCCAAACGTACCTTCCTAAAAATTATGGACGAGGGAGATTTGCCAGCAGACGTAGTCACCAAGGCGAAAAACTTCAAAATTCGCGGTTCATCGGGCAAGCTTAATATTGCTTTAGATGGTTTGCCGACCTTTACTGGTCTACCCAAAGATAGTCCGCTGTGCTTGGGTGAGAAGCATTTTAGTGACTCATTGCCGAGAATGGAACGCGCCTATGACGATTGGAAGGCAGAAACCTGGTCGAAAGATCCCTATGTCGACATGTTAATTCCAACGCAAATTGACCCGACCATGGCGCCCCCGGGTAAGCATATGATGTCGGTGTTCGTACAGTATGCCCCGCCAAAGGTTAATGGTGGCGATTGGACGGCGGAAGATAAGGCAGGCTTTGAAAAGACCGTCTTAGATCAGATTAGTAACTATAGTCCTGACTTTAAAGATTTGATTTTACACTGTGAAACCAGAACGCCTCAAGATATTGAAAACGAGGTTGGACTTACCGAAGGTAACATCTTTATGGGTGAGTTAACCTTTGATCAGCTGCTATTCAATCGGCCGTTCCCAGGCTATGCACAGTATCGCGGTCCGGTCAAAGGCATGTACATGTGCAGTTCTGGCACTCACCCAGGGGGTGGTGTAATGGCTGCGCCTGGGGCGAATGCGGCGCGTGAAATACTCATGGATCTAAAATTAACTAATACTGTGCCTGGAGGCTACGACGATGATTAATGTTGATATTAACTATGATGTCATTGTCGTCGGCGGTGGTCACAATGGCTTAATCTGTGCGACTTATCTTGCCAAAGCTGGCCATAAGGTGCTGGTGGTTGAGGCTAACCAAACGCTGGGTGGCGCGTCGGCTACCAGCGAGTTTACTGATCAGTTTTCGGTCTCTTCCTGTGCTCATTGGTTATTTCAGTTAAATGATGCTGTTGCCTCAGATATGGGGCTTAGCACGCAGGGCTTAGAGTTGGCAGCGCGAGACTTGAGTACTATAGCCTTAGCTGAAGATGGCAATCATCTGACGATCAGTGGTGATACCTTAGAGGGTGCCGGAATCTCTGTCGAAGATCGTGAGGCCTTTGTTGCCTTTAATAAGCAGATTCTTAAATTTTCTAAGCTGTTGTCAGGAGCGTTTAATCGTCGACCGCCGAAACTGGTAGAGGGTAATCTAACCGATCGCTTTACTCTGGCCAAATTAGGCCTCGGTATGAAAATGCTGGGCAAGGCAGACATGAGTGATTTGATGCGTCTGGCATTGATCAACATCTATGATGTTATGGAAGAGAATTTTGACAACGATCTACTGAAAGCGGCTATCAGTCTTGATTCATTGTTAGGCTCGCATATGGGGCCGCGTTCACCCAACACAGTCTATGGCTATCTTTATCGTCGGATGGGCGATATTTACGGCTTCAAGGGGCCTGCGGTGGTCAAAGGGGGTATGGGTGCTGTTGGCGAGGCTCTGGCTAAGGCCGCTCGTGCCAGAGGTGTCGACATTGAAGTGGGCACCGCGGTAAGCAAAATCAATATTGAAATTGACCGAGCCACAGGGGTCACACTGGTCGACGGGCAGGTAATTAATGCTGGGTTGGTAGTGTCGAATGCAGACCCCAAAACGACCTTTAACAAACTGGTAGGTTTGGCCAATATCGAAACGGGTATTGCGCGCCGTGTTAAAGGTGTGAGAATGAAGGGCGATGCTGCTAAGTTGCATATTGCGTTAGACAGTTTACCTAACTTCACAGGACTGACTAAGGAGCAGATGGGTCAGCGATTAGTGATTGCGCCAACGATGAACTACATTGAAAGGGCTTTTAATCACTCCAAATATGGCGAATATTCAAGTGCGCCAGCGATGGATATCAGTATACCAACGATTCATGATGTCAGTCTGGCACCTGAGGGGAAACATGTCATGTCGGTGATTGTGCAGTTCGCACCCTATGATTTAGAAGGTGGTTGGAACGACACTCATAAAGAGACTTTTAAGGCTCTGGTGGTCGATCGTATTGCAGATTATGCGCCCGACTTAAAAGAAAAAATAGTTGCCAGCGAATTACTCACGCCGGTGGACATTGAGGAACGATTCCATATCCACGGTGGCCATTGGCATCACGGTGAGATTAGTCTAGATCAGATTCTTACCATGCGTCCGTTCCCGGGTTCGTCGCAGTACGGGACGTCGGTTGATGGTCTTTATCTTTGCAGTGCCGGTACTCATCCGGGAGGTGGCGTGATGGGTTTAGCTGGTCACAACGCCGCGAAAGAAATACTCAAACGAGGTAAGTCAGCATGATGCCACATGATGAAACAATGATTCTGGAGACGCCGTTTTACTCGCGATGTTTGGCAGCCTGCGAGATCAACCTCTGGGAGGATTGGAAGGGCTATCGAAGCGCCGAGGCCTATACCAGCGTTGAACAAGAGTATTTTGCGGTACGCAGTAATACGGGAGTGTTTGATATATCCCCAATGATAAAATATCGCTTTACGGGGCCCGATGCTGGCGCCTATTTAAACCGATTAGTGACAAGAAATGTCAGTAAAATTGCTATTGATCGGGTCGCTTACACCGTCTGGTGTGATAACAATGGCCAGGTAATGGATGATGGCACTATTTTTCATCTTGCTGAAAATGACTATCGACTCTGTGCCTATGCTCGGTGTCTCGACTGGTTGATGTGGTCGGCGGAAGGATTTGATGTCACTATCGTTGATGAAACTGCTGAGGTCGCCGCACTAGCTGTACAGGGACCTACCTCCTGTTCGGTCTTTAAAGCTATGGGTTTTGAAGGTATCGAAAATCTTAAGCCTTTTGGTATTACTCGCTACCCATTTGAAGGCTCTGAGGTAATGATTAGTCGCACCGGCTTTACCGGTGATTTGGGCTACGAGATCTGGATTGATCCAGGTTTGGCGGAAGTGTTTTGGGATAAGCTTTTTGAGGCCGGGAAACTTTGGGGCATTCGTCCAATAGGCAGTGCTGCGTTGGATATGCTGCGCACTGAGACTGGTTTCATACAGGCAGGGGTGGATTTTATTCCCGCAGAAGAGGCCATCCGAACGGGACGTTCGCGGTCGCCATTTGAGTTGGGTCTGGGCTGGTTGGTATCCTTTGATAAGCCGGTATTTAATGGCCGCAAAGCACTTCTTAAAGAGAAAAAAGAGGGCTCTCGCTACGCGTTTGTCTATTTAGACGTTGAGGGGAATAAGCCCGCTGAATATGCCTTTATCTATTCCGGCAATAAAGAAGTGGGTACGGTCACCACAGCGGCCTGGTGCCCTACGGCAAAAACCAATGTTGCCTTTGCGCAGGTGGATGCCAAATACGGTAAGGTCGGGCAGGAATTGACCGCTGAAATTTACTATGAACGTGAGTTGAAGTGGACCCGAGTAATGGCAAAATGTATCGTTATCGAGGGCGCCGTATTTAATCCTCCACGCAAAAGACAGACGCCAGCCCCTAACTTTTAATGAATGAGCACCGACTACGCCCCCTTCTTAATCCAGTTTCCATAGCGGTACTGGGTGCCTCACAGAAGGTGGGAACTGTCGGTAACGAGGTCTTGGTGAATCTGGTCAAGGGCGGCTTTTTAGGCAAAATTTTTGCGATTAATCCGGCCTATACCGACGTTCAGGGTATCTCTTGCTTCTCTTCTTTAGCCGATCTGCCTGAAGTGCCTGAAATGGTGATCTTGGCCGTCGGTGATCAGCGTATCGAAGCGGCATTGGATGACGTGATCGCGCTCGGCATTAGAGCCTGCACTATCTTCTCGGCATTAATCCTGGATGGTGATAGCACGCCATTACTGAAAGACCGTATCCGCGCCAAATCAGAGCGAGCCGGTTTATTGATAGCGGGTGCTAACGGTATGGGGTTTTATAATGTCCGAGACCGAGTCATTGCCGGTGGTTTTGATACTCGAGAACACCCCTATCCAGGCAATGTCACTCTGATCAGCCAATCCGGTGCCGGCATGTCGGGTATTGTCGACTGCGAGGAAAGGATTGATTTCAATCTTGCCGTGTCTAGTGGCTATGAGCTAACCGTCTCTATGGAAGACTACCTAGACTATGCTCTGGACTGTCCTGAAACTGTCGTCGTCGGTCTTTTTCTTGAGACCAGTCGACACCCCGCGAAGTTAATCGCCGCATTTAAAAAAGCGCAGCAGCGTCAGAT
>Ga0209279_10000908_pt1 | contig 17149 bp, 23 predicted proteins | sample CoawatmetaG00DNA_3_FD_187508 | JGI IMG/M metagenome (GOLD analysis project Ga0209279, IMG submission 187508) | Marine microbial communities from the West Antarctic Peninsula - Coastal water metaG006-DNA (SPAdes) (version 2) | ecosystem: Environmental > Aquatic > Marine > Coastal ... | reverse complement strand
TAGCAAAGTTTAAAGAAACAGAGGTCACTCCATTAATGGCTGTAGCACAAACAGCAGCTGCTGCCCCTCCTAGGACCTTTAAAGTACCTTCTAGACTTGTAGCACCTGATACTCGCATACTTCCAAGCACACCTGTTGCACCTGTAATAGTAGTAGCTCCAGTAACTTTAAGTGTACCTACTAATTGAGAGTTACCTGATACACATACATCTCCATTTAATTCAGCCTTACCACCAACTACTAAAGCACCTTCTAAAGATGTAGGACCTGAAACTCTAACAGTTCCTAAGAAACCAGAGTTACCTGTTATAGTAGTAGTACCTGTTACATTTAATGTACTCTCTAAAGAAGTAGCACCTGCAACTCTCATAGTTGTTAAAAATCCTGCAGCTCCTGATACTGTTACTGTACCTAAGAAACCTGTAGCACCTGTTATTGTTGTAGCACCTGTTACTTTAAGTGTACCTATTAATTGAGTATTACCACTAACACATACGTCATCATTAAATTCTACTTTATCGCCAAATGTTTTATTAGTAAATACTTGTGTTGCTGCAATACCTGCTATTGTATCTGTTACTGCAGGTAATGTTAAAGTTATATTTCCTGAGAATGCAGAGTGAGCTGGTGCTTGAAGAGCAGCATAATGAGCATTATTAGATTCACAGTATAGTCTAACTTCTGATTGTGATCCACCATTCTTAATAGCAATTAAACCACTAGATACCATAACATTTCCTGTTATAGTAACTGTTCCTCCAAGAGATGTGTTACCTGCAACATCTAATGTACTAGCTAATGATGTAGCACCACTAACTCTTATTGTTCCTAAGAAACCTGTATTACCTGTTACAGTTGTAGCACCTGTAACTTTTAATGTTCCTACTAGTTGTGTATTTCCACTAACACATACATCATCATCAAACTCTGCTTTACCTACAACAGTAATTGTACCACCTACTCCTAGATTTGCTGTTAATGTAGTATTACCTACAATAGTAGCAGTACCACCTACAAATAAGTTACCACCTATAGTTGCATTATTAACAGATATATTTCCTGTTATAACTGCAGGTACATTTGTAAGATTAGCACCATCTCCAAAGAAAGATGAAGCACATACTTTCGCATTAGCTGCTTGAAGATTACCTCCTAATATAGTAACTGTACCACCTACAACTAAACCTCCTGATACAGATACATCATCTTCAAATTCTGCTTTACCTGTTATATTTGAAGTACCTCCTATAGAAGCATTACCTGCTACATCTAATGTACTGCCTATTGTAGTAGCTCCACTAACTTTTACAGTACCTAAGAAACCTGTGTTACCTGTTATAGTTGTTGTACCTAATACTTTAAGCGTACCTCCTAAACTTGTAGGACCTGATACTTTTACAGTTCCTAAGAAACCTGTGTTACCTGTTATAGTTGTTGTACCTAATACTTTAAGCGTACCTCCTAAACTTGTTGCACCTGATACTTTTAATGTTCCACCTACTATAGCATTTGCTACAGATATATTACCTGAAATTGGAATGCCTGTAATATTAGTACCATCACCATAGAAAGCTGAAGCACAAACTCTTTGATCAAAATGAGCTATTCCAGCAACACTAAGTGCTCCTCCTATACTTACAGTAGATTGTAGATGAACAGCACCAGTAGCTGTAACTGTACTTTTTAATACTACTGCTCCTTCTAATGAAGTAAGTCCTACTATTCTTGCTGTTCCTCCTATAAAAGCATTTCCACTAACACAAACATCATCATCAAAATCAACCTTATCGCCAAATGTTTTATTTGTTAATGTGTCAGTAGTAGATGTACCTACTAATGTAGCAGTACTTACTGGTAATGTTATTGTTATATTACCATTAAAAGAAGAATGTGGAGGAGCTTGTAAAGCTGCATAATGTGCATTGTTTGATTCACAATATAATTTTATATTAGATTGTGCACCACCATTTTTAATTTTTATCTCTCCACCAGATACCATTACAGCACCACCTATAGTAACAGTACCTCCTATAGAAACAGCTCCTGATACTCTTGCAGTACTATTAAAACCTACACCACCTGTAACACTAAGTGTTCCTCCTATAGATGCATTATTTGTAACTCTTAAAGTAGATACAGATACATCTCCTGATGTAGGAACACCAGTTAAACCTGAACCATCTCCAAAGAATGCTGATGCACATACTTTACTTGTTATTTGTAAATCACCTACAACAGATACATTACCAGATACACCAAATGTACCTGTAACTTGCACAGCACTTGTAGCTATTTTAATTGCAGTATTAGTTCCATCACCTGTTTGAACATTTGTTAAAGAAGTATCTACTCCAACATTAGTAGCTGTATCTACTTGTAATAATTTTTTATACGTATTGTTAATTAAAGTATTTGTTAGATCACTCATACTGTATTCCATTCTCTTCTGTTTGGCTCTGAATCGTCATTCCAAGTAAAATTAGATAAGTTCCATTCAACATTTCTACCACCATTATCAGGTCTTGGATTTTGAATTGCTGGATTATCTCTTACGTCTGGTGCTCTATTTTGTGGATGATTCTTTAAATCAAAAGCACCATCAAAACATTCTTGACAAACTACTGTATCATAACTACTTAATTGCATTTCTCTATGTGGATATACAAAACTGCATTGATCACACATAGCCATTGCATTACGATTAGTTGCCATTAAATATAACCTAACCTAGGTCTAATAAACATACTTGCTCTTTCTCTATCTTCTTCCATAGCAAAGGCTAACTTCTCATCATAGTTTGCTTTTAACATTTGTATTCTATCCATAGGAACACCTGGTCTTTTCATAGCTAAATGATAAGATAAGCCACAAGTTAAAGCTGGTAAAAATCTTTTAGGTACTTGTGCATTTTGTCCTGCAGATCTATTAACATCTTGTAATTGTTTAAAGCATTCTATATTTAAAATACCAGTATTAATATCTGGAGTAGGATATAAAAACAAAGCTATATTATTTACTCCTCTAGTAATTGTATATTGTGTAGGTCTACCTGTAGTTGTTTTATTAGGTAAGTTATGATATTCTTCTCTAGGTATTCTTTCTAAAGCTATATCAGTTGCTGATGAATTAACTGCATATGTTACAGCTAATGTATCTAAAATTTCGTCAGATAAAGAAGTCTCAACTGAAGTTGCAGTTACAGCAGTAGTTAATATAGACCATAGTAATACTCCTTTATTCTGCCACTCATTTAACATTAAGTTAATAGAACGTCTAGCAGAAGCAGGTGTATGACCTAGTGTTTCTTCTCCACCAATCATCTCAGTAGCTTCTTGAATTACTTCGTCTATATCTAAATTAAAATTATATGTACCTGATGTTGCCATTATTTACTCCAATAAGTCTTAGCTTTTTGTTTAGCTTTGTTTGATAGTTTTCCATAATGAAATAATATACTAGCTTTTTTTGACATTGTTTTACCTGTCATAAGAGTTCCATTAGGATGTTTATGCATAGACTTACTTTTATAAAGAGTACCATTTTTAAGATAATGTTTTACATTCATTGCCATATCTTTAACCTTTAATTATAACAAGATGCTACAAGAAGTGAACCACCACTCTTAGCAGCAAATGTTTTTACGTTTGTTGGTCTACCTCCTACACCTTGAGCTTTAGATCTTTTTCTTTTTACTGCAGATGTTTTTTGAGAACTAGACATCTTATTTGCTTTAGCTATTGGTACACACTTTGGATATTTACGTTTAGAACTTTTAGTAGATTTTCTACCACAAGGTTGATACTTACCATCTTTTTTAGGTGCTCCTATATCTACCCATTTTTCATCTACCCATTTACGTAAGCCACCACCTTTAGCTTTCTTTACTGTTTTCTTTTTACCACCTGGTTTTACTTTACCACTACATACTGATGATGCATACATATTAGCATATGCTGATGGATATACATCAAACTTTCTTTTAGCTGCTGCTTTTCCTTTTGCACATAGTTTTGCCAATTAACATTTCCATCTTTTTCTAGCTTGTCTTAATCTTGAGTTAGGGTTCTTAGCTGCTTTAGGAAACTTCTTCATTTGTCCTGCAGATCTAGCACAATAACTTTTTCTTCTTTTAGCATCTTTACTTCCTGGTTTAGGTGATCCTGTTACAGCAGTCTTTAATTTACTACCAGGATTTTGTCTTCTATATTTAGCTACACCTGCTGCAGTAAGTCCAGCACCTTTTTTAGTAGGTCTCTTTTGCCCACCACCAATAGTCATACCTTTCATATTACTTTTTTTACGTACAGCCATTAGTCTTTATTTTTTTTCTTTTATTAAAAATCCTGCAGCACCTGATATACCACAACCAATCATGATAATACTTTGCCATAGATCACTTGGTATCATAATACCACACATAGCTAATACTGCTGCAATAGCAGAGTAAGATGAGGGTTCTTTAAATCTTGAGAGTAATCCTTTTAATTTAATACGCATTTTTAACTTTACCTCCATACATTCTTTGTACCATCATTTGACCTGAGTTATCTACTTTGTACATTTTACCACCCATGTTTTTTTTAATAACTTTACCACCCATGTTTTTTTTAATAGTTTTACCACCCATAGATCTTTTAGTCATTTTGTTTCCATACATCATTTTTTCTTCCTTTTTAAATTTTTTATAAACATCTGGCTCATTAATAGCTAGATAAGTTTTTTGTTTCTTAGATTTAAAAGGCACTACTTATAGCCTTTACCATACCCACGTAATGCAGCTCCTGTTCCACGAGGTAATCCTATTTGACCACCATATTTCTTTTTAATAACTTTACCACCAGACGCTTTAAAGCCCATACTATTTCTTACTGGTGTAGGTAACTTACCAAGTCCTTTATTGTTAGAAGGTACATCTTTCATAGTACCACCTTTTTTTCTTTTAGTTATACTAGCCATTTCAGATTTAGACATACCTTGGTATACAGATTTTCTATCTTCAACTTTAGCTGATAAGTTAATCTTTTGACCTATACTTATTTTATTTAAATCTTTAATTTGAGGGTTAGCTTCTTTTAAAGCTTTTAATGTTGTACCATTAGCTCTAGCTATTTGAGAAAGAGTATCACCTTTTTTAATTGTTAATGATGAAGATTTAGTTTTATCAGGCGAAACAGTTTCTTTATCTTTTTTAATAGGTGAAGCAATTTTTTTATCTTTTTTAACAGGTGAAGCAGTTCCTTTATCTTTTAATATTTTATCTAGAAGAGCATCTAATGCAATACCTGCTGTAGTCACACCTGCTACTGCATATCCACCTTTTCTTAATGTTGCAATTCTTTTCTTATCTGCAGCTTGTAGTTCTGTTAGTTTCTTTTTAGCACTATTTAATTTTTTAGGATCACTAAAACCAGCAAACTTTTTCTTTTTTGTATTTGCTTTAATTAATTTTTTTATCTCCCCTTCAGTTTTTTTAATTATTTTTTTATTAGAACGTAAACCTTTAATAATTTCTTTTATTTTAGGAAAATTTTTTATTCCTAGTTCTGCTCCTGCTGCTAAAAGTCTCATTATTTTACTCCTATAACTGGAGAAGTTTTAATACCACCTATATCAAATAATTCTCCTTGAGGATAGTCTGCATCAGAAACAGCATCTATAGGTCCTTTAACTGCAGGTCCTTTACGAGCTGCACCAAAACCTTGTCCTGTAGGTTTAGCACTTGTTACACTAGAATCTCTAGTTGCTAAACTAGATTCTTCTCTAGCTTGTCCTCCAGTAATAAATTCTTTAGTCATTAGTATATCCCCTTATTCATAGTAAGAAGAAACAAGATCATTACCATTAATGATACCACCTCGTTTTCTACTTACCATAGATTGTTTTTGTAAATTTTCTGCAATGCCTTGTGAAGCATTCATAATATTATTTAATTCTTTTGCTTTAACAGGAGATAGTCCTCCTCCATTTTTTTTCTTATTAATATCTTTACTACGTTCTTCTTTTTTTAATGTTCCCATTGCTTTGCCTTTTTTAATTCTTGGAGGATTAGTAAGACCTTTTTTTATTACTTTAGATGCATCAAAAAATCCTTTTTTTAATGCTCCCATTGCTTTGCCTTTTTTAATTCTTTTAGTAAGACCTTTTTTTTGTTCTTTAGCTGCTTTTTTACTCATCTTAATATCTCCAGGTTTAGTTATTTGTTGTTTAATATTAGATCTACTTACCAAAACGAGCAGCTCCCCACCCTCTAGGTTTCTTCTTAGAACTTTTTCTTTTTACTTTTATTTGTCCACCTTCTTGCATTCCTAATAATTTACCCATCATTTCTATAGACTCAGGGGGAGAACCCATTAAGTCACCCATTGCGATCCAATTAAATAGTCTCGTAGCTCTATTGTTAAGTGCTTTACTTACTAAAGAACGCTTTTTCTTTTTACTTGACATTAGTTAGCTCCTTGTATAACTGGTGTAGGTCCACCTTCAGGACTTGCTGGAGATTGCATATCATCTCTTCTAGTACGTCTAGCTTGATTACGTAAAGCATCTATAGAATTTTTATATGTAGCTTCCCAAGTTTGTACTATTTGAAAATCTTTTATAAAATAATTAGCTTCTATCATACATGCACTAAATAAAGCATTATAACAATTCTCACTAAAATAATTAGAGATAGTTGCACTTGTTCCTGTAGCACTTGATAAAGCTAATGGTTGTTTTGTATATTGAATTTCACCTGTTGAAGTTACATTAGGTGTTGGTACTATATAAATTTGTGTATTTGTTTTTCTTGAATAATATCTAGGAACACCTACAGATGTAGGTTTGTTCCAGTAGTCTATAGCATACTCATATGTTCTTTGTAGTAAAGGAGTAACAACAGCAGCACTTGTTGTAAAGTTTACATTACGTACAATTAAAGCACCATCAGGTAAACTTACTACTGGGTTTCCTGCTGTTAATGTAACAGCAGTATAAGTATCTAAAGCTACATCATCTAATTCTTTCATTATACGATCTTCAGCTTTTTGTATAAAGACAGGTATTTGAGTAGCAAACTCATTTGAGTCATTCTCTATTGTATTTACAATGTCATCTTTTAAATAAGAATAGTTAGGCATTTATTTATCCTAATATTAAAGTTACACTACCTGCATCAGGAGTAGCAATACTTACATTACCATTACATTTAATACCTGTTTCTCCTAAATAAATATCTGCTGTTCCACTTGCAGGAACTGTAAATGATATTTTACTTCCTGCTACATCTCCTATAACAATGTTTCCAGCAACAGTAGAATAAGCATGTATAGCTATAATACGATTTACCATAGATGATGCAAGACTACCTGGATTAGCTGTTACAGTAGCTGCTGCTATAATTAAACCATCTGCTCCTGCTAAGAAGGCTGTTGTAATATTTGTAGACATGTGTTTTCCTTATGTTATAAAGAGGAGAATATTTCTACTCTCCTCAATATATTTAGTAATTAGGCTCCAGCGTTACCAAACCAACTACGCCAATCAGATATACCAAAAGAATATCTTTCTCTTGCTTTAAAGCGTAAGTTGCCAGTATCGAAATCTGGTTCCATTTTTGTTTGTAAAGGTGTTCTATTAAACATCTTAGTACCATTAGGTACATCTGTTTTAATGAACCAAGCATTTACATCTGTAAATCTCCTGTTCACATAGAAACCATCAGGTATAACACCTAAATGTCTTATAGCATTAATATCATTTAATGCAAAGCCACCTGCTGTAGCACCTGGTGTGTTTAATAGTTGGTCTGCAGTAAACATCAAGTCTGTAGGTATATGCAATGAAACACCTGAAGCACCTACTAGAATGCCACGATCATCAGTAATTTTTTGTATCTGAATGATTGCTGCTTCTATAGTACCTTCAGCTATTGCTGCTGCAGTAGTAAGATTAGTTACTGTACCACCACCTATAACTGGATGTGCTGCACTAAACATTGGTACACCATCACCTTGAGTTGTTACAAAGCCATTGTTGTACAAGTCAGCAGCTTTTTGCTGTTTCGTACTACCCATAGCTCTTGCTAATCCTTTTGCTCTTAGTTTTGCAAAAGTGTCGTATAGATTATCTTCCATAGCTTCTTCAGTTACTGCGAATGCTAATGCAACAGTTTCAGCAGTATACCTTGAGGTATAACTTTCTGATGCATCATCATAAACAACTGCAGCACCTTCGTTTTTAACTGGTGCTCCACCAAAACCTGTGAAGAGTACTTCTTCTTCAAATGCTCTGTCTGATGATTCTATTTCGTATAATGGTTTATGTTCTTCGTCTACGCTGCCATACTCTATTCCAAAAACTGCATTCAGTCCAGGAAGTAGTTCTTTGGCAATACTTGCTCTATTGATAGCCATTTAATTATTCCTTTCCTTATGCCATTAGCAATGTTGTGGTTACAAAGTTATCAATATGATTGTTTAGACGTACTTCATACCAAGGGAATGCATCTGTTGCAGTAGCAGAAGCTGCTACACCAGTATCCCAAGGTGCTCTATCTATAACTCTCATAGCTGAAAAGGATACAGTTTGACCATCTGCATCTGCCATATAAGCACTTTGACCTGTTCTTGTTGAGCCTGTTCCTACTACAAACGCAGTATTATGAGGGAAACCTGCAATAGTAGCTGCGAAAGTTACTGTTGCATCCATCTGTATAAAGTATGTTTGTTTAGGATCTGAAGCTACATGAAGTTTTACATCAGTAGCTGTTATTCCACCAGTCCATTGTCTACTAAATTGTTGGGTTCCTGTCCCATCAACGTAACTACAACCTTGGAAAACTCCCATAGTCTTAACACCTACAGCTACTGTCGCTGCGACAATAGTACCTACAGATGTTTGAAAGCACAATGGATCACCTGTAAATAAATTATTAGGTATCCCTGCACTTGGAGCTAAATGAGCATTATTCCAATTAATAGTTGTAATTCCAGTAGAGTTAGAACCAGCACCATTTTTTCTCGCAAGTACTAGACCACGAGGAGCATTAGTTGCTGCCATCTTTCTTTCTCCTTTGTTTCGTAATAAAAAGATTAGTCCTGAAAATTAGGCTGTCTTCCTGTTACTACTTTTGATTTACTATTATTAGAGATAGGCATTCCAGAAATTTTTCTTCCACCTTGAAGTTGAGCTTCTATAGCTTCATTCATGGCTTTACTTTTATCTCTGTAAAACTTACCTCTTGCTTCATAGATATGGGTTGGGATTTTTGCTAATCCCACATCAGCACGACAGACAACACCTGCATATCTACCATCCTCTCTCACGAAAGAGGTTGCACTCATTTCAGGAACTTCAGCTAAATCAACAAATACCCATCCTTCTTGCAGCTTCTTGCCTAAATGTTTTATGTCATCAACACCTTTAAGGGTCATTCTTACCCATCCTGGTGTCATGCCTTCGTTGGCGAAACGATCTAAGGCTGCTTGAGGAATATGAAGAACATCTTGTTCCTCAAATACATACTCTGTTTTTTCTCTAGCTTCTTGTTCTCTCAATTCAGAACTACGTGTACTATTAACTCGTGTCATTTATTTTCTCCACGTTGCATATTAATTGTTGTATACTCACCATCAGCTTTATCAGCCTTTAGTTTTTCTTGGGCATACTGTTCAAGGGGTATATTCCATTTGCCAGCTATCCTAATATCTTCTCTTGATAGCTTAACTTTCTTACTAGAACCTGGTGAGCTACGTGATGCACCAGCTACCACTTGAGCAGGAATTGACGTTGTTTCCTGCTTACGAACTTCCCCATTAAATTTATGAGGAAATGTTTCTTTTATCCTACGATCTACTTCAGTATAATATTCTACATCTGCAGGACTAAAACCTTCTTCTCTTAACTGAGCATCTATTGCTAAAGATGCAGCAGTCATAACTTGATCTGAACCAAACCACTCATTTTTACTTGCCCACTCTTCTGCCTTTGGATCTGCAGTAGGTTGAGGTTGGTATTGTGGTTGCTGTGCAGCTTGTTGTTGTTGTACAGGTCTTTGTTCAAATTGTTGTTTCGTTGAACTTAATGATTTTAAATCATTTTGTGCTTCGTTTAAAAACTCTTGAGCTTGTAATATCTTAGATGAATCACCTTCTTCGTGAGCAGACTTATAAGCATTACGTGCAAGTTCTAACTTATCTGTTATTTGTTTTTCACTTGCATTTAAACTTAATTGATTGACAGTATTAAATTGATGTTCTGTATTTTTTAGTCTACTATTAAGCTGTTCATTTTGTTGTATTAGTTGAGCTAGTTGATCATCTCTTTCTCTACGTTGTTTAACTAATTGTCTTATTCTTTTTTGTGCTCCTTTAGTTTCTACACCTTCAAGCTCTGGTGGTGTTTCTTCTTTAGGAGTTTCTGCTACTTCTTTTGTTGCTTGTACTAGAGGAATAGCTTTTTCTTCTTTTTCTATTTCTCCTTCTACTTCGTATTCTACTTTATTTTTTTCTGCTTCTGAAGTTTCTGTATCAACTTCATTCCACTCTTCATTGTCCATTGTTAATCCTTCGTTGTTTACGAGACATACGACTTACGTTGTATATACTGTTATTATACACTAAAAAAATTTCTAGTGCAACTTAGTGACTTAAATTAAATGTAGGATCTAAATATTTAGGATCTTGTACTTTCATTATTACTTGATCATCATATAATAAAATCATCTTAACTTCTTTATACTGTATCTTTTGACCAGCATGTTTAGCATAGCAAATATAATCTCCTTCTTTACACCAAGGTCCTTTAGGAAATTTATCTGTATCATTGTAAGCAAGATTACCTATTTTAATAACTTTTCCTACAGTTGTTAAATAAGACATATCTTCTTTTGTTGAGTTAGGTATTATTATACCACCTTTAGTTTTTTCTTTTACTGAGACAGGTCTTACGAGTACATGAAAACCTGGAAGTTCAGGGAGGATATCTGGAGTAGTCTCTTCTTCTTCATTTGTAATCCACATATCATTCTTTATAGTTTTACCTAAATGTGCCTGTTGCATTATTCATCCTCTTCATCATACATATTTTTCTTCATTATGTTTGTTAAATTATTACGAGACCATTCAATACCTTGAATAAGCCCTACGAGCTGTCTATAGTGAGCAAAATCTTCTGCTTGTCCACTAGAGACAGTTATTCTTAGTTTATCGAGTTCATTATTATATTCTTTAATGACCTCATCCCATATATCCATATTCAGAAATTAAATCTCTGCACATGCATAGCAGTTAATCTCTAGTCCTACAGCTACTTCTTTTACGACTGGTGATTTCCACATGTTATCTTCTCCCTTTAGTTGGTGCTGGGTATTTCCAGCTAGAGTCAGGTTCTTGATTCAGCACTCCTACACGAGGTCTAACTGAAACTGCTCCATCATCTATACCTTTAGAATAAGGATCTCCAAAAGATCCTCCATCTCCATTAGGTACATGAGTAGGATAACCTCGTTTAGTTACTCCTTTATGCACAGGATATGCTTTGTTTCCCATTGGCATTATTGATCATCTCCTTTCATTTCTTCTTTTAATAATTCTGACATGACATCAATAAGTTTAAAACTTCTTTGTCTATCATCCAGATTCTCCATTTGAGATACTTTTTCTAAAGCACTCACACGAATTTTTTCCATATCTATTTCAGCTCTTTGATCTGCTAGAACTGACTTTGCCATAATGTCTAAAGACTTCATTGTTTCTTTACTTGCTCTATCAAGATCACCTTTTTCTTTTTTCATTATAGAAGCTTGACCAGATTTACCTGCATCTACCATTAACTTAGCTTCTTCTAGTTCTAGTTTCTGTGCATCTAATGCAGAGTCTGCAGAATGTTTAGCCATAGTAGCTTGTAATTTTTGTTTCTCTAGTTCTACTTTTGCTGTCTCTAGGGCAACCATTTGTTGTTCAGGAGACTCTGCTTGACCTGCAGCCATATTAGCATTCATTACTTGCTGTGCTGCTGCTGCCATAGCTGACTCTGCTACAGAAGGATTCTGTGCTTGCTCTGGACCTAGTTGTTCCATAGCCATTCTTGCCATACCATTCATTTGCTCTTGATATTTTAATACAGAATGTTCTTGTACATTAGATTCAAGTATTGGTTTTAATCTAGCCATAATAGGATTAGCACCATTCTGAGGATCTTGTAGATACATCATCTTAACTTGTATATGTGAGTCATGGTTCTGTCCTGGGAATGCTGCAATAGGTATCCCTTTAGTTGCAGCCATTATATCAGATACAGGGTCCATTTGTTGTGGCTCTTGTTTAGGTGGTAGTATTTGTTCTAAGTTAGGTAGATTAGCAGCACTTAGTATAGTTCTATTAAGAGCTTCAAGGTTAAACATACCAGGAGGAGATTGCTGTGCCATTTGCAGAGCCATCTGAGAGAGCATCATTCTATGAGCATTTGATGGGATATTAGGATCAGATACTGGAAGTACGTCAATCCTTCCATCAAAGTCTTGCTTGAAGATGTTCTTTTCTGCGAAAGGTATTTCGTATGGATACTCTGAAGGAAGATAATCATAATTTATCTGTGCAAGTATTTTAAACTCGTCTCTTTGAGCTTTGTGTAATCTCTTATGTATAGCAGAGAAAAACTTACTTGATGCTTCTAGTAATGCCATAGTTGTTCCAACAGGTCCATAGGAAGATGCATCAGATACAACTTGTTCTGTACTGTCTGCAAACTTCTGACCTGCTTGAGTTATAAAGCCAAGCATGTTAAACAATGTCTGGGAAGGTTCTTTATAAGGGAGAGAGATTATAGCCTTGTTAAGATCTTGCCCTGTTGCTTCAACTTCTTTAAACTCACCTGGACTGATAGGATCATTGTCTCCAACAATCCTTACACCTTTTGCTTTGAAACCTCCTGGTAGGTTTGCGAATTGACCTGCATCCACTAGACTTCGCATAGCTGCTGTTGCAGTCATGGTTAAGTTTCCTAAAAAGTGCATGAGACCAAATCCATAGAAACTAAAGCCTGGTACGAACCTGTAATGTACAAAGTGAGAAATTTTCTCTTGGTTCTTATCTTCCTTCTTATAGTTTCTACGAATACTTAAAATTTGTTGTGACTGCTCTTCTACTGTAACAATATAAGGAAGAGCATAATCTTCTTCTATTTCTAAATAACAATGTTGTTCTAGTAATGTATACTGTGGATCATTTGATCCTGTAGGAGATAATCCAATAATAGTATCCATCTTAGAAGAAAAAGATGTAGGTTCTGGATTAGTTGCTACTGGTAATTCTATATCTCTATAGATACCTGTACGTATATCTTTTGCAATATCTACAGGACTTCTATATATTACATGTGTATATCTATCTGCTTTACGTAGATTAGATGCATAGTAAGATACATAGAACTGATCAATAGGAACAAATTCAGATACTGGTCTTTTTAAATTAGCATCATAGTATACTTTTTTAAATGCTGATCCTATTAATGGTAAATGAAATAACATTCTTTCCATCTCATCAAAGTACTCAGGCATCTGTTCTGTTGTTTGATAGTTCATAAAGTCTTGAACTCTATTAGATTGATCTTCTCTTTCAGGAGTAGCTTTACCTACTATCTGTGTCTTTACTGGACCTGCAGGTGGGAATAACTCTTGTATAGCTTTAGCTTGAAACTTAACAGCAGATTCTATTAACATTGGATGTACAGCAGTACATGCACCTTCAAATGGTTCTGATGTTTCTTGTATCTTTAATCCTAGTAGATCAAAGCCTTTCTCAAACATAGCTTCCCAGTCAGCACGAGATTCTTTATCTGATGTATAAGTATCTATGATATTTGCTGCTACTTCTTCTTGTTCAGCATCATCTAGCTTATCTGTAATATCTCCATACCACTCTTGTAATTCTTCTTCAGCTTCCATTTCTACATTTGTTTCTGTAAAGTCTACAGTCATACCACCATCTTCTTCAGGATAAAAAGCAGGACCTTCTGCTCCTTCTTCTACAGGTTGTGGCATCTCTACTATGTTAGAAATTTCTTCTGGCATTTGTTCAAAAGGATTCTGTTCTATTGCCATTTATTTTCTCTCTCTATAATAATCTACGTTAGGATCGTATGTATACGTATAGTATAACACTATGTTATATTAAATGCAAGTTATATTATGTTAAGCTTCTTAAAAAGTTTTCTATTAAGCCACCTTGTTTTTTTTGATCTAAAGTTTTTAACACAGGAGATGTACCTTTATCATTTAAAAATAATCCTACATTTGTACTTCCTGATTCTCTCATAGTAAAACCATCATAACCTAAATCTTTTAATATAGGATGTAAATCTTCTTGTTCAATAAAATTTGCTGCTCCTTGATTAAAAAATTTATTTTCTTTAATTGATTTTAAAAACTGTTTTTCAGTTAAAGGTACGTCTCCTATATCTGGAGCACCATCATTGTATACTTTATTATTTCTTTTTACCCAAGCTTTAAATCTTTTATTTTTTAAAAGCTCATTAAATTGTTTTTCATTTGTTGGATCAAATATATTTGCATTTTCTTTAACTCTTAATGGATATGTTCTTGATCCTTTTATCTGACTTGCTTTATCAACATATAAAGAACCTGATGAGAATGTATCAGCAATTTTTGGATCTGGGGATGTAAACAAAACTCCTGTACCAGTTCTAAAACCTTCACCTTTAAATGGTTTATTCGTTCCATGATAAACTTTAAATTCTTTTCCTATAGGAAGAGATGGATAAACTTTTGGATCAAAAGCTTGTTTCTTTAAATATTTACCAACATTAGGATCTGTTATATAATCTAAAAAATCTTGTTTTTGTTTATCAGTAGGTTCAGGATAAGATTTTTTAGGAGTTACTTTCTTTGCAGCTTTTTTTGCTGTTTTACTTATATATTTAGATCCTGGAACAAACATACCTAGTAAACCTGCTGCTGCTCTAGGTATACCATAAAGATCTCCACTAAGAGTTTGCTCTACTCCTTGTTTATATTCTTGTACATCATATGCTGGTGATACTAAATCTAAACCAAATAACCCTGCTTTTTTAATATCTTCTATTGTCATATTATTTTTAGGTACTGTTTGCTTACCTGTACCATATTTTATAGAACGTAATCCTTTTTTATCTGCCATGTAAACAAACCTCAAACAATAGACAATAAATAATGATTAATGAAAAGAATAACATTTGTTTATTATATCACTAAACTCTCCAGTAAGCAACTTTCTTTTCTTTTGGTTCATCATCCCACTCAGGATCTTCTGGATGTTGTAGATGCCAAGACTCTTTCATATAATGTATAGCCATAGTCATTGCATCAACTTGGTCATCATGTGCAGCATTAGGAAAACGTAACATCTCTTCTAGTAAATCATCTGACCACTTTTTATTTTTAGGTAGCCATACTTTACCTGACTCCATCATAGGTGTAGATGCATAGACTCTTGAGACTTTATCTCTATCAGGTAGATACTCTAGTACAGGTATACCAGCTCTACGCATATCTTGTATTAATGATTGACCAGACGCTTTCTTCTCTACCATACATACGTCAGGTCTATGCTCCTGATACAATAGTTGCGTCATGCGCCTTAATTCTGGATATTCAAATCTTCCTTTAATGTTACCAAGAAGAATAAGATTCCCTTGATAGCTTTCATGTCCTTCTTCATCTTCGTTATACATAGAGAATATACCCCATGTTTGAATAACACTATAATCTGCTGTAGTTTTTGTAGAGAATGCTGTATCATATGTTTGTATTATAAAATCACAGGGTGGTGGTTCATCATACTCCCACCATTTAATCCACTTCTTCTTTATAAGACCACCTTCATCTGGTGTAGGGTCCTGCATATACAGAGCATTCCAGTATCTGCTACCATTAGATGCTTTAATCTCGTGTTCATCTATACGTAGTACTTCTTCTGGCTTCCATTCAGGAAAATAACTAGATCCTACTGGAAGATCTAGCAATTCTGCAGCTTCTTCGTCTAACCATGCAGGTATACGTACCACATCCCAAGGAATAACTTGATAATCTCCTGCATTGTCCTCTTGTTTTAGTAACCATCCACATAGATCGTCATAATGGTACCTTGTATTGATGATTAGTATAGAACCATTAGGCATAATACGTGTTCTTAGTCCTGCAGGGTACCATTCCTTAACGTATCTTCTACCTGCTTCAGAGTAGGAGTCTTCTTCTGACATGACATCATCAAGAATTGCAATATGTGCTCCTCTTCCTGCAATCTGTGATCTAACTCCAGCAGCGTAGTACTGTCCTCCTTTGTTAGTCTTCCACTTTCCTGCAGCTCGTACATCTGATCGTAGGGACACTCCTTGGAATACGTCTTGAAACTCTTCAGTATTGACAATATCCCTGACACTACGACCAAAATCACTTGATAACTGGTCACTATGGGAAACAGTAAGTATCTCATGTTCTGGATTCCTTCCTATATACCATGCTGGAAACAATTTAGAACAGATAACAGACTTAGATGACCTTGGAGGAAGGAAGACCATTAGTCTTTTAATGTCTCCTCGTTCTAATTGTAGTAATTTATCTGCTATTACTTCAATATGTTTACCCATCTTAAAGTCTGACACAAGCATTGGTGCCATTTGTTTGACAAACGTAAGAAAATCTTGTTTAGACTTCTGTTTAACTTTATACTTTAACATTAAATCTAAGTCTAACAAGTTTTCAAAGTGTGGAACAGACTCTATATGTTCTATAACTTCTATAACATTATATCCTTATTGTATATCTTTATATTTATTATTATCATATTAATAAAAACAATAATAACAAGCAATAGTATTTCTATATATTATATATAATTATACAAAACTTTTTTAAAGTTGTCAAGTCTTTTCTTATTTATTTTAAATGATTAGCTGATAGGGTTTTTTGTAAATATATGTCACCCCTATATATATATAATAGACGCACGTGAATTTTTGGGGTGGGGTAGGCCTTTTTTGTTCTATAATCCTTTATTCTGGCGTGAAAAGATACCTTACCATTATAAAGCCTTGTAAAATTTGGTTATGTTATACAATTTCTAATCCTCTTTATCTTATACAAACAGACATCCATTATAAAACTCTTTATCCT
>Ga0209279_10000905_pt1 | contig 17193 bp, 13 predicted proteins | sample CoawatmetaG00DNA_3_FD_187508 | JGI IMG/M metagenome (GOLD analysis project Ga0209279, IMG submission 187508) | Marine microbial communities from the West Antarctic Peninsula - Coastal water metaG006-DNA (SPAdes) (version 2) | ecosystem: Environmental > Aquatic > Marine > Coastal ... | reverse complement strand
CCTCCAACGGTTATGTCGACCGTGCTTCTTCAGATTTACAATCCTATTACCTCAGTGGGGGCTTTACTGGTGGCGATCATTCTGTCGAAATAGTAAGATTTGGTGGTGGTGAACGAACGTATCAAGCATGGTGGGGAATTGATTCTACCACGATGTATGGTGGAGCATACGACGCAGCACCAACTACAAATTATGCAGGTGCAATTTACGACGACAATTGGAATGTTCTAGGTTCATATGAGGACCAAGTGGACAATTATGGTCAAGAACACACGCAGCTTCATTATCGCTTTGACAATCTTTTAGGCGGTGCGCTAAATGCGGCAATTCATCATACTGCTGGGGCTGGATACTTTGAAGAATACAATCAAGGTTATGGGTTCGCGGACTTTGGTATATCGCCCTATTATAATTCTGCCGGAGACACGGTGGCCTACGGAGACCTAGCTACCAGAAAATGGCTGGATAATGATTTTTATGGTGCCACTGCTTCTTGGATAACTTCTACTCAGGGGAATACCTTCATACTCGGGGGTGGAGCTCACCGCTATGAAGGTGCACACTTTGGCAAAGTGATCTGGGCAAATAACCCAAATGTTAATGCGTTGTCTGAAAATTACTACACGGGCGATGCTGTAAAAGATGATGCGAATATCTACGCGAAATGGTCAAAAAAACTCAGTAAAATGATGTTTTATGGAGATGTACAATACCGTTTTGTCCAGCACTCTTCCACGGGTGGATCTGCAACTGGCCCTGCAAATTTTGACAGAACATTTAATTTCATTAACCCTAAAGCGGGATTGACGTATAGTCTAAAAGGGAAGCAAGTACTGGGTGCTTATCTAGGACTTGGTCATAAGGAGCCCAACCGTACGGATCTGCAGAATGCTGAATCTGCTAGCGATATTAAAGCGGAGCAAATGTTAGACCTAGAGATGAATTACCATAATTCTTCTGAGAATTGGGATTTAGATGTAAATATATATCGTCAACAATATCAAAATCAACTGGTGTTAACAGGGTTTTTAGACGCTCAGGGTTATCCAATTCGTGCAAATACAGGCGTGAGTTTCCGCCAAGGATTGGAAGTCGCGGGAAGATATGATTTTACTAAAGAATTACAATTCTCGATAAATCTAGCGCTAAGTCAGAATCAAAATGTGGATTGGATAGGTGATCCTTTGTCCTCGACCATCAATAATACGACCATAGCATTCTCTCCTGCAGTTGTTGGAGGTGGTAGATTAACCTATGAAAAGAAAGGTTTTGAGGCGTCTCTATGGAACCAATTCATAGGCAAGCAATACTTGTCAAATAATGGTTTAGAAGCTCAGACACTACCGGCATATCACTTGGTCAATGCGCGAGTCTCTTATGCGTGGAACTGTGATGCTAATCAGCGAATCATAGGATTTGTGGAGGTGCGTAATCTAGGTGATCTATCTTATGCGGCGAATGGATATATGTGGGGAGCAACACCCTATTACTACGCACAAGCTACCCGTAATGTAATGACCGGTGTCACTTTTGAATTCTAGTCAAACATAACATTGTAACTAAATAAAAAAGCCCCTTCGCGTAGCGAAGGGGCTTTTTTTATTTTTGCAGGCTACCAGGATCCTGATGCGCCACCACCTCCGAAAGAACCTCCGCCGAAGCCTCCGAAAGAACCTCCACCAAAACTTCCTGAGCTTCCGCCGCCAAAGCCGCCTCCACCCATGGTGTGTCCCATGCCCATGCCGAACAGCAAAGGCCCCATGCCTGATCTGTATCGACCACCACCGTTTCCACCGCCACCGTTACCTCCTCTGCGACTCATGTAGATGATGATCATGACCACAAGTAGAATAAGTTTACCTATGCTTCTTCCTTGTCTACTGGTTTTTTTACCTCGACCGCCTTTGCCTTCATAACTTCCAGCGAGGACTTCAATAATGGAGTTCGTTCCGACATCTAAGCCCTTGGCATAGCTTCCTTGTTTAAAAAAAGGTAGGATGTCATTCTCAATGATCATCTTAGAAGTGAAATCCGTCAAGTAAGGTTCTAGGCCATAACCGTTTTGAATGGAAAGCGACCGGTCATCCGTGGCCACTAAAATAAGACAGCCATTGTCCTTGCCGTCCTGACCAATTCTCCATGATTGTGCAATTTCAGCGGTAACAAGGTTGATATCGTCTCCTCCTGTGGATCCAATGATCACAATTGAGATCTGAGTACTTGTGGTATCAGCGTAGTCTAAAAGCTTGTTTTCTAAAAAAGCCCTGTCGTTCGCACTAAGTACATTACTGAAATCTGTCACTAAACTTGTAGGGGCTTTCATCTCTAAAAGCGCCTGTGCATTTTGCCCTATTAAACCTAAGGGTAGAAGTAATGCTATTATCCAACGTTTCATAGGCTATCCTTTTGATATTTCGTTAGATAATTCGTCAACATCATCTTCTTGACGTGGAAAAAACTCTCCTAAAGCGTTACCGGCTTTTTCTACACCGGCAATGAGCCCTTCTGAGAAGTGTCCTTGCTTGAATTCGGAAATGATGAGGTCGACAATCTCTTTCCAGAAATCACTAGGAACCTTAGCGTTAATACCCTCACCTGCCCAAATGGCCAATTTTTTATCTTCTACAGCTAGATAAAATAACACCCCGTTCTTCTCGGCTGTTTTATGCATCTTAAGCGCTCCAAAAAGAGATTTCGCTCTTACTTGCGCCCCTTTTCTACCGGTAGATTTCTCCAAGTGAATTCGAAGTTCTCCAGAGGTAAGAAGCTCTGCGGCAGTAATTGCGTCAACTAAGGTTTGTTCCTGGTTTTCGGTAAGTATGCTTCGTATATAATCACTCATATTTAAAAGTTTACCTCAGGTGCTTGTTCTGTGCCTTGATCGGCTTCAAAATATCCTTTTTTCTCAAATCCAAAACTTGAAGCAAGTAGTGTCTTGGGAAACTTACGTATGGTTCCGTTGAAGTTTTTGACGCTCTCGTTAAATCGATCTCTCTCTATTTTAATGCGATTTTCTGTTCCTTCTAATTGACTTTGAAGGGCGAGAAAGTTTTGATTGGCTTTTAAATCTGGATAGCGCTCGACAGTAACCATTAATCGACTCAGTGCACCACTTAGTTTTCCTTGAGCGGCCTGGAAGTTAGCAATAGCCTCCGGGGTTAGATTATCTGTGCTAACATTAATGCCAGTAGCTTGAGAACGCGCCTCAATGACACCGATCAATGTTTCTTTCTCAAATTCAGCATAGCCTTTTACGGTATTCACTAAGTTGGGAATGAGGTCTCCACGACGTTGATAGGCACTTTCAACTTTTGCCCATTTGCCGTTTGTTTCTTCATCTAAAGTTACTAATCCATTATAGGCTCCGACTACCCAGCTGACTAGGAGTGCAATAACGCCCACTACGATGAGTAGGGTAATGGTTGATTTTTTCATGTTAAGGGTATGATTAGATTAGGATGATTTAAGCCTCCGACTTCATAGTACGAAGTATTTTTTGCAATTCAGATTTAACGTAAGTCAGCTTTTCTAAGGCTTCATGCTCTCTTTTTACTGCGCCAACTCCTTCAGCATTCAGCTTCTTTCTAGCGCCATCGAGCGTTAACCCACGTTCTTTGACCATTCCGTGAATAGCACTGATCAATTTAATGTCGTCTACAGTGAATTTTCGATTGCCGCTTTTGTCTTTTTTTGGCTTGAGTTTACTGAATTCTTTTTCCCAATATCGAATGTTTGAAGCATTGATATCTAAGAGCTTCGATACTTCGCCAATAGAGTAGTACAGCTTTTCTAGGCTGTCGAAATTCAGTGATTCTTTCATAAACTTAAAGTTACACAATCTTTCGATGAGGGCTGATAAATCTAGACTGCAGTCTACTAGAGTTTAGCGCTTGAATTAATCGAAGCTTTGGTTGGAATGTGAGCTGATGTTCAACATTTCTTCATATTGCATTGGAGTCAGGTCATTAAAGAAATAATTCACTGGGTTCACTTTTCGACCATCTTTAATAACCTCATAATGTAGGTGAGGTGCCGTTGACGATCCTGTTGAACCAATATATCCAATGATATCTCCCCGCTTTACGCGTTGTCCTTTACGGGCTTCGATTTTGCTCATGTGCGCATACAAGGTTTGATAACCAAACCCGTGATCTATAATGATGTGTCGGCCAAACCCGGATCGGCTTCTTTTATAAGTGGTGATTTTACCGTCACCTGTAGCGTAAATCGCTGTCCCAGTAGGCGCTGAGAAATCAGTGCCCCAGTGCATTTTACGTACCTTATAAATGGGGTGTATTCTATAACCATAGCCAGAGGCCAATCTTTTCAAATCTTTGTTTGCAACCGGCTGAATGGCTGGAATAGCAGCAAGCATTTCCTCTTTGTTTCTTGCCATCTCCACGACGTCATCAAAGCTTTTTGTCTGCACGTAAGCTCTTTTCGCAACTTGATCTAATTTTTTTCGTGTATCAACAAGCAGTTCTGAGTTGTCAAAACCTTCCAAGTTTTTATAACGATTTGCACCGCCAAATCCTGCTGTACGAACCTCGGTTGGAATAGGTCCCGCCTCAAATATGGTGCGGTAAATCTCGTCATCTCGCTTCTCAATATCGCTTAAAACATCTGTGAGTTGCTCGAGTTTTCCGTCCATGAGTTCGTATTGGATGACCATGTTATCCAGTTCACGTTTCATTTTGCGTTCTTTCGGACTCTCGAACCAAAGGTCGGCCGCTAAGTAAAAAACGAGGCCAAACGCCATCGCTGCGACGCTGAAAATAGTAACTTCCTGCAGTCTTTGCTTCCAGGTACGGTCTATCCTCCTGTAAGACAGGTTTTTAGAATCGTACGTGTATTTTACTTTAGCCATAGTTTGTGCGTTATTTTTGCTTCGACGCAATAGTCACGCTAATATTGTGCCACAAAGAAACAAATTTAGTTTAACACCTAATCCAATCCTGGGTAATGATTATTGACAACATACTCACTTCTAAAGATATACGCAGAAAATTCTTAGCGTACTTTGAGTCTAAAGGACACGCCATAGTTTCTTCAGCTCCCGTCGTGAATAAGGACGATCCTACGTTGATGTTTATCAATGCCGGCATGAATCCGTTTAAAGACTATTTCTTGGGTAATGCCCAGCCTAAAAATCCAAGATTTTCTGACACGCAAAAATGTTTGCGCGTGAGCGGAAAACATAATGACCTTGATGAGGTTGGCCATGATACGTATCACCACACTTTATTTGAAATGCTTGGGAATTGGTCCATCGGTGATTACTTCAAGCCCGAGGCAATAGAATGGGCATGGGACTTACTTACTAACGTCTACGGTCTCGAAAAAGAAAGACTCTACGTGACTGTTTTTGGAGGGGATAAAGCGGACGGTTTAAAAAGAGATAATGAGGCGGCTGATCTATGGAGTGCATTTGTTCCCTTGGAGCGTATTCTTGATGGTTCTAAAAAAGACAACTTTTGGGAAATGGGCGAGAGTGGTCCATGCGGTCCATGTTCAGAGATTCATGTTGATTTGCGAAGTGAAAAAGATAGAGATGTTATATCTGGAGCTTCTTTAGTCAATGAGGACCACCCTCAAGTGGTAGAGATTTGGAATTTAGTTTTCATGCAATTCAATCGTAAATCGGATGGTAGTTTAGAAAATTTACCAACCCAGCATATAGATACAGGAATGGGCTTTGAGCGACTTTGTATGGCAATACAAGGCAAGCAGTCTAACTATGACACGGACGTGTTTACTCCTTTGTTGGATAAGGTCGCGTCCATCTCAGGGATAAAGTATGGTCAGTCTGAACGAACAGATATTGCCCAACGCGTAATAGCAGACCATATTCGCGCTGTTGCTTTTGCCATCGCTGACGGACAACTCCCAGCGAGTGGTGGTGCCGGATACGTGATTAGAAGAATTCTGAGAAGGGCCATTCGTTATGGTTTTTCTTATTTGAATTTGAAAGAGCCTTTCATGTACAAATTGGTGGATGTCTTGGAGACAGAGATGGGTGAGTTTTTCCCAGAGCTAAGCAGCCAAAAAGTACTGGTAGAAAAAGTTATTGAGGAAGAGGAACACAGCTTTTTAAAGACACTGGCCCAAGGGTTATCTAGGTTAGAAGAATTTTTCAAGAGCAAAGAAAAAGTGCTTGATGGAAAACAAGCATTTGAGCTGTATGACACCTATGGGTTCCCAATTGATTTGACAGAACTTATCATGCGAGAAAACTCTATAACGGTAGACATGGCTGGTTTCACTGCGGAAATGGCCGCTCAAAAAGATCGCTCACGTGCTGCTACAAAACTCAGTACGGAGGATTGGACAGAGTTGATTTCTAATGAAAAAGAGGAATTTATTGGCTATGATGTTACAGAGGGAGACGTTAGAGTAACGCGTTACCGAAAGGTTAAAGCTAAGAAGAAGGAATTCTATCAACTGGTTTTCTCATCGACACCTTTCTACCCAGAAGGGGGAGGTCAAGTAGGAGATACAGGTATCCTATCCTTGGGCGATCAGACTGTGAATATCACAAATACGAAGAAGGAAAATGGCGTAATCGTTCATTTCAGTGATGAGTTACCAGAGAACATAACGGGTGTTTGGAAGGCAAAGGTGCACGTTGAAAACCGAATGGAAACGGCTAAAAATCACAGTGCAACCCACCTGATGCATGAGGTGTTACGTGAGGTTCTAGGAAACCATGTAGAGCAAAAGGGATCTTTAGTTCAACCGGACTATCTAAGGTTTGACTTCTCTCATTTTAAAAAGGTAAGTGGCGAAGAAATGGCCGCCATAGAGGAAGCTGTAAATTTAAAAATCCAGGCCAATTATCCTTTAGAAGAGTTTCGGGAAATCCCTATATCCCAAGCTAAAGAGATGGGCGCCATGGCACTTTTCGGTGAAAAGTATGGAGATTCCGTTCGAGCCATCAAGTTTGGTGGATCCATAGAATTATGTGGAGGAATTCATGTTCCAGCCACGGGTTCGATAGGCTTGTTTAAGTTCATCTCTGAAGGAGCTGTTGCTGCAGGTGTACGTCGTGTGGAAGCGGTAACGGGTATGGGTGCGGTTCGTTATATTAATACGGAGTTGACGAAGCTACGCGACACCGAAGAGGTGCTCAAGAATCCGCAAGACTTGGCAGGGGCAGTTACACAGCTGAAAGAAAAGGAAGCGATAGCACAGCGCGAAATAGAGTTGTTGCGCAAGGAAAAAGCGATGTCTACCATCCATGATTTCGTCGTAGGTGCTATTGAATATCATGGTGCTAAAGCCATTGTCGCAAGAACTGAAATGGACAACGGTAGTGTTAAGGATGTAGTATTTAAGTTAAAATCTGAGCCAGGTCGGTTGGTGATTTTAGCTAATGTTTTTGAAGGTAAAGCAACTATTAGTGTTGGTTTAAGTGATGATGTGGTCAAAGAAAAGAGTTGGCATGCTGGAAATGCAGTTCGCGAATTGGCTAAACATATACAAGGCGGTGGTGGTGGACAGCCTGCATTTGCAACAGCTGGCGGAAAAAATCCGGAAGGAATAGATAAAGTATTGGCCGATTGGCAAAACCATTTCTCATGAAAAATTGGATAAAAATTGGCGCAGTAGCGCTCGCATTACAAGGAACGTTTTCTGCTCAAGCTCAAACAGAGGACCCTATCGAATACTTTACAGATAGTAAGATTAGCGACACAAAATTTTCGTTAGCAGCTATTTATGCTCCTTCATTTGCTTCTCGGAGGCTGGCATTATATGAGCCCGTGGCAGATGGTAATGAGTTATTTGCGATGCTAAATAATAACGCCGGCGGTGTATTTGCGCAACGTTATGGCATGATGGCTTACTATGAATTACGTGGAATGTTCCACGTCGGAGTTGGTTTTACAACAGAGAAAAGTGGCTTTATTTCAAAGGAATTCGCGGTGTTTGATCAGAATGCTATTTTTCAAGACACCGTAGGTATTTTCAATGCTAAGACTTCCTATTCCGCATTGAACATTCCGATTCAAATCATTTTTCATACCCAGATAACAGATATTTGGGCATTGCAAGTGATCCCATCCTATGACCTCACATTCTACAACATGATCGACCGTTCATGGGTGGGTGAAGGTCTGCCAAATTATTCTACGGATGCCGTGGAAGGTGTATTAGGTACGATGTACCAGCGTGGCGCTACGTCTACTCAATACCACAAAGGATTCAATGGATCTATAGGCTTTGCGTTGGGTAATGAGTTCACTGTTGCACCTAACTTAGCCTTAACACTAAGGGCAGAGTTCCGACTGGGCTTACTGCCTATTAACGCTGCAGATGTTGCGCTTAGCGAAGTGCCTTATGGCGTAGGCGGCTCTGTTGGTTTTAGGTATTATTTATAATAAAATACGCTTGAGCGTCTTCTCTACATCAAAAAAGCCCCTTGCATCGCAAGGGGCTTTTTTGATTGGTCCAAAAAATTTGGATTATTCCTCTGACGTAGAGTCCTCTGTTACTTCGCTGGATGGTATGGTTTCTATATCTTCTGTTAATTCATCACGCTTTGCATTGAGCATGGTAACCATACGCTTGGTAATGTCATATTCTGTATTTGCGAAGATGATCTGTCCTCCTTCTTCATAAAGCAGAATGAAATCTAGGTTGAGCTCGTCTTTAAGGACGTCAATCGCACCGTTCATATCCTCACGCATTTGAGTGGTCAAAGCGTTTTGCTTTACCATCAGACGTTCTTGAGCACCCTGTTCTATAGCCATGTATTGCTGTTGAACGCGTCTGAGATCAGCTTCATTGACCTCTCTCTGTCGGGCGTTCATCTTAGGAGCTTCTTGCTGGTATAATTCTATATTTTCTTGCAAGGATTGCTGACGACGCTGCAGTTCAGTTACAATTTCAGCTTCTTCAGCTTGCAACTCAAGGACCAATTCTTGGAAGTAATTGTACTGGCTTTGCAGGGAATCTATACGTACATAAGCCAAACGGATTCCTTTATTAGTGTTTTCTACTGCAGGCTGCTGGCAACTCGCAAGTAAGGCAATGCTAGCCATGGCTAGGAAGAACTTTCTCATCGTTAAAAGTCTAGTTTGTTTAATATTTCTTCATTCACGAGTTCCGGAACAGTGACCTTTAGGGAGGGTGTACGCTCCATCTCTCGATTGATAGCGAATATAGCTTCTTTATTTCTAGCCCACGAGCGTCTAGCGATTCCATTATTTACATCATAAAGAAGCATATTTTCAATACGTTTCTCTGTTTCCAAACTTCCGTCTAGTAGCATTCCAAACCCACCATTGATGACTTCTCCCCATCCAACGCCACCACCGTTATGAATACTCACCCAGGTTGCGCCTCTGAAACTTCCACCAATCACATTCTGTATGGACATATCTGCAGTAAAACTAGAGCCATCATAAATGTTACTGGTTTCTCTGTAGGGACTATCTGTACCACTTACATCGTGGTGGTCACGACCAAGAACAACAGGTCCAATTTCACCCTGTTCAATAGCGCGGTTAAATGCTTTAGCGATTTCAATTCTACCCTCGCTGTCCGCATATAGAATCCTGGCTTGAGACCCTACGACAAGTTTATTTGCTTTAGCGCCTTGGATCCAACGGATGTTATCATCCATTTGTTGTTTGATCTCAACGGGTGCTTTTGCCATAAGTGCTTGGAGTACTTTTTCGGCTATTGCATCTGTTTTGTCGAGGTCTTCTGGGTTTCCTGAGGCACATACCCAGCGAAACGGGCCAAAACCGTAATCGAAACACATGGGTCCCATAATGTCCTGAACGTAAGAAGGATATCTGAAGTATTCGCCATCTGCATCCATGATTTCAGCACCTGCCCTAGAACTTTCTAATAAGAAGGCATTGCCATAGTCAAAGAAATACATCCCCTGATCTACCAGGGTATTAATGGCGGTAACGTGTTTCTTCAAAGTCGTTTTAATACGTGCCTTAAATTCTACAGGATCACTAGACATCATCTCATTTGCTTCATCGTAGCTCATTCCTTGAGGATAATATCCTCCTGCCCATGGGTTATGCAGAGAAGTCTGATCTGAACCCAGGTCCACATGAACATTGCGTTCTGCCATTCTCTCCCACAGATCAACGATATTACCTAGGTAGGCGATACTTCTTGCTCTTTTTTGACTTTGAAAGGTTTGTGCCATATCAATGGCTTCGTCTGCACTAGTCGTGATCTCATCTACCCAACCTTGCTCATGACGTTTGTAAGCAGCTTTTGGATTGATTTCAGCGGTAATACTAACCACCCCTGCGATGTTAGCTGCCTTTGGCTGTGCTCCGGACATTCCACCTAATCCGGCAGTGACGAAAAGTTTTCCTTCTGGCCCCCCTTTGGATTTCATTCGTGCTGCATTGAGCACAGTAATGGTTGTTCCGTGAACAATACCTTGAGGCCCAATGTACATGTAGGAACCCGCTGTCATTTGTCCATACTGTGTAACGCCCAGTGCATTGAATTTCTCCCAATCGTCTGGTTGACTATAATTAGGTATCATCATCCCATTTGTTACCACTACGCGAGGTGCATCTGCTGTAGATGGAAAGAGGCCCATTGGATGACCACTGTACATATGCAGTGTTTGCTCCTGGGTCATTTCACTGAGATATTTCATGGTGAGTACGTATTGTGCCCAATTCTGAAATACACCGCCATTTCCACCATACGTAATTAGTTCCTCGGGGTGTTGAGCTACTGCAGGATCCAAGTTATTTTGGATCATGAGCATGATACATGCCGCTTGGGCACATTTAGCTGGATAATCGTGAATAGGACGAGCTTTTATAGCATAGTCGGGCTTGAAACGATACATGTAAATGCGCCCATATTCTTTAAGTTCTTCCAGGAACTCTGGTGCCAATTCTGCATGCCATTCCTTCGGGAAATAACGTAAAGCGTTTTCCAGAGCCAATCTTTTTTCACTGGGTTTGAGGATGTCTTTGCGTTTAGGTGCTCTATTAACATCTCCTGCAATAGTTCTTTTCGGAGGAATGGTGCCTGGAATACCGGCAACTATTGCCTCCATAAATGGGGTTACTGTGGTCATTTAATTTCCTTTTACTCTTTGAGTTCCTTTGTCATAGCCGTATGGACAATGCTTGCAGCCGCTTAGACAGCAATGTCCTCGTTTAAGATGGTACCGCTCCGTGAAGACAATAAATCCCTCTGGGCTTTTGTAGTAATCTTCTGGATCCAACTCTTTATTAAACATAGTTATGGGCATTGGGTTCGTAAAGGTACACTGCATTAGTTTTGTAACATGGTTCAAGAAGAATTTCCCTTTCACTTACCGTCACCATTTCAGAAGATCGATTACTTTAATCATCTGCCCGAGCTTTGGATGAAAAGAGATGATTTGATTCATCCTGTGGTATCTGGTAACAAATGGCGAAAACTCAAAGGATTCTTTCAAGACTGCGACAAAAGTAAGACCGTTCTTACTTTTGGTGGAGCCTACAGCAATCATCTTCCGGCCGCATCATTTGCGCTAAAATATTTTGGTATGCATGGGGTAATGATTGTTCGAGGAGAAGAGTTGAACGAACGGAGTAACCCATATCTGTCGTATTGCGCAGCTCAAGGAATGCAGCTCCATTTTGTTTCGCGATCTGAATACCGAGCCTTAAGAGCACGTCAATGGCAGCCTACGCAGGAGCAATCGCAACGGTGGAATGTGAAAGAATTCCAAGTGCTTCCTGAGGGAGGTGCTGGTGTTCATGCCATTCAAGGATGTGGTGAAATCTGGAGTGAAATCTACCCGATACTGACGCCAAAACACCTCGTATTGGCTGCTGGAACTGCCACAACGGCATTAGGGATATTACATGCGATGCCCGCAAATAGCGACACACAACTTCACGTAGTCAGCGCAGTAAAAGGCGCGAAAAAAGAACAGGAATTGGCCACGGATTTAGCCTACAGTAAAAACATAACACTGTCTTGGATTGACGAAACATCCTTTGGTGGGTTTGGACGTGTTAATGATGTGTTGCTCGACAAAAAAACATCGTTTACAGAGAAAACGGCTATTCCTATAGACCGCAACTACAATGCTAAAGTGCTAAACTACCTGAGTAATGTAAGACTTAACGGCACCGTAGTGTGGTTAAATACGGGTGGATATCCGCTTTTCGAACGCCTCTAAAGAGCCTTTAAGATCATCTGCTCTACCTCGTCACTATCCCAGTTGCTCTCTATTCCAGGCATCGCTAATACCTCTTCCATGATGACATCGTGGCGCTGTCCTTCCATTAAAGCATCGTGGTAGGGGATGTTTGTGAATTTGACTTGGGTATACAATGGGGTCCATAGTTCAGGATTGTTGCGTTGCACCTTCGCTTCAATCTTCTTGCGTAACTGAAACTTTGGGTCAGCCACCAGGTCACGCATCTCTACAAAATTCCGAAGACTTAAATCCGCTATTGCATTTCCGGCAGGCACCCGTTGCTTGCTGTATTCTTGGAGTACCGCCTGTAAATCGCTATCACCATGCGTGTCTAGTAGTTCACAGAATACCCGCACATCCTCTAAAGAGGCATTCATGCCTTCTCCATAAAAAGGAACGATAGCATGTGCAGCATCTCCAATTAACATGGTGTTACTTCCCCAGTGATAAGGTTTACATCGGATAATAGCTAAGGCTGAGGTAGGATTGTTTTCCCATTGTTCTCCAAGATTTGGAATCAAGGGAATGGCATCTTTAAAATACTTTTTGAAGTATCTCAATCCATCTTCAGCAGTATGTAAATGATCAAGGCCAAACTCACCGTCGTAAGGTGCAAAGACAGTGCCCGTAAACCCATTGTCCGTATTTGCCAGACCCATAAGCATGAATTGGCCTCGTGGCCAAATATGTAGAGCGTCCAAATTCAACTGAGGACTACCATCCTCTGCAGCAGGAATATGAACTTCTTTATATCCGCTGTCTATATATTCTTGGCTGAAGTTGAATCGTGGTATTCCCTGAAGAGATTTTCTCACTGCGGATCCTGCGCCATCCGCCCCTACTATGAGATCAGCTTTAACCTCTATGGGATTGTTGTCGCCAGCAAAATAAGCAATACCAGCCTTCGTGTCTACGCCACTGCATGAAGTGTTAAAATGTAAGCTGACATTTGGTAAAGAATCCGCTAATTCAACTAGTTTTTTATTGAATTCGCTACGTGAAATACTGTGAATAGCCTTTCCTTTAATACTGTACGGAAAGTAACTTTCATTGCCTTCTATATCATGTATTTGCCTCCCATGCGCGGGGACAACGATTTGTCGAATAGGCTCCTCTATACCAGCATATTTTAAAGCGGTCCAGCCCCGATGCCCCACCACTAAGTTAATGGAACGCCCACTCCCATATGATGCGGATCTAGGGTCTTGACGTTTTTCGAAAACCTCTACGTTGTATCCTTTAGTGCCGAGTGTGTAAGCCATATATGACCCTGCTAAACCTGCACCTACAATAATGACTTTCTTCATGCTTAATGACTTTCTAAATAGGTTTTAAGAATCTGGCCAAACGACCTTATATCCTCAAATGAATTGTACATAGGAACTGGAGCCATACGAATTACGTTGGGTTCTCTCCAGTCTACTATAACGCCTTCCGCCATCAAATGATCAAACAGAGGTTTCCCATATCCATGCACATGGACAGAAATTTGAGCACCACGGGCGCCTTCAGGAGTTATTATCTCTAAGAATTTATCGGTTTCGATGGCTACAGCCTCGATAACTTGCTGCAGATAGGCTGTTAACTTCTCGCTTTTAGCACGTAGGTTATTAACCCCTGCTTGATCTACTAGATCGAAGCTGGCGCGCACCGGAGCCATCGCCATTACTGGAGCATTTGACAGTTGCCAGGCTTCAGCTGTAGGAATAGGCTTAAAAGTTTCCGGCATTTGGAAACGTGTTTCTTTGTCGTGACCCCACCATCCTTCAAAGCGAGGTAGGTCATTTTGTCCATGATGTTTTTCGTGGACAAAGTAGCCGGCGGTAGCACCTGGACCAGCGTTCAGGTATTTATAATGGCACCAGGCTGCGAAATCCACATTCCAATCGTGGAGGTGCAATTCGATATTACCAGCACCATGAGCGAGGTCCCAGCCCACAGTAATGCCACGTTTTTGAGCATGTGCGGTAAGTTCCTCCATGGCCATTACTTGGCCGGTATAATAGTTTACGCCACCAATCATCATCATGGCAATTTCATCACCATGTTTGTCTATGGCAGCTTTGAAATCTGCCGTATCAATATGATGTTCGCCTTCTCTTGGTGCAACTTCGATGAGATGCGTTGCAGGATCGAGTCCGTGAAACCGCAGCTGTGAGGCCAGCGCATATTGATCAGAAGGGAAGGCCTTAGCTTCACATAAAATTTTTGTTCGCTGACCTTGAGGTCTGAAAAAGCTGACCATGAGTAAGTGAAGGTTGTTTGTGAGAGATCCCATAACGACTACTTCCTCCGACTTCGCTCCAACTATTTTAGAGAGACTTTCTGAGAAGAACTCGTGATAAGGCATCCAGGGTCTACGTGCCCGAAAATGACCTTCAACTCCCCAGTTTTTCCAATCCTCTAGTTCCTCAGAGAGGTACTTTTTGGCGTTCTTAGGCTGTAACCCCAGCGAATTCCCTGTGAAATATAATGTTTGCTTGCCGTCGATCACCGGAATGTGAAATTGATCGCGGAACGAGGCGAGTGAATCGGCTCGGTCGAGTGCCGCTGCATAACTCTGGTCTAAGACATTCATAAGCATTTATTCTGTGCACTTAAAGATAGGGTAAAAGGGCTACTAGGCCTAATAAGAACCAGGGTAGACCTTCTATAAAAAAACTGTAATACAAGTCCCCGAAACGATGGTTTGCGATAATGATAACGATGGCGAAAAAGCAGAACAACAGGAAGGTGGCGGGTAGTGGTAATCCAAAGTAGAGTACTAAAGTTGCAAAGCTCAACCATAAAAATGCGTGTGCGATAAAGATGCTGTTTCTTGCTCCCAATAAATGAGGTAAAGTCTTGATGCTTTTACTGTCGATACTGGAATCTCTAACGTCAAATGGAATAGTTAAAGCTGCCGTCCAAAGTATTCTTTCAAGAAAGGGAAACCAGCCATTTACACCGTTCCAAACAGCAGGAATAAATGCCGTGATGTAAGCCCAAAGGCTGGCGATCAGCAGTAGCTTTAAACCAGGTATGGAACGAAGCCCACCTCCTTTATGCTTTAAAATAAATGGTAATGGATATAGAAATGCAACAGCTCCGCCCAATGCATAGTGAAAGAGAAGTTCCCAGGAATTTAGGTGTATTAACTCTATGATAGAGATGGCTATGCCTGCGATGATACTGAGCCAAGATATTCGGGGCATTTGTGCCCTCCATTGCGATATTTTTGAGGATAAATCAGTATCCGAAGGACCTTCAAATAGGCGAGCAAACCCATAGACGACCAGGGTACCTGAGGCATTTAATAAAGCCAGGGAATGTCCTTGGCCTTCAATGAGGTATTCGGTAAACTTGGTCAAGGCCCAAACAGCGCCTGCAACCCAAAAGTTGGCATAAACAACCAATCTTAATAGGCCTAAAAAAGTGTTAATAATTGTGTTTAAACTTCTTTCCATTCTAGGGTGTTAAAAGTAGGTAATGTTAACCACCTGTGATGTAATTTTACGTCACTAAAAAACTGAATCACAATATGAAGCGCAATTCATTTGCTTATAGACACATTGGGCCAAAATCGATAGATGTAGATCAAATGCTATCTACCATCGGAGTAGATTCTATTGACACATTGATTGACCAAACCGTTCCAGCTGCTATTCGTACGGACAAGGAGTTAGATCTCGAGCCCGCGATGACAGAAGCTGAATTTGCGACGCACATCACTGCATTGGGCGAATTAAACCAGGTGTTTAAAACGTACATAGGAATGGGATACCATCCTACAGTTCTTCCAGGCGTGGTTCAGCGTAATATATTGGAGAATCCAGGCTGGTATACGGCATACACGCCCTACCAAGCTGAGATTGCACAAGGTCGTTTAGAAGCATTAATGAACTACCAAACCATGGTAGTTGATTTGACAGGAATGGAGCTTTCGAATGCTTCATTGTTGGATGAGGCGACAGCTGTTGCAGAGGCAATGAGCATGTTTTACGGTGCTATGCCTAGAGCTAAGAAAAAGTCAGGAGCGTCAAAGTTTTTTGTCGACCACAAGACTTTTCCTCAAAGTTTGGCACTATTAAAAACAAGAACTGAACCTATTGGCGTTGAAATCGTCATGGGAGATTATAGAGACTTTAATCCTTCCGACGACTTTTTTGGAGCGATAGTACAATACCCTAATGCGGATGGATCTATCGAAGATTACCGTGCATTTGCATCAAAATGTAATGCTTCGGAAATTCAGTTGGTTGTCGCAGCAGATATATTATCTCTAGCCCTACTTACTCCACCTGGAGAATGGGGTGCGGATGCAGTTGTTGGAACAACCCAGCGTCTTGGCATTCCTCTTGGGTACGGTGGTCCGCATGCAGCGTTCTTTGCTACGAAGGAGTCTTATAAGCGTTTTATTCCAGGGCGTATTATTGGCCGTACAATTGATACAGATGGCAATCCTGCACTAAGGATGGCACTTCAAACTAGAGAGCAGCATATTAAACGCGATAAAGCGACATCAAATATTTGTACTGCGCAAGTATTACTTGCTGTAATGGCCGGAGCTTATGGTGTTTACCATGGTCCAGAGGGGTTGATGGATATCGCTGAAGGAATTCACATGAAGTCTGCAACCTTGAATGAGGCCGTGAAGGGAATGGGTCTGGTACAGCATAACGTTACATTCTTTGACACCTTAAAAATCTCACTTAAAAATAGCGATAGTGATTCTCTAAAAAAACAAGCAGAAGACGCCCACATAAATTTCAGATACCTAGATGCAATGACTATCGGGATATCGTTGAACGAGACGACTACCGACTCAGATGTGGCTGAAATCATTGCTTTATTAGTGAAGGTAGAAGGTGTAGAGACCATTGAAATGGCGGACCTGTCCATGTATTTACCGGTAGAGCTTTCTCGTACTACTGATTTCATGACCCATGAAGTATTTCATAGCTATCGTAGTGAAACAGAGATGATGCGTTACTTGAAGTATTTAGAGCGTAAGGATTTAGCCC
>Ga0209279_10000901_pt1 | contig 17233 bp, 21 predicted proteins | sample CoawatmetaG00DNA_3_FD_187508 | JGI IMG/M metagenome (GOLD analysis project Ga0209279, IMG submission 187508) | Marine microbial communities from the West Antarctic Peninsula - Coastal water metaG006-DNA (SPAdes) (version 2) | ecosystem: Environmental > Aquatic > Marine > Coastal ... | reverse complement strand
ATTGTTTAATGCACATAACAAGTGAAAATTTAGATTGTTGCATTGTAACACTGTTTATTCATAATGTGTGTAATTTTAACTGTAGCTATTGTAGTGACTTTCATAGAGACGGATCGTATCGTTGGCCAGATGATTGGACAAAATATTTAGAGTTTATAAACGAATTAAAGAAAAGAAACAAATACTTGTATGTAGAAGTATTAGGAGGCGAGCCTACTGTATGGCCTAAGTTCCAAGACTTTGTTGACGCCATTAGCGATGACAATGTATTTGTAGAGTACGGTACTAATGCTAGTAGAACCTTACGCTATTGGGAAAAGTTTAGAGAGCAAAATACATTTGTATTTTTAAGTTGGCACAATGAAGAAGCTGACGATGATCACTTTGTTAAAGTAGCTGAAATAATGCAACACAAAGCAAGCGTTAGTGTTCCTTTGATGATAGTACCTGACACATTTGAACGTGCTAAGGTGTTGTACGAACGTCTGTCAAAACTTAATGTAGAAATAACTCCTAAGTTTGTGCGTACAAGTATTCACGGACATAGTTATTTTGAATACACAGATGAGCAACGTGAATGGATTACTACAAAGTATTTTAATAAAATGAAACCATTTGGCATTACATGGAAGTTTCCGCAGACGTTACGATTTGATGGTAAAGAAATGAAATTTATGAAAGTGCTAGATCAAGGCTTGCATAAGTTTGAAGGGTATACTTGTACAGCAGGATTAAAGCGGTTAATGGTTGAGCCAGACGGCAACATACTACGTTGCACAAAACGAGTAGGCGGCAGTATTGGTAACATAAACACAGGATATACACTTCCAGATGATCCTATTGTTTGTAACTACAAAGCGTGTCCTTGTAAATTAGATGCGGTGGTAGAAAAATGGATATAGATCCTTTTACAAAAGTTTCGGAAATATTGCCCCGGTGTAATAGTAGTGTAGCGTTTCTTTGGCCCGCAGAAGAAGAAGAATACCGACGGAATAGAAAATACCTTAAAAAATATAAAGCAGGATTATACATTAACTATCCTATTGATTACACTATAAACACGTATGGCTATAGGTGTGATCATGATATTCCGCCAGATAGTGATTACATTTTATCAGCAGGGTGTAGTCATACGTTTGGTCAAGCATTACATAAAGAACATCGATATAGTGATTTATTAGAAGAACACTATAATATGCCAGTATTAAATATTGGACGATGCGGCGGATCTCAAAATCTTATTAAAGATAACTTACTCCAGTTGTTATCTAGCGGCCACCGATTGCCAAAAATAATGACAATACAATGGCCAGCAGAACATCGACTGGTAGTCGGCTCTATAAATATAAATGCAAACTCAGACATGCTTAAACACGAAATAGCCCGCAAAATATTTGATAATAATAGTTTGTCATATTATAGTAAACTTGCACATGATCAAACAAATTGGCTACTCCAAACATTTAATATTCCATCAGTGCAATTTGAAACTTATGACAAAACTTCCCCTACAAAACTTCATATCGATAATGCAAGAGATCTAGATCATCCCGGAATTGAATCGAATAAATTAATATTTGAATATCTTAAAAAGGAGATAGACAATTATGAAATATGAAGATATAACATTTGAGATGTTAGGAACAAGACGCCAGCGTCCTATGTATCTTAGTAAGTTTACTAAGTTTAGACAAGAACTGTCTATGAAGGATTATCCTAAAGATCCGCATGCATATACAGCATACTTCTTAGAAGAGATAGACAAATGGATTAATGCACATAAACATGTAAAATACACGGGCTTAGAGACCTTTACACGCAGAGATGCTATACTTGGTACTACACATCAACTAGATGAACTGCACTACTTGCACAGTAGTAAGTATTCGCGTATAGCTACATACAAAGGCGAATACAAGTATCATCGAAGACTAACAGACTTTACTGTTAAACAGATTACACATTATAAAGACTTAAAACCAGGCGATGTATTTATTGTAAGCTATCCAAGTTGCATTACTACAGGTTATCATGAGAACTTTGATTTACTACTAGACTATTGTGACGAACATAACATACCTATACACATTGACGGTGCTTGGTTTGGACAATGCAGAAACTTTGATTTTGATGTTACGCACCCGGCCATAAAAAGCGTTAGTGTAAGTTTATCAAAAGCACTAGGCATGGGCAGTCAGCGTATAGGTATCAGATATACTAAAGAGAAAACTGTTGGTCCAATAAGTATTATGAATGACTTTGCATATGCAAATGTTAGTGATATGTGGTTAGGTGTAGAAGCAATGAAACATTTTGGTACAGACTACTGGTGGAGTAACTATAGTGACCTATATAGCAAAGTATGTAAAGACTTTAACCTAGGTGAAACAAATAGTATTCATGTAGGCTGGTTAGACGAAGGAGAACACGGAATTAATAAATTTGGTGTACGTACACCGTTGCGTTTTTTAATTGAAGGAAAGTTTGACGAGCGTGGCACTGATAAAGGTCTAAACAAGATTGAAAGAGAAGAGAGAGTATGATGGTGCAGTACGGATCTTATGAACATGATTTAAATATTCTTCAGCATATCACTACAGCCCAAAAATTATTTAATGGTACTGATGTAAAATATACTGGAGCAAAAAACTTTAACTATTTTATTAATGTGCCCGCAGATATAAACGAAACTTTGTCTAATTACTTTTCGAATAAGTTAGGATACTTTGATTGGGCATTTCAATACTTTCATAGCGGAGAACCAGCAGGCCTGCACACTGATTATACAGTAGTGCCTTGGGACGATAAAGTAGAATGTCGTGTTGACATTGGCGTAATAATTCCTTTAGAATGGAATTGCAAGCAACCTTATACTATAAATTATAACAGGGCTGAAGAATTTCCTCGTAAAGTAGTATTCCGTAAAGGTGAAATGAGATATATTGATACTAACGAAGTTATTAATTATAGACGAGCAAAACAGGTAGACGAAGAAGTTGCAAAGTATAATCCCAAAGGAACAGAATATTACAAGCTATATCAAGACTTAAAAGTTCATAGTGTTTACGAATGGAAGTTGGGTACAGCAATGATTTTTGATACTAGGCGCTGGCATAGTAGCAGTTGGTTTTTATCAGACAATATGTTACCAGATACTTCGTCAGAATATAAACGAGCAATTATCGGCTTTGGATCAACGGACGTACCAAAATGAAACACATTTGCTTTGAGAATAGTATTCCGTTAGAAACGTGTAACTATATAAAGGACTTTTTTGATAGCCATCCAGAGTTACACGTACACAAGCCTAATAATCCTAAAGTAATAAAGATTAATAGTCCCTGGTCACATTTGCACGAAGTACTAGATCCAATACTAAGTAAATATTTTCACACTAATAAAGGCCAAGGCGGAAATATTTATAAGCACACTAATTACTATAGTCCGCATGTAGATAGCGATCAACCATATCAGTTAATAAATGTTAATATTCCTATACATTTAGAAGTTCCTGAACCTAAGCAAAAATTAATAGTATTTGATCAGTGGACCGATAATGGCATTGGCCGAACTTGGGACGGCGACGAGCCTATGGGCACTGCCTTAGATCACAATCATAGAATATCAATGTCTCCTTGGGAAGATGAACACGTATACGATTGTGTGGATGGTCCAATTGATGAAACATTTTATAGTAACTATTTAAAAAATGACGAATACTCTATTCCAAAACTGTATTACGGATTAACTGGAACAGCATATGATTTTGTTCCGGGCAATATGATAGTTTTTAATAGTAATAATATTCATACTACTGGCACGTTAGTTGGTCCTTGGAAGATAGGAGTATTGCTCCAGTTCGAAGGGTCACTAGACGAGTTGGCTGTTTAATGAAATCTATAAGAACACGTAACACTATACACGGTAGGCGAACTGTGTATTACAACGATGTAACTAAATCTTACATCAAGTATCATGACTACTGTAAAAGAGCTTGGTACGAGGATCATTGTCACCTAATGGACAAATACTATCCGGGATATTTAGTAAGTCGGAGCTGTTTAGACCATCACATGATACTAGGGTATAAAGAAATTGAAGGCATTACGCTTAAGGCTAGTGAATATACAAATGAAACTATACATAAAGTTTATGAATGGATATTAACTGAAGTTAACCGAACTTGGCCGTACACACACGGTGACTGGGCAATATCAAACATATTAATACAATCTAACGGCAATCCTATAATGATAGACTTTGACACATTTAGTGATACTAGGTTACCAACAATGGAGCATGTTATTAATCAAATTCATCGTGATCTTAAAGAAGGTTTAGGAAAAAAGAAATTTGGCAATTATTGGAAAAATAGATGAAGTATGACAATTATCAAGTTACTGCAATTAATAACGATACAGTTGTAATAGTGTTTACAATAGGTAATTGGTGTAACTTCAAATGCTCTTATTGTTTTGATAATGCAAATTTAGGAACATACTTCCCGCCAAAGGTTAATGATGTATTAATAAACAATGTTAAGCATATGATAAAAGAAATTCGGTCAATATATCCTACTAAGCATATACGATGGACTTTATCAGGAGGCGAGCCAACTGCCCAAAAAGGATTTGCTAAATTATTACAAGTATTATCAAAAGCAGATGATAACTCGCATGTGATGCTAATAACTAACGGAACTAGACCTATAGCATGGTGGGAAGAAAATGTTCAATATGTGCCACACATAGTACTTTCAGTACATCCAGAGTCTAATACTGAACATAATATTAAACTAGCAAAAGTGCTTTCAAAAAACGGTACATACGGATCAATGAATGTTATGATAGGTTCGCAAAATTTTGATCAAGCAGTGGCTTCATTTAAGGCGTTAGTTTTAGAAAGTGCAAACTTCAATACGTTAAACATACAATTTAATCGAATCCGAAAAACTACAAGGAATGATAAGTTTGTTAATTTAACTGATGATCAGCACTTAATACTTGACAGATTGCTATCTAATCATAGAAGCACTCGAATTATGTCATCTCACAGGCCGAGTTGGAAAATAGCTGTACAGACTCTTAGTTATAAAGATGAGTCTGTTGAACATACCGAGCGGCTTGATTACTTTAGTAAAAGTAATCGATTTGAAGGTAATTGGCTAGGTTACAAGTGTCTAGCACCAAGTATGTATCTATACATTGACTACGACGGAATGGTTGAGGATATACCGTGCGGAGTTAAATTCAGCAAAGAAGAATATGACTTTTTTAGTGAAGATTTTTTAAACTGGACTATATTTAAACATCCAGTTATATGCGATAAATTGTTTAAAGAGTGTAACTGCGTTGGTTTATTAGAAGCTCCAAAATACTTTGACAAGCCCTCATAAAGGTGTTATAATAAATTATGAATGAAGATTTAAAGTGGAGCAATTACGATTTTACTAAAATACCCTTTGACGACATTGTTAGTGTTGGTCAGCGTACTTTGCTTTATCGTGACTTATTTACTGTCAGTTGGTTACTTGGCCGCTTCTGTAACTACAAATGTAGCTACTGTTGGCCTTACGCCCGCAGTGATCGTAAAGACCACCGACCTACTGAGCTCTGTCTCAAAACAATAGATGAAATAAAAAGGCAAGCTAGGGAAAATAACTTTAACAGTTTTCACTTCTCCCTCAGTGGCGGCGAGCCTACATTCCATCCAGGATACTTAGACATACTAAAACACCTAGCAGACGATGTAGATAACACTAATTATACTAGTGTACACATGACAACAAATATGTCACGCAATATGAAGTGGCACGAAGAATATGTGGAAGCAGTTAAGCCGTTTCACCGTGCTAGTATAACTGCAAGTTTGCATACAGAGCATGTAAACAGCATTGAAAAGATGCAGGACTTTGCAGACAAGTTAATCTTCTGTCAAGAGCATGACGTACAAGTTACTATTAATATGGTAATGGTACCAGACTGGTTTGAGCGTGATTGGGAGAACGCATTGTTCTTTCACGAGCAGGGTATAAACGTAACACTAAAGCCTCAAAGCGACCCTACAGCAAGCCGAATTGTTGCCGGATATACAAAGGACAACCTAAAGCGTTTGTACAATGGAATGCCGCAACGTGCGTATACAGAGAGTAAGCGCAAGTGGTCAGGTCGTCAAAAGCCTACTTTTGAAATGCCTACAGATGTTAAAGGCAAAAACGATGCTAGTGTTCCCTGGCATATGCAAGTTGAGCTAGAAGCCAAAGACGGCAAAAAGTACTACATGGACCAAGCAGAACGGTTTAATGCCTTTAATTTCAATAATTTTGAAGGATGGGCATGCAATGCCGGTTACAGCGGACTTATAATACGCGAGCCTGACGGTTCGGTAAAAAGGAGTTATTCTTGCCATGATGCACCACTAGGCAACATCGAAACAGGTTTCGAACTGTTTAAGACACCTAAGATATGTATAACTAAAAGTTGCGTAAGTAGTGCTGACAGTAAAATACCAAAAAGGAAAGTATAATGGATTTTAATAAAGTAATTTCTAATAGAACAAATACGTTTACTTGGGACTATACAAAAGAAGTCGATGTACAATTAATTAAAGATGCTATGTACGACAATTACATGAAAGCACCAACAAAAAATTTAAAGTATCCTTTTGTAATTAAAGTAATCAAAAATAATAATTTAGATCGAAGAAAAGAAATAATGTCGATTTGTCATCGTAATGACGACATGGGAGTTGAAACAGATCTTGGTAACCCGCAAGTACTTGCTCCTTATCTTATCGGCTTTTGTCAAAGAAATGTGCTAGACGTAGAAGTATTATATCAGCGTTATACTAGAAACTCCGAATCGGTTATTAGATATGATCATGTAGAGTTTGGTATACAAGCAACTTATTTAATGTTAGGGTTGCAAAGTAGAGGATTAAATACTGGCATTACACAAAATTGCAGTCATAATCCTGATAGAGTTGCAGAATTGTTTGGAGTTGACCAACCAGTGAGATTGATACTAGGAGTAGGATATGCGTCTAACGAACTTGAATATTTAGATCCTAGAACTAATAGTATTAAAAGCGTGCCTTACGATAGAAAAAATATAGATATAGTATATCCAAGGCCTGCATTTAATGAAGTATATAAGGTAGAAAAATAATGGACTTGAAGAAAACAGATAAACACGGAAACCCGTTAAACTTAACTCCACAGGCTGTTACTTCACAGTCGGATTACTATAGCTATTGGAAGAATGATCCTACAAGTTTAGAACCAACAGAGGAAGATATACGGTGTGAACTGCAACTACAAGCTCTTGGAGATTTTGAACAACTTAAAATTAAATTTGATCACGAACTTTTTGAAGATCAAATAGAAGAACAAGCATTTGTACCTTATCTTAGACGAGAAGGTATAAGCAACGACAGAGAAGGACTATTATTAGTTGGACTAGAAGGCGATAAGCCGACAGATAGTTTAAGTAGACCTGAAGCAATTAAACGTGCTGGCCGCATGTTGTATGAATCTGATTTTAAATATCCTACTCAAGCATATAGAGATTTAACTAGTATACAACCTCTTTTAGATTATTGGGGACCGCTCGGCCGTTCTATGATTATTAAAAGTAATAAAGGTGGCTGGTTTCCGCCGCACCGAGATAGCCCGTCATTAACAAGAGATACTTTTAGGGTAATTACATTTTTAGGATGCGGATCGGGAATGGACAGTTACGAATGGTATCTTGGTGATACTAGGCAAACTATTGTTGCTAATCAAACATATTTTGTTGATACTAGAAAAGTACACAGAACGCATAGTTGGGTTGATAACAGTTTGCATTTAATTTTAAATGTACCAAAGACTTGGGAAAACGTTATGAAGTTAATGAGTACAATGAGGTACTATTAATGCGCACCCTAGAACAAATTTCTCACGTAAAACAAGGCCAAGGAGACCCTTACTCAATAAGGGGTATAGTCGATGTTACACGACTGTACAAATATTATATTCTAAATGAAGATAGGGTAGAGCAAAAAAATACAGGTCCCAAAGTACTAAACGTAGATCCTACCGAAGAAGTATTTCAACCTTTAATTGCTTCTTTAAAAGAGGAAGTAGGCGAGTTTAATATTAGGTGTATGCATTACTTTGATGTTACTAATCCGCATATTATACATAATGATGATGAATTTGAATATCCTAATTGTTATAAAGCATTTACTATTCCATTACGTATATATGGTACAAGTAATGATGTTAAGCTAGTAGTTTTTGACCAATACTACTATGGCGGTCCGGCAAAGTTTGTTAACGGCAGCGACATGTCGAAATATCCTGTATATTATAATAAATTTTTAACTGAATATAACGCAGTTGAAGAAAAGTCAACAGCTGGGCTAAATGACATAGAGCTTAGTTACCTAACACACTTACAGTCTAATTGGGTTAATGGATTAAGTGTTAATAAAATGTTGCCGTGGACAGTAGGCGAAGCGTTATGCTTTGATAGCCTAGCGTTACATTGTAGTTCTGATTTCAAAAATACGGGAATAGAACGTAAGATTGGGGTAAGTATATTTACAACAAAGGATGATTATGGAAATTAATAATAAAGGTTTATACATATTAAAAGATGGCGATTATGCAGGCTACGAATTACCAATGGGGAAAGTTATTGTGTGCGGAGTACCGGGTGCTTTTACGCCAGGTTGTACAAAAAGACATTTGCCAGGCTTTGCAAGCAACTTAGACACCCTAGGATGTAAAGTTGTATTTGTTAGTGTAAACGACCCAAGTGTTATGCACGAATGGAATGTTCTACACGGGCATAAAGACATTGATGCTGTTGCAGATCCATTAGCAGTGTTTAGTAAAAGTATTGGTAAAGACATTGACTATGGTTCTACTATGGGCATTCGTTGTAAACGTTTTGCAATGCTTTTACAAGATGGAAAGTTTATCAAGTTTTATGACGATCCGTTTGTGGAAGGCGCATTAAATGATACCTAATATTGCTGAATATCTTGACGTAGATACGCAAACTGAATTATTGCTTTCTTTATACGAAGAAGTAAAAGGTGCCCAAGTAGGCAAAGACTTTAATGTATTTGGCAAGACACCTTTCCAAAGCTATAGTTTAGAATTCAATCAGACCGGTGAACCTACAGGATATGAAGAAATATTTGATCCTATATTATCTCAACATAGGAAAGTGCATCCGCATTATCAGTTTCGGTCAACCGGATTCAATACAGCAGACAGCACAGAAAAGGATGTATTTCCACATACTGACATAGACGAAAACACCGAACATTCTCAAGGATATAATATTGTTATTCCTGTGTTTGGCGCTAGTCGGTTGGATTACTATGAAACAGATCCTGATGAAGTATACTTGCCAGAAAAAAATGCACAAGGCTATCACTACTATCACGAATTTTATGCACAAAGTGAAATGGGACAAGGTACACCAGAGTTTGAAAAGTTTTTAGCTGATAGAAAAATTGGTGAAATAATTGTAGATAGGCCAATACTTATAGATACAGAAACTATGCATAGAGTTGTTATCACAGAAGCGCCTAGGTGTGCATTTGTAACAAGATGGAATAACATACCTGCTATCGACTTTCAATCATTTAAAACTAAAGTAGAATCTATATTAAGGAATTAAAATGAGAAAACAGAGTTTACCAACTATAGCTAATCTAGGATTAAATATTGATCTAGAAAAATTAAGACATGCAACAGATACTCTTGCTGAGAAGTTTGTTGATGTGCGTACAGCAAATCCGGGACTGTGCATGAACCACGAAGACCTAGTTAAGGACGTATACGATAACTTTGAACAGATAAACCTAACTACGCCTAGTGAAGTATTACCGCACACAGCCAGCATTAAAGAGCGTCTAAGACGCCGCGAGGAGCACTTGTATAGTGTGCCTACTGAAGAATACTTAGGTAGCATATTTGAAGCAATAGTAACACAATGTAAAGCGCCAGCAAGCCGCATACGTATTACTAAACTTGCCCCTGGTAAAACTATACCTTTCCACGTAGACTACGATGTAAGCTACGCTGTACGCTGTATAGTGCCCATATATAGTGGAAGTAATGTTGTAAACTTATTTAAACGTGATGGAAAACTTGAAGCGTACAATCTAGAAGATGGTACTGCAAACTTCCTTAATATTGGTTATCCACATGCCGTTGTTAATATGAGCAACAAGCCTCGTATTGCACTAATGTTTAGCTTAGATGGGACGGATGACATTGCAGGTTTATAATTACACAGATACCGAATTAAAAGACCTTGCAACTAAAATACAAACGCAAGGACTAACAATACTGCACGAACAACAGTTTACTGAATCACAGATTGTAGAGTTCTTTAAACGCATAGGCGAGTGCGAAGCGCCTGGCTTATTTATGAATCCTAAGGATCACCCAGAGTTATTTTTAGTGTCAGATAGAAAAGATGAACACGGCAACAAGACAGGAATGTTCGGCGGTGGTGAACTTGGTTGGCATTCAAACGGCAATAGCAGACATCTTATTGATAAGATTCTTATTGGACTATACTGCATCAAAGGTGATCCAAATACAACGTTAAGTATATGTAATACAAGCAATCCGTTTTATGACTTGTCAGAAGAGGATCAAGCATATTGGAAAAGTATTACAATTAGATTAAAGTTTCAAAACGATACAATGTATCACCTAGACGATGACGATCCTGAACTTGAGTTTATGAGTAAGAATAAGGGTAGTATTAGACCGCTAGTTGGAACACATCCGCATACAGGCAAAGACTACTTCTACTTTCCTTACCACTTTATTATTAAAGCATGGCAAGGTAAAACTCCAATAGACCATAACGAAATAATCGAACGCTTAAAACCTATTATATTTAAAAGCCGTTATCAAACACATCACGTATTTGCCGAGGGCGATCTATTAATGATGGATCAGTTTACTACACTACATAGGCGTACACCAGTAATGGGCGATAGATTATTATGGAGAGTAGCAAGTGACTATTCAAAAGTCTGAGTTAAGAAAAAATCCGTGGGTAGATGTTCCTTGTCATAGCGATGTCATGAATGTGTTAATGAACCAGCATGCATCAGACACATACTATAAACGCGGCAGCGGTGAAGCAACCAGTGACTTAAATAATGTTGAGTCTATTCATAGAGAATGGGTTAAAGAAATTATTGACTTAGAACAATTTCCATATTGTTATTTTGTAAATGGAGCAACAGATGCAATACATCATTGGGTACTTACAGAAAAACGAGATTGGCAACGACTAGAAGGTGAATATGAATATGCTGATGCAATAGGACCTAAAAGCACAGTTTGTTGTGATGTTCCAGGACAGTATATGAACGATCAAACTGGTCGTTCTGCAATAGGAGCAAATATTGATCCTAACAAACCTCTTTTTGTTTCTATACCAAGTGCGGCAGATGGAAATTATTTTAATCCACAAGCAAAAAGAGAACTAGAATGCCCGGTCATATTAGACTGTACATATGTAAGTTCAACAAAAATACAAAAAATTAATGTACCTAAAAATACTGAACAGGTATTTTTTAGTTTTAGCAAAGGGTTTGGATTAGTAGGACAACGATTAGGATTAGTATATACTAAGGAACCACATGCAACTTTACACCGTTTAAAAGAATTTGAAAATTGGAATTACGGCGGAGTAAAAACAATAGAGTTAATAATGTCTAACTTTGCAGTAGATGAAATGTGGAACATGTATAAAGAACAACAGATTAAAATTTGTAAAGAATATGATTTTAAACCTTCAGATTGTTTTTTCTTAGCTACAACAAGAGATCCCTATTACATGAGACGAAGACGTATGAGGTGGAATGATACTGCTAGAATTTGTATAACTTCACTAATAGATGAGGAAGGAAATTAAATGGACAAGAATATCTTAGACTATACAGAAGAAGAATATCAACAGTTAGTTGCTAACATTGTAAAAAACGGATCAGCTGTATTGCATGATCAAACATTAACTAGGCAAGAACTAGCACAAGCATGTGCTAAAATGGGCGAAGTTGAAGAACTAGACTATTTTATGAATCCAAAAGATAGTCCGCAGATTAGCATTGTGTCTGGAGCAGTAGTAGACGGAAAAGCAATTGGTATGTTTGGTCCTACAGAATTAGAATGGCATGCAAACGGAACTGGTCGCTATAACTTTAAAGAAATTTGTGTAGGCTTATATTGTGAAACAGAGTGTGTAGATACTGTTCTTAGTATTGTTAACCAGTGCGATGCATTTCAAGAACTATCAGAAGACGAAAAAACTTATTATAGAAGCATTGATATTAATCTTAATATGGAAGGCAAGCGTTCGCAGATATGGAGAGATGACGGTGTATATTCCAAGGCCTACCAAACGGCTGGCGAAGAAAAATTTAGAACAGGGCAAGAACATTATCAAGAAAAAATTGATAGACGTCCTTTAGTTGCAAAACACCCAGTTGACGGTAGAGAATATTTTTACCCTATGTTTATCTATTTGTGGAAAGCATGGTACAAGGACGGTACAGAGGTTAAGAACTTTGACGAGTTTAAAGAAACTTTATACAATAAAGTAACACGGTCAAAGTATATGTTTCATCATGTATTTAGAAAAGGCGACTTACTCTTTATGGATCAATTATCTACAAGTCATAGGAGATCTGCAATTAAAAACAGAGACAGACAGTTATGGAGAACAGCGTTTGACTATTCAAAGGCAGTTGCTGACTACACACCGGTGACGTTTAAATGAACATAGTCGGTATAAGTTTTAGTTACGCAGATAATAGTTTGCAAACTCGCGGACTTACTTTACTGCAACAAAAATTAGATATGCAAGTACTTGATATGCTAAACTTTGACATGCCTATGTGTAACAGTAATAAAAGTGACGGAGTTGTTCCTAACAGTGTTGACAAGTTTATTGCAGTACTTGAAGAAGCTGATGTACTAGTATTTGCTATTAGTGAAGCAACCAGTCATTATTGCGCAGGGTTTAAAAACGCTATGGACTGGCTAGTTGTAAAAGCAAAATTTAATGCAACGCTAGGAACCAATTATGCAATTACAGATAAGCCTATCTTTGTAGTTACTTTTACGCCAACTAAAAATAAACCTAATGGCAGCAGACACTTTGGCATGACTACAGAACTACTAGAAAAATTAGGAGCAACTGTAAAAGAATGCCATTTAATTAATGATTGTTGGAAAACAGTGATTCCGAGTGGTTTTAACGCTATAGAAAGTGTCTTAAAGACGGTTGTGGGGTTTCTGGATAGTTATGTGCCATCTAGTACAAGTATGCACAGTGAAGACGATACAAGCAGTCCTACGTGGTTAAAATCATATAATGAATGGGATCTTGCTTGGAAATACGAAATGAAACCTGTACATAGAGTAAATGGTATTCCTTGGCCTCGTATAGATAACAATAATAAAACTGTTGTCAACGTGCCGTTAAAAGAAGATTACAAATTACGTAGCATGGACTATTTAGATACACCAGAAGCTCGTTGTATTTTTGAAAAACAAGTAGACATAATTATTGAAAACAATATAAAAGGTATTGTTGATGTAGGATGCCGTATTGGTATAATCAATAATATTTTACAAGAACGTGGTTATACAGATTACCAATACATGGGGTATGATACAAGTCCGCAACCTATCAAATACGCTAACGAAATATGGGCAGGATACAATAACATAGAATATAGATGTGCTAGTATGTACGATTCTAACCCAGTTAACTTTGATGTTGATTGTGTGATATGGAGCGGAGTGTTATTATATGATCCTCAAAATCATATGAAACTGTTTAAGGACGTTACTATTAATCAGTATGATGCAAAACATGCAATTATACAAGAACCTTGTCAAGAACAAGATGCAGACAAATGGCTACCTAATATGAAGTTGAATACAATTGAGCAAGATTTGTTTTTATATAACAACTTGTATAATTACAAAGATTGGGTAGTTGAAGCAAATGTATTTTCAGGTCGCAGGAGAATAGCACACATATGCATTTAAAAATTATTCCTTACATTATAGACGGAAAAGAAAATCCTAATATTTCTCTTGATGATATTAATACAAGCAGACATAGTATACAGGCAATGCAACAAGAATGTAGAAAAGACAGATTAGCAGAGAATTATACTAAGTGGCTAAAATTAGATACTATGTCTATATACTGTATTGTGTTAGATACAGACACCAATCGACCTGTAATGGCTACAGGAGCACAACACATGAGCGACAATTGTTGTAGGTTATTTAGTAGGTATTACTTGTTTAATGAATATCGTACTAAGCATACTGATAATTTGTATGCAAAAGTAGATGATTTTGAAACTGATATGTATATGTTAAATGAACTAAAAGACAAATACAAACTATTCTTTTGGAGTCGTGATAAAGGTGCTAGATTTTTTAAACGTATTAAAGCAGTTAGGGCTGATATATTTAATGAATGGAATGTGCATAGTGAGCCTGTAGAAATACTTTGGAAAGATAATATACAAGGTATTATCTATACAGGCGATATAAATTATATAAGTGAATTAGCCTTTAACAAATAGTTTCTCAGCAATCCATCCAGCAGTATCCCACTTGTGTAATCTTACTCTACGGAAGTTATTGTGATGCTGTCTGTGATACCCTTCACCTGCAATAAAGAAGTTAAGCCACGGAACGTCTGCGCCACCGTCAACTTTGTGTCCCACAGTGTTGAGTAAGCCAAATCCTATTTTAGCAAATATGAATGGTGTCAAGCTAAATGCAATCCAGAAGTAAGGACTAATCAACAAGCTAACAACATTTACTACGATTAATATTTTAAGCCAATGCTTATGACAAAACACTAATCTTGGATTAGCATATAAGTCTCTACAATATTTCATAGGAATTTTAGGTATACTCCATGTAGTAAACAACACTCTCCAATACCCGACATGCTTCGCGGCATGCGGATCATTTTCTGTATCACTGTGTGCATGGTGCATTCTATGACTAGCAATCCATCCAATAGGTGTACGAATACACGCTACCATTAGCATTGCTAATCCGATAGTTTCAAACCATACAGGTATTTTAAATTGTTTATGACAGTAATATCTATGCAATAGGATACTAGCACCCCAGTGACTAATCACTTGGCTCCATACTATTCCTATAAGAATTGCAATTAAAATTTCCATTTGTACTCCTACAAATGTATTTATTTGTATTTAAATATGAATTAGATTAAGTTGGCCCAGCCACCGTTTTCGTAGCCTTCAAACTTATTAGTTGTTGTATTATATAACATCATACCGTTAGCCGGTGTAAGAGCGTTACGTTGGGTAGTAGTCATACTACCTAATAATAGTTCACTTGCATCTGTGATGTGTACATTACCGAAAACTTCGAGTCTTGCTACAGGTTCTCTAACCCAACCTGCATAACCCGAACCACCTGTTTCACCACCAATTTGTGTTTTACCGTTTTTCCAAACTTGGAAAAAGTGCCCAAAGTTTGCTGTTCCAGTAGGGTTTGGTGATGCCGCCCAGTAGTCTTTCACTACACCAACAGTCCAATAAGGTGTTACATCATCTTCACCAAATACAATTCTACCTAAATTATCTTGGTCAGCGGCTGCTCCTGCACCATTACGATTTCTAAGGTGTAATGTTCCTTGTGCATTGGCGCCTTCAACCCGCATTATAGGCGTAGTCATTGTTCCAGCAGTAATGTTGCCGGACAGCGTGATATCTGTACCAGTAATTACTCCTGTTTGTGGGTCAATAATCTTTGTACTGTTATCAGTGTATACACCACCAAGTAGGTTACCTTCTAAGTCACCAGTAAACAGAGCTTGTCCGCTAACAGTACCAACGTTAACAACTGTCTGAACGCCGTCTTCTGACAGTACATCGCCTACTAGACGACCGGTAATTAGTTTAGTAGCAGTGTTAACCATTACTGAACTATCATCACCTATGATGTTAACATTAAGATCTTCTCCGCTACCTTCTGGTCTTCCAGCAACCCATGATGTGCCGTTCCATAACAGCGACTCGCCTGTTAGTGGAAGTGCGTTAACATTTGTGAGATCGTTAAGTGCCGCAGGCGCATTTTGTGCGGCTGTAATCCATGCACTACCGTTCCATTTAATAATGTCGTTAGTATTTGGACTTGGAGCAGTAACGTTTGCCAAGTCATTTAATGTTGAAGTACCAGCAGAAGAATCAACAACAATACCACCACCTGTGGATCCGTCTCCTACATATAGCTTCTTGGTGTCTGTTGCATAGAGCAGTTCGCCTTCTAAAGGTGTTATACCCTGGCGTTGGCTGTCTGTGCCTCTTCTAATGCGTAAACTCATTTGGTAACTCCTGATAATCTATTAGTAACAGTATTTATCATTTAGCTTTACTTTCCTTTCTTAAGAAAGTGCTTAGTGCGTCTTTGCATATCGTGCTTAACTTTCTTTGTGTTTAGTCTAAAGTCTACGCTATCAATTTCAGATTCGTATGCGTCTAACAGTTCTTCTAAACCAAACTCTATTTCGTCTAAGTCTTCTGGGCCTTTGTCTGCATCTATAGCAATCTCCCATACCTTGCCATCTGTAAATTTAACATAAACAGCTTCAAGGTATGCAAGTGGTATAGTTTTAACATCAATATCTTTAAATATTTCGGGCCAAACTTTGACGACATCGGGGTGTAACTTGCCGTCTCTATTGGCCACTAGGCTTAGCCGCCTTAGTAACTTTAGCAACTTTTGCTTTTTTTACTGTCGGTACTAAGTCTTCTGCCTGTCTACGTAATGCGGCAGCTTCTTTGCTCATACGATCTGCTTGTGAACGAAATTGTGCCGCAAGTATATCGTCGGTCAATACTTCATCCGTTGTTGTCACAGCTTCATCCATTGCAGCCGTTGTGTTTGTATATGCAGATGCGGCTTGTGCAGAGGGCACTGTTTGCTCTGGTGCATTTGATTTAGCACTAGGATTATTAGGATCTTTAAGAGCTAAGTCAGCAATGGTAATACCTTTTTGGTCTGCCATGATCTGATTAAGTTCTGCAAGGTTAATACTAGTTTGGAAGTTAGGAGTCATTTCAATAACTTTAGTTTCCAACTTCATTAACTTACCAGTTGCACTAAAACGTGCAAGCATGTTTGCTCCGTCTGGTA
>Ga0209279_10000895_pt1 | contig 17341 bp, 38 predicted proteins | sample CoawatmetaG00DNA_3_FD_187508 | JGI IMG/M metagenome (GOLD analysis project Ga0209279, IMG submission 187508) | Marine microbial communities from the West Antarctic Peninsula - Coastal water metaG006-DNA (SPAdes) (version 2) | ecosystem: Environmental > Aquatic > Marine > Coastal ... | reverse complement strand
TATTATCTTTATAGATTATCTGAACATTTGTGCGTCGGCTAGGATGAAAGGTATGGGTGGTTCTATTAACTCATACACATACATCAAGTCTATTGCAGAAGAGATTCGTGGATTAGCTGTAGAGTTCAATGTACCAATTGTAACAGCAACTCAGGTAAACCGTGAAGGTTTTGATTCGTCTGATGTTGATCTTACTAACACATCTGAGTCATTTGGTCTACCAGCAACTGCAGACTTAATGTTCGCATTGATTTCTAATGAGGAATTGGAAGGCTTGAATCAGATAATGGTTAAGCAATTGAAGAATCGTTATAATGATATTGGTTTGAATAAGAGATTTGTTATTGGAGTAGATAGAGCAAAGATGAGATTATTCGATGTAGAAGAACGTGCACAGAGTTTAATATCAGCACCACCTAAAGAAGATTCATTAAACCTCCCAGATAAATTCACAGGATTTAAATAATATGAGCTACCATACACCAGAAGAAATGCACGCAGTTGCAGTACTACTCGAGAAGGTTCTACGTAAAGTAGTTCGCGATCAAGCTGGTATGAGTATTGAACAGGTGGATAGGGTCATGGATGATGCTAGAGCTCTAGCAGGGCAAATCGCCCATGAGCACAAATGATATGGTTAGAGCTTGGTCTGATTATTGTTACTGCTTATTGGTTCTATTTCATAGGATTACGAACTGATATAGAAGTAGCAGTCAATCAGGAAAGTTATAGGGCAGGTATTGAAGAAGGTGTATCTGGTACACTTAAAATAATGGAAGAGGAAGGTATAATTCGTCGTAACGAACGAGATGATGACTATGAAATGCCAACAGCTGTAAGTTACGACAAGTTAGAAAAGTAGTTACTTTGTAGATTTAGCTTTTATTGCAGCAGCACCAAAGAACGCAGCAACGATACCAGCAACAGCAATAAAATAGACACCTGCCATATCTCCAAGGATATCGGCAGCTTTGTCTAGGCCGCATACTACTGATATAACAACAGCGAATGGATACAATAACATTCCACCTAATGCAAACCAAGCCATACTTCTCTGAGCGTCTTCTTTCTTATCTTCATTCTCAAGACGAATCATTCGTTCTTGGGTATCTAGTTCTTCATCTGTTACGATACCATCACCGTCTAAGTCTGCTGCATTTAATTTACTATCAGCTTGTAGTTTCTTAGTCATGTTATTATCCTATTTGGTTGTTGCTATAAAGACACCATCCCAATCATTTGGAAGGTCCTGACTCATCATATACTTGCAGCGTTCAATCCATATATCATAATAATCTTCCATTTGTCCATAGAAGCTAACGCGTAACATCTTACATAAATGAATAGCCATCTCAAAGTCTTGAGTTTGATATGCCTCATGCATTTCAGCATGAATAGATACAGAGCTACTGAACATCTTAGATGATAGATCTAATGCAGTATAAATCTCCAATCCTACTGTCTTACCTTTCACAGCAAGTTTATCTAGTTTAAGATAGAAGAATGATTTCTTTGTTCTCTCGTATGTCTCTGGTCCTACGATCAGCAGCACACCATATGACTTACATGCAGACTCAAGTCTCGCAGCAGTCGATACTGCATCTCCAAGGATGTCATATGAATGCCTTGCAGTAGATCCCATCTCTCCGATATATCCCAATCCAGTATTAACACCAGCTCCCATTCCTACAGGAGGTCTGTCTTGCATGATGTCTCGATCGTTGAACTTCTCTACAGCATTGATCATATTTAATGCAGTACGTACAGCAGTATGAGGATGGAGTGGATCATCTATCGGAGCATTATGAATATGCATTGAGGCATCACCGATGTATTTGATAACCATTCCGTCAGCATCAAGAATAGGTTGTGTAATAGCATCCATATAACCATTCATTATCTTTGTTAATCCCTTTACATCATCACCGAATGATTCTCCTAGTGGAGTAAATCCTCTTAGGTCAGTAAAGCATATAGACACTTCTTTCTTCATACCTTCTTTGATCAATGCAGGATTCTCTTGTAGCATACGTACAACAGTAGGAGATGCATACCCTGCAAACTGCTTCTTGATAGCCATCTTCTCAAAGAACTCTTGTCCGAACTTAACGCCATATACATGAGCAAATACAATGATACTCATAAGCGCAGGTAGTATTGTAAGGTGTAGTTCTGCCCAATTAACAAATGCATATAATGGTAGATATATAACTGATCCGAATGTAATCAATGAAAGTAACCAACCAAATCTGATATAAGATAATCCTACGATCAATAAGCCTAATGCGCCAATTGCAAGGATCTTATACAGCTCGCCTAATTGAGGTGTTGATATATTATAATCATCTCGTACAGAAGCAAATGCACTTGATGCAATTTCATGCCCGTACACTGCCCCAGAGGGCGTAGGAACAGGGTTTGCAATACCTTCTGCAGTAACACCAATGAATATTGTCTTACCTTCTAAATCAGGTATTGTATCTGCCATAGAGTATCGTGTATGAGTGTAGTTAGGATTGATCCATACACGTGATAAAGCATCTGTCTTGATTATAGGAAAGCCTTTAACTCGTACTGCCACCACACCAAAATCATTAGACTTGATCTGATATGTATTAGTTCCTGTATACAGTTTAAGTATTTCAAGTGTAAGTGAAGGATACAATGTATCGCCTACTCTACTGATCATTGGAAGTCTACGAACTACTCCATCCGACTCTGGTAATGTATTAGCAATACCCACTCCTGATACTACTGTCTCGTACTTCTCTAGGTTGGCCGCAATGCCACTATACGAAGGAACAAACGTCTTTGCAGGAGGTCCTACTTCTACTATGCCTGTAGTGTATGCGGATCTACTGCTGGATTTCTCTGTAGGGAAGTGGGATAGTATAACGCCCTGACTAAGATATTCTGTAAACAGATCATCCTGTCCACTTCTATCCTCTTCTGGAAATGCCATATTGAATACAATGGCTCCTGCATTAGATACTCTAAGACGATGAATTAGATCAGCATATTCGTTACGAGGGAATGGGAACTGACCATAACGAGCCAAAGCCTTCTCATCTATATCAATTAGAACAGATCCTGAATCAATCGGTTCTGATATCATAAGCTGATCTGATATCTTCAATTCAATATTCTGTATGATAAGTGGATTAGATATAACTACATATGTGAGTGCTGCAAGTGTTATGATAGCCCATAATGGTGAGAGTAAGTATTTCATTCTTGATATATCCTTATGCTGTTACTGGAACCCCAGTCTAAAGTATCGAAGCTGATTTCTGATGCACCTTGAGTGATCTGTAGTCTTATTCCTGATTCTATTCTGAATCGTATATCTATTGACTGATTGCCTGCAATACGAATTACTCTTGCAATAGGCTCTTCAATAATAGTGTATATCTGAGACGTATCATTGAGACCTTGTATACGTCCATCCCTCTCGCCTAGGAATGGATCAAACAGTACGTTTTCTAATAGATCAAATCCTAACGGATCGATATCTAACTCTGACCAGTCGTCGTCATCCAACTCTAATAAATCCACATCTAACCCATAAAATTTAAGCCAATCAAAACTATGAGCTTTCTTATTAGCGAACTCTAATTGTTCTTTGATCTTCTTTGGAGGAGATATAATCATTAGGTTATTGATTATATTTAAATCTATCTTGAGTAATACTGGTTTGGTGGGAGCAAATCCACGAGCAACAACAGCAGTTGCTTGGAAAGCTACATTCATAAGTACCATTCCCATATCAGATGATACTTCAATCTCACCGACTGATCCATCTACATTAGGTAGAAGTATTATTGTAGATCCACCCAGCTCATTAACTGTCATAGCAAATGCAGTTCCACGTACTGCAATGGATGCAGAGGGAGTTGATATAGATACGTTTGCGGGATTCTTAGCTATAAAGCCAGAAGCATACTTAACAGTACCCATTGCTATTTTAAGACCCAGGGTACCTGTTTTCGTTTCAGGATCATACACGAAATCATCTATCACTAATTCAGAATGCTCTGATACTCGTACTTGCGTATCATCGTCGAATGTTATACCGACTACACCTTTTGCAGTCTTCACATAATCATCCATTTCAACACCCTGCTCACTTACTACATCAAATACTTCAGTGTCTCTCTTAATACTAGAAGCACCTTCAAGTTCTGTTATAGAACCTATACTTGCATTAGTCTGATTGGGTAATAGTAATAGTCTGATTGCTACCATCAAGATCAAGATCAATCGTGTTTGCAATTAGAGTTGCTCCTTGGTCAATTGTTACAGTATTAAAGCTTCCAAGTGAAACTATTTTAGCAGAGTGTCCACCTAGGCCAGAACCATATCCAGATTGAGTAAGTGAATATGTATTACTATCGCCTGTAAGATTCAGATCGATATTTGCTCCGTCTGCGTTTATATCAAACATAAAATCGTTTGTGCTACCTAATACAATAGTACTTACAGTTCCATTTGCTGCAGAAAGTAATCCTGCATCTACGTCAAACGTGTTAGTTGATCCAGTAATATTAAGTACGTATGCTGAACTATTTGCATTAGCTATCTGTAGATCTACTACGTTAGCGGAACCAATTTGATCTAGATCTAAAGTAAAACTATTACCGTATATAGAACCGAATATTGAGTTAGTGGATCCTAGCTGATTGATATTAATGTTTTGATCGTTGCCATTGATTATAAAGTATGGTGATACGTCAAGGGGTTTACCCACTGAGTTATTATCTCCACCAGATTGAGATATGAATAAAGTTAATCCATCTCCCGCAACCTGATCAATGTACACAGCTTGCTCGCCGTATGTCAACGTCGCTACCATAATTAAAGGTGCTACCATTGCTAATCTTTTCATTTTAGTGCCTACCATATTTGTTTTCTTACACCATCCCGTACAATAGTGTGAATAGCTTTCTCAATTGTATATTGTACAGCCCTTGAGGAAGCCTCGTTTCTGTTTTCACCGCCTTCTATTTCTAAGGTCTGGGTATCCATATCGAAGAACTTAAATGTGGTACTATTAATACCTTTGCTGAGTAATTCCTTCTCTACTAATACTGATAATAAAACTTCGGATGTTGCTACAGATACTACTCTCATAGAGACTGTAACATTGTGTTTTGTATATTGCTCGGATACACCTAAACCGAACACACGTAATCCTTGACCACCTGATATGATATCTGAATCATAACCGATGATACCACCCTCGATGATAATACCTGCATACATCATCGGAGGTAGAGGAGAATTTGCTGCATCGTCATTTCCTATACGAGAGCTTCTAATGATTTGACGTTCTTTCACAAGATTATCAATACCACTGCGTTCTACTACTCGGAACCAACGACCACCTGAATATGATTTGAGGCCATTTACAACGTACGAATCTGCGCCCTGAGTAACTGCCATAGACAATGAAGCTGAACCTGATGTAGGTTGTCTCTGACCTGTAAGATCGTTAAATGAATATACTGCAACAACAAGCGGCCCATTCTTTGGAGGTTTAGTTGCGTATCTTGATTTTGATACTTCTGATGCATCTTCTCGGCTAACCGGTTGTAGGTCATGTATTGCAGCAACACTACATCCAGTTAGTATTAATGATGCAATCATTATGCCAATGATCTTCATAGTCCAAATGCCCCGACTGGAACTGTGACGACTGTTACGTTGCCGTCTGCTCCTATGATTTCTAATGATACTTCTGTACCATCATTGGTATAATTAATAACTGTGCCTGCTAATTCTATAGTGCCAGAGGCAGACGGTTCGTCACCAAATAGTGCATCTACTAAAGCTTTTGATAATTGTGCATACACACGAGATTCGAAGTTGTTAATGAATCGTGCAAGGTTAGATGAATCTGCTTCTCGTTCAGCTTCTCTTATATCTTGATCAATCTTATCCTGTCGTTCCTTCTTGCCTTTCTGAGTAAGCTGTTCTAATGTTATAACATGAGATGACCAACCGATACCAGAGAACGATGGATTACTGAATGCATAAGGATTAGGGTTAGCGCTTATCGTACTCGAAAGTATTATCAGTGATATCGTGCTTATTAATCTTTGCATTATTCTTTTCCTGTTCTTGTAGTATCATATCCAACTTAGTTTTAAGTCTGATTAGATCATTATCTAACATACGTATTCTATCGATTAATCCGATCAAAGTCATATGTGATTCGCTCACCACAGGATCGACTTCTTCTGTCACCCATGTCCATATATAATATATGAAGTAACCTAATCCGAATGCTGCAATGATAGGAAAGCCATATTGACCAATTGCTTCTGCTATATTTTCCATTAGTCTTTCCTTGAGTCCTTTTGACCGTCTGCTCTTGCAATACGATCTAGGTCAGGTCTAATACCAAACGCAGATGTTATCTGTACGTCGATACGAATAAGCTCATTGTTCATAGTCTTGACTCTGTTGTCGAGAGCAATAGCGAACATACGTTGTGTCTTTATGTCTTCTAGCACTCCTGCAAGTATAAACTTCAGAGTAAGGAATACAAAGAAGCCACCGGCCAGAGCAGATGCAATAGGGAATCCTACATCAGATACTAATTGTAAAAAGTCCATCATATTCATCCTAAAACTCTAATATAATATTTATAATAAAACACGTCGCACTGTTGACTTTTCGGTGTTTATGTAGTATAATAAAGATGTCTTTGTGCGCAGGCTGTATACCCTAAAAAGTTATAAGCATATAACAAAACAATCTAAGAACGTTGTTCCCTTACATAGATATATACTGTATAATAGCTATATTGAATGAGAACAACTGAAGGAAGTATATTATGACTAAGTTTAACAAAGCAGATTTTACATATGAAGGTGGATACTTAATGTATGCAGGTCCTTATGTAGGTTCAAAGACTTATGAAGAAGTATATGGTGCAGAGAACTGTCACCCAAGTCGTATCGGTATGCAACGTGAGGCTTTCATCGCTCGCTTTAAGTATAAGGGTATTATTTCAAAAGCTGCATTTGTTAAAGAGCTAATCAAGAACCATACAGTTGAAGGTTACCTTACTGCTCTACAAGACAGCATGGGTCCAATCATTGTATTATCTGATGCTAACCCAGCTTGGTACAATAGTTTAGTTGCTAAGTTCGATGCTAAGCATAAGTTGTGGAGGTAGATGAATAATGACACCACAAGAGCAGTATGATTACAAGCGTGCATGGTTACAGTTAGATAATCAGAATGTGCCAATCCATTCTGACAATCTATGGAAAGCTAAGTTGTGGGTTCGTGAGAACATAGATCGCACTCAGTATTCGTTCAGGCCGTATACTGACATATATGAACATACGTACTATTTTGAAATTAGTACTGATGTAGAAGAGTTCAAAAAGTTATATGCTTATAACAAAACGATATAAGAAAGATTGAATTAGCTGTTCCCTTACTCTAAGGTATGTTGTATAATAGCTATATTGAATTAAGAAATAACGAAGAGAGAACATTATGGAAAACCTAGAAATGCAAGTTGGCGATATCATCAAAGCAAAAGACTTCGGTCATATCGATTCTGATTACATCATCGGTGAAATTACTTATGTAAGTTCTACTGGTTTTATCGAAGGTATTATCCAAAGTCGTATGATGAGTGATGCTGACGTCACTGGTATGCACGATGATGGTTATTTCACTACTGTTCAAAACGGTCGTACTATGATGGATCGTCCTGAAAACCCTCGTTTGTCCCTTGTAAGTGTATTCTCTAACGGTGCAACATTCGGATAAATATGAAAAATTGGACGGACAACGTAAGTAAATTTAATGCAGTAGCATGTTATGTAGCAGACACTAAATCTGGTATAGAAGATAAAACCAGGATAGCCTGGGTAGTAGATTTCATCTCAGGTAGTGCGTTTCCGTTCAAAGATGATACTGGTGTGTATTGGAAATATTCAGATCCAATCATAGACTTATAAGCATATAACAAATGGTTATAAGAACGCTGTAGACCTTTATTCGGTAACAAGGTATAATAGCTATATTGAATTGAGAAACAAAGGAAGCATATTATGAAAGGTTTACTAGAAACAACAGGTGGCGATTTTCCAGCTCACACATATTTCATGACTGGAGACGGTGAAGCAATCTATGCTTACTACAACGTTATCCAATCTCAATTTGTAGTTTTTCGGAAGTCGATTAAGTTTTACAAAGCTGGTCGTAAGTTCTCTAAAGTAAACTTTACTGGATAATAGGAATTATATTATGATGTTATTAATGGGTTATAAAAGTAAGAAAGAATTGAAGTCATCTATCGGTGATCAACTTGACTACATGGAAACGTCTATGTTTGGCAATGAGTACCTGAATGATGGAACGTTTCTGGCAGCGCATCGTCCTGCTGTGACTAAGTTAGGTGGACGTGAGTTCTTTGCAGAAGTTACTATGGTTAACGGCTTAATCGCTAAGGTGTCGTAAATGAGCGATGTATTCGTAATATCTGATTGCCACTTTGGACATAGAAACATTCTTAGATATCGTACCCAGTTTCCGTCTATTGAAGAGCATGATGAATTTATTATGGATAACATCGCATCTACCATCGGTAAGCGTGATGTTCTATGGATGTTGGGGGATTGTTTCTTTACGACAGAATCTCTTGATTTTCTTAGGCGCATCAGCAAGATGTGTATGAAGGTACACTTTGTTATAGGCAACCATGATACCGACTCTAAAGAGGGTCTTGCTAACATTGGTACTATGATCGAAGAGAAGCTGGTTGATAAGATCGGTGGAGCATTCAAGGGACGGGGCGATAGATGGTTTACTCATTGTCCTATCCATCCGGATGAGCTACGTGGTCGTGTAAACATTCACGGTCATGTTCATTCAAATACAATTAAAGATACGCGTTATTTCAACGCGTGTTGTGAGAACATTGATTATACGCCAAGACGTATGAGCGAATGTATATATGAGGAAGAATTATAATGAATAATAACACAACAACAGTATGGCTCGCAGTTATTATATTAGTATCAGTATTCTTATTTGCTGGTGAGCAAGATGTTCAAGATGCTGTAATCAACTACATTGTTGATGCAAACGGAGGTCGTTAAGATGGGCGTATCAATGGATGAGTTGTATAAGCGTGATACTACAGGTAAGGTTCGAGTATGGACTACTGAAGTAGAAGGTGATATGCATCGTACGATCACAGGTGTTATTGATGGTAAGATGGTTGTCTCTAAGTGGAGCCAATGTAAACCAAAGAACGTAGGTAAAGTTAATGAAACGAGCGGTCATGAACAGGCAATTGCAGAATCAAGTGCTAAACACACAAAGCAGATTGCGAAGGGATATTTCTCCAACATTGATGACATTGATGGTGGGACTCTTTTCAAGCCTATGCTTGCTAATGATTATGCTAAGCTAAAGAATCCACTTTCCTTCCCTGTAACGTCTCAGCCTAAGTTAGATGGTATTCGTTGTATTGCTAAAGCAGATGGATTGTGGACTCGTACAGGTAAACCTCATATGGCTATCCCACACATCTGGGAAGCTGTTAAAGGTATATTCGAAGAATTTCCTGATATGATCTTGGATGGCGAATTATACAACCACGATCTTAAAGATGACTTCAACTCTATCGTATCATTGGTACGTAAATCTAAGCCTTCAGAAGAAGACCTAGCTGAGTCAGCTAAGTTAGTTCAGTACCATGTATATGATATTCAGTATGATCTGTATGATGAAACAAAGGATCTCAACTTTGTAATTCGTAAGACGTCCTACATCAACATCGTACGTGGGTTAGACGTCGATTGTATCGTTCCTGTAGCTAATGCGTTCATTCAGTCTCAGGTCGAGTTAGATGAAGTGTATGCACGTTACATCTCAGATGGCTATGAAGGTCAGATGATTCGTCTTGATGGTCTGTATGAGAACAAGCGTAGCAAGAACCTTCTGAAGCGTAAGGAATTCATTACAGAAGAATTTAATGTTCATGGTGTAGAGGAAGGACTAGGAAACTGGTCTGGTTGTGTCAAGCGATTTAACTTATACGATGGTCATGGTCTGAGCTTTAATGCTGGTGTTCGTGGTACTCAGGTACAGTTGGCTGATCTACTCAATAACAAGAAATGTCCAACCTGGGCAACATTACGTTATTTTGAATTGAGCCCTGATGGCATTCCACGATTTCCAATTGTTATTGATTATGGCTGGGATGGAAGAGATGATTAAATTATATGCTTATAACATTTTAATCTAAGAAAGCTGTTCCCTTTTGAGTCATATTATAGTATAATAGCTATATTGAATTGAGAACAACTGAGAGAATATTATGGAACAAGTACTTATCGCATCAAGAGCATTCGAAGCAACTGGAATTTTTGAAGTTGTATTATATGTTTTATTAGCTGCTTCTGTAGTTGGAACAATCATCTTATCAAAGAAGGGTTCACTGTAATGTTTAAAACAATCAAAGTTAAAGATGGTGTAATTATATTGCCAGAAGGCTATATGAATATGTTCACTGATATGGAGTCTTTAAAGTCTTTCATAACAGGACGTTTGGCACACGAAGCTGAGAGGTTAATTCGCTCTCAAGTGTATAGCCAAATGAAGGATATGGATTTTTATGAAAACAAAGGAATATAATGTTATGTCGAGAGCAGTCGAAGAAGGTATTCGAGCTGGTCTCTACAGAGCATTTAAACACTATGATGAGTCTACTCCAGTAGATGAAGATAGGGAGTTAGATAGAATAGTATCCGTTGTTGCTAATATCACAATGGAGTCTATTCAAGATGTATTTAACCTAGAAGGAGAGATGTAATGTCTTACTACATGTACTTGGACGACATCAGGAATCCTACTACAGATCGTGATTGGAATGTAGTTAGATCATATCGTGAGGCAGTTGATATGATCCTTGAGTTCGGTATGCCTGCATACATTAGCTTTGACCATGATCTTGGTGAAGCTGATATTGAAACAGGATACGATCTTGCTAAGTGGATTGTCGATCAGGACATGGATGGGGCATTTACAATATCAACATTATTCAAGTTCAATGTACACTCTGCTAATCCAGTAGGAGCAGCAAACATTACATCTTACTTGAATTCATATATGAAAATGAGGAAAGTATTATGATTTTCGGTGAATATTATGACCTTGAGCCAGATCAAGATAAAATTGATAATGCTGCAGATCGTTACGCAGATATGATGGCTGAAGAATCTATTATGGGTGTTGATGAAATCACCAATATGCAGACTCATTCGTTAGAGGATGGTTCCATGACACTTACTATGGACATCTCATCTAAGAATCAGTTCAGGTTGATTGATCGGGGTATGCAGTATATTGTAGACGCTATGATTATCAATGATCAATTGCTGGTAGATGAGACTAATGAATTTAATGAGTCTACACGTACCATTACTCTAACTAATGAAATGGCTAATGTGTTATTTCACTTTGGATGTATTTCTGGTTTAAAGAAAGGTATTGAAGAGCATAAGGCTAATGATGAGTCGTGAACTGGATGAAGCTATAGCTCATGCAATTGGCTTAGAGAAGCGAGCGGGATTTCCTACAGGTGCTTGTTGGTACTATGGTGATAAGTTTGCATACAGAGTATCTGAATTCAAGCCTTCATCTGATTGGGAACACCTTGATCCATTAATCGATTTACTTGAAATGGAAATTGAATACAATAATGGTATTCCTATAGCGAAGCTGCCTACTGATATTGAATGGCATGCAGGAGCAGATGAATCAGGACCTAATCTTAGGATGGCGGTTGTGCAAGCAATATTGTTAAGTGCTACATTAAGTAATAGGATCAACCCACTTCATATACAAGCAGATGAATGTCAAATACACTAGGATTATATTATGGATAAAGAACAAAAGTTAATACATATGTTTACTGTGGTACATGGCCAACCGTCATTATCGTGTTATGTAGATATTGCGTATGATGATGAATCGTATGAAGCATCAGGTGTTAACTTGATGAAGGATGGTAATGTAGCATGGGGTGTAAGTCAAGAGGATTTGCTTTTTGATTACATGACGCGCGATTTAGATAATGTTGAATTTAATTAAGGAAGTGTATTATGAGCAATTCTAAAGAAAGTAATAGTGGTATCGGTTTAACTGGACTACTAACCATACTATTCATTGGATTGAAATTGACTGGATATATTGCATGGTCATGGTGGTGGGTTCTTTCACCAATTTGGATCTGGGTAATTCTTATTGCAACAATTGTAGCATTAATAGCTTATGGTAGCAGGTAGATATTATGAAATGTAATATATGTGAAGAAGATTTAGTACTCGACTCAGAAGGATTTGATGCTACTTCAGGTGGTGTATTATATTGTGCAAACGCCCATTGTGATGTACATGATCCTCTTGATTATAAGATCAAGGCAGAAGGATTTCTTTACTTAAAGTTGAAACAACCTCTTGCATTATCTGCAGAAGGTTGGTGCAATTGGGACAAGCTAGCAAAGGAGTCTCATCCTATACGTTATTACTTGTCTGATACTGTGCAGCCATTCTTTAATAGACTTCGTTATAAGACTATATCCAATCCAATAGATTGGGTACGTTATCGTACATACAATCGCTATCATCGAGTGAGTACTGGTTTAAAGCCAGGTTGGAGTGATGTTGATTCTCAGATGATACATACTAACTTTACAATGTTGGTAGACTTCATTGAGATCGAAAAGGCAGCTTGTATGCTTTGGACTGATGGAGAAGTTAATACCCATAAGTGGTATCATAAAGGTCCATTTGATAATTGGCGTGATGCCAACTTAGGTGTAAAGCATCTTCAATGGGAAATGGGTCTTATACGTGATAGCGAATATGGATTGAAAGAAGGTGAAGAGGGATTCGGCGAACCTACTCGTCAAGCATTGTCTGCTAAAGAGCAATATGAATTGTATACATGGTGGAAGGAAGTTCGTCCTGTACGTCCGGAAGCAATGGATGCATGTGGACTATCTGCTTATTATGATTCGATTCATAAAGAGGGTACGAGTTTTATGCAGATGTTGAGTTCTAAGGATAAAGATCCTATTGCCCAAAAAGCTATGATGGATATGCATACTAAGATCGAAGAAGGATACAACCAAGAAGACCTCGATATGCTCATACGTCTTATGACCATCAGACAGTCTTTGTGGTCATAAACAATAAACGTTAGGAATTATATTATGAATGATGAATATACTTTTGAAGTAAGAACCACTGCATGGCATTATCGTTTGATCTGTCTTTTCCATGAACATAGAGCTCATAGGTTCGAAAGAGACTTCTGTACTTATTGGAGGTATTTCATAGGTAGTTTGATACTCATAGTGGTGTTCTCTGCTTTAGCCTTATTTGTTATTGGTACTACAATTCTCTCGTCAATAGTGTTAGCTAAGTTTTTGTATATAGAACCTCAGTATATATTGATGCTACCGTTCGGTTTAATCTTTAAGGATTTGATGTATAATGGTATTCCTGGGAAGAGTGATTCAGTTTCTTATGTAAGAGCGGAAGCTAAACCTCTGAAGCAACCTTCAGTATTCAGTATGAAGATGAAGTCTGTTAAGAGTAAGATCTGCCCTCAATTAAATGTGATTAAAGGGTAATGACTTGTTGCCTTATCTTCAATAATATAGTATAATAGCTGTATAAATTGAATTAGGAATTATATTATGAAAGTTAAATACATGAGCGATCTTCACTTGGAGTTCGGTCCATTAAGCGAACAACCTGCTGCAGATACTGATGTACTTATCTTAGCAGGCGATATCACATACAAAAATAGGGTGGATTGGATCAATGAACAGGCTGGCAGATTTGAGCACGTTATCTATGTTACTGGTAACCACGAATATTATAAGTCTAACATTTCTAATACAGATGAGTATCTAGCAGAAGATTTAGATCCAAGGATCCATTTCTTACGTGATAGTTCTGTTAAGATTGAAGACACATGGTTCCATGGTACAACATTATGGACTGATATGGGTACTCCTGCTGATGAATATTTCATCGCTCAGGGTATGTCTGATTTCAGAGTAATCCGTAAAGGACCAGACTATAGACGTTTCCGTCCTATTGATGCTAAGCTGATGCATCACAGGAGTATGATGTATCTACAGAAGAATGTGAAAGAAGGTGATGTAGTAGTTACTCACCATGCTCCTTCATTTAAGTCTTCTTTGGATCATTTTATTGGTTCTCCATTGAACCCTGCCTATGCAACAGATCTATCTAATTTTATGATGGATTATAAACCTAAGTTCTGGATCCATGGTCACATGCATAACACATCTGACTACAAGATCGCAGGTACTAATGTTCTATGTAACCCACGGGGATATAGTCATGAAGAGAACTTTGAGTTTGATATAAATAAAACCTTTGAGGTATAATATGACTCGTATAAACTTAGTCCCAGTATCTGAATTAGCTGACCAGCACTTAGTTGCTGAGTATAGAGAAATCTTTATGGTCGGCTCATCATTACAACGTTCAATTCAAAGTAAGAGTTGGAAAAATACTAAGGCTAATCTACCTACAAAGTTTACTTTAAATAAAGGGCATGTATCGTTCTTCTATAATAAAGGTAAGTACTTAGCTGATAGATATAACGAGTTACAAGTGGAAATGAAGATGAGGGGAATGAACCCTGATCCTTCCAGAGTGTTTAAATTATGGCAATGGCCTCCAGATTTATATGGATCATATATACCTACTGAAGAAGCTATGAATATAGTACGACAACGTATAATTGAACGTATTAGTTTAAAGCCACAATGGTATCGTTATAGTCCTTACACCAAATAAATTTAATAAAGATAATAGGTATACTAATGCAAGATCAAATTGATGCACTAAAAGAAGTAAATAAGATGTTACGTAAAGTTGATTGCTGGAAGAAGGGCACTCGTACTATGGTTAACGTAGAGTCTAATTCAACTAATTATCAGAATGCACGTGTACCGGCTCGAGATTATTGGGGTAATCCTAATCCCGTTGTTCGGGACCGTGCGGTAAAGAGCGATTAAATGAAAGAGGCCTTTAAACACTCCTACATGGCAGTCGCTAGTATATTTGCTAAGCACTCGACTGCCAAAAGGCTTTGCGTAGGTGCCGTTATAGTCAAGGATGATCGTATCATCTCAATTGGTTATAATGGTACTCCTTCTGGCTGGGATAATGATTGCGAAGGTTGTTGTGATGGAGGTGGTAGAATTAGTGCAGGGTGTTATCATGATCATTGCATTGGTCCTAAAACCAAGCCAGAAGTACTTCATGCTGAATCTAATGCAATAGCTAAGCTAGCAAGATCATCAGAAGCAGGCTTGGGTGCTACCTTATTTGTTACTCATGCTCCCTGTATTGATTGTGCAAAGACCATCTATCAGGCTGGTATAACGGCTGTATACTATAAGGACGAGTATAGAAGTGATAGTGGTATCGAGTTCCTAAACAAGTGTAATATCGTAGTAGAGAGGCTCTAATGGTAGCATTAAATGATATAACTGGCGACAAGATTAAGACTGGCGCCAACTCTAAGAAGTTTAATGATAACTGGGATGCTATCTTCCGGAAAAATAAACCGAAAAAAGATGAGAAAGTTGTTGTCCCTGAACCGAAAAAGTAGTATAATAGACGTACGTTAAATCGGGAAGGATCTAAATTATGAAAGAAGTTATGGCTAATGCCTATGTTGAACGTTAATTATATCTAAGGATAAATAACATGAGCAAAGATTATAGTAATCGGTTTGAATATGAACAGCAAATGCTGAATGCATGGGGTGTTACAGAAGACATCAAAGACTTTGGTGATATGTTGACTAATGGAACCCTTACTCCTGAAGCATTAAATGGTATGGCAGAAATGTACGACCACAAGTTCAATGAGCTGTGGCAGTACTTCGAAGCTTCTATCAAGTAATTCTAGGAGGTGGCTATTTTCCGCCATCGCTTGGAGAATGTAGATATACCTGCCACTGGAAATCTACATAGATGTCATGGGTTAAGTGGACCTTCATACGTACAAGGGGCTTTATGATTATTATACATATTATAGAAAATGATCGTCATCAACGAACAAGATTGTTCCATGATAGTAACGTTGAGGATATTTTACGGTTTACACGATCAGCAGCCACAGGCTCAGAAATCATTGTGTGTGATGAAAATAACTATCCCCTGGAGGATACAGAATGAAATTAAGTACAAACTTTAGCCTTGCGGAGTACTCCAAGTCTAACACAGCAGCCCTCAAGGGTATTGATAACGAGCCTTCTGATGAGCATTTAGAATTTGCTTTACGATTGTTTGATAATGTAATTCAACCAATTCGTGACAACTTTGGCCCTACTCGTATTACTTCAGGGTATCGTTCATTTGAATTGAATGAAGCTATTGGCGGAAGCCAGACGTCTCAGCATAGTAAAGCTCAGGCATGTGATTTTGAATGTAGTGGTACAGACAACAAAGAAGTTGTAGAATGGATTATTGATAATCTTGACTTCGATCAATTGATCTTAGAGTTCTATGACGATACAGATATCAACTCAGGTTGGATCCATTGTAGCTACGTAGATGAAGAGTCTAATCGTAATCAAGTATTACGTGCTGTTAAAGAAGATGGTCGTACAGTGTATAAACATGGCCTCTGATAATAAGGTAGTTGTCAATATGCCGTCAGAATATGATTGTGTAACAAAGCGAGTTAATTATGGCAATAAGCCTGTAATGACTCGTTGGGATAGAATGAAGTTGAATTTAAAACTGAAATTAATGAAATTATTATCATAAAATCGTTGACTTGTTATAAATAGTGTAGTATAATAACTGTATAGAAATTGTAAAGTTTAATTCCTGGATAGCTCAGTTGGTAGAGTAGTAGACTGTTAATCTATTTGTCGTTGGTTCGAGCCCAACTCTAGGAGCCATTTTATGGAGAGGTACTCAAGTCTGGCTTACGAGACCTGATTTGAAATCAGACGGCTATTAAAGTGGCCCGTGGGTTCGAATCCCACCCTCTCTTCCATATTGATGCGGGATGCAAAGGTAGCACGCTGGGCTCATAACCCTGTCGGCTGAGGTTCGAGTCCTCTTTCCGCTACCACTTTAAGAAGGTGAAGATGAAGATGGTACCAAAAGGTTGTTCTGGTATATGTGCCTGTACAGGTGATTGCAGAATTTTAGTACCGTGTAAAATTCTTCACCCAGATGAATATGATTCATGGTTACGTGAATATAGTAAAGTAATTGAACCAACAAAAGAACAAATAG
>Ga0209279_10000894_pt1 | contig 17352 bp, 14 predicted proteins | sample CoawatmetaG00DNA_3_FD_187508 | JGI IMG/M metagenome (GOLD analysis project Ga0209279, IMG submission 187508) | Marine microbial communities from the West Antarctic Peninsula - Coastal water metaG006-DNA (SPAdes) (version 2) | ecosystem: Environmental > Aquatic > Marine > Coastal ... | reverse complement strand
GTTACAGTAAAGCTTCATAGGGTCTTTCTGTCCAGGTGCAGGTAGTCCGCATCTTCACAGACAAGTCTATTTCACCGAGCCTCTCTCCGAGACAGTATCCAAATCATTACGCCTTTCGTGCGGGTCGGAACTTACCCGACAAGGAATTTCGCTACCTTAGGACCGTTATAGTTACGGCCGCCGTTCACCAGGGCTTCAGTTATTAGCTTCGTTTACACTAACCAACTTCTTTAACCTTCTGGCACTGGGCAGGCGTCAGCCCCCATACATCGTCTTACGACTTAGCGGAGACCTGTGTTTTTGATAAACAGTTGCTTGGATCTTGTTATTGCAACCTCATAAATGAGGTACTCCTTCTCCCGAAGTTACGGAGCTATTTTGCCGAGTTCCTTAGAGAGAGTTATCTCGCGCCCCTTAGTATACTCTACCTACCCACCTGTGTCGGTTATGGTACAGGCGTTTTTTATCTATAACATTGCGAGCTTTTCTTGGAAGCATGACATACACTACTTTGACGCCTTAACGTCTAGTCATCACGTCTCAACTCAAAGTGTTTTCTCCACTTCTCAACGTCTTGAACGCTTAAACTGGTAACCAACATCCAGCTAGCTTAGCCTTCTCCGTCCCTCGATATTAATAAAAAACGGTACGGGAATATTAACCCGTTGTCCATCGACTACACTTTTCAGCCTCGCCTTAGGTCCTGACTAACCCTCCGCGGACGAGCCTTCCGGAGGAAACCTTGGGTTTTCGGGGTATAGGATTCTCACCTATATTTTCGTTACTCAAGCCGACATTCTCACTTCTGCTTTGTCCATATCCGCTTACGCTAATACTTCAACCTACAACAGAACGCTCCCCTACCGATATACTGGAAGTATATCGCACAGCTTCGGCAAATTACTTAGTCCCATTCATTTTCGGCGCAGGTTTACTCGATCAGTGGAGCTTATCCCCCATAGTCTTACTAACAAATTATTCATTTAGTATTCTTAGTTTGCAACGATTTGGTACCGAATTACCAGCCCGCATACGTAACAGTGCTTTACCCCTAAATTATAAGATTTGTCGCTGCGCCAAAACGCATTTCGGGGAGAACCAGCTAGCTCCGAATTCGATTGGCATTTCACCCCTAACCACAGCTCATCCGCTGATTTTTCAACATCAGTCGGTTGGGTCCTCCACTTAGTTTCACTTAAGCTTCAACCTGGCCATGGTTAGATCATCCGGGTTCGGGTCTATAACTAGAGACAAACGCCCTATTCAGGCTCGCTTTCACTATGGCTCCAACATTCACTGTCTTAACCTGCCACTACCTATAAGTCGCCGGCTCATTCTTCAACAGGCACGAAGTCAAACGTTAAATAGTCGTTCTCCTACTGCTTGTAAGTTTATGGTTTCATGTTCTTTTCACTCCCCTTACCGGGGTTCTTTTCACCTTTCCCTCACGGTACTTATTTCACTATCGGTCATTCAGTAATATTTAGCCTTACGAGGTGGTCCTCGCAGATTCACACGGAATTTCACGTGTTCCATGCTACTTGGGATACAGTTTGAATTGATTTAGTTTTCGAATACGAGACTATCACTCTCTGCGGTTAAGTTTTCCAAACTTATTCTTCTAACTTTTACAAATTTATAACAACTGTCCCACAACCCTTATGATTTATAAGTTTAGGCTGTTTCCATTTCGCTCGCCGCTACTAAGGAAATCGTTTTTACTTTCTTTTCCTCCAGGTACTAAGATGTTTCAGTTCCCTGGGTTCACTCTATTTTATCTATTAATTAAATAAATAGTTATTTAAAAGTTTCCTCATTCGGATACTTCCGGATCTTAGCTTGTTTCCAGCTCCCCGAAATGTTTCGTCGGTAACCACGTCCTTCATCGCTTCTGAATGCCAAGGTATTCCCCATAAACCCTTAATTACTTGAATCTAACGCAAAAATTAATTTCTATTATTTAGTTAAATCTGAATTTTACTTTTTACTGTGGAGGTAAGCGGAGTCGAACCGCTGACAACCGCCGTGCAAAGGCGGTGCTCTACCAACTGAGCTATACCCCCTGGGCCATTCTGGATTTGAACCAGAGACCTCGCCCTTATCAGGGGCGCGCTCTAACCAACTGAGCTAATAGCCCTCTAAATATTTTAATCGACCTTTCAATTTAATCTTAAAAGGAGGTGATCCAACCGCACCTTCCAGTACGGTTACCTTGTTACGACTTCACCCCAGTCACTAATTCTACCTTAGGCGTTCTCCTCCAAAAAGGTTAGAGTAACGACTTCGGGTATAACCGGCTTCCATGGTGTGACGGGCGGTGTGTACAAGGCCCGGGAACGGATTCACCGCTGTGTAGCTGACCAGCGATTACTAGCGATTCCACCTTCATGCAGGCGAGTTGCAGCCTGCAATCCGAACTTAGAACGAGTTTATAGGTTAGCTAGTCTTCACAGATTTGCGTCTCATTGTCTCGCCCAATGTAGCACGTGTGTAGCCCAGGGTGTAAGGGGCATGCTGACTTGACGTCATCCCCGCCTTCCTCCGGTTTATAACCGGCAGTCTTTTTAGAGTTCCATAAATGGCAACTAAAAACAAGGGTTGCGCTCGTTGCGGGACTTAACCCAACATCTCACGACACGAGCTGACGACAGCCATGCACCACCTGTGTATACGCTCCGAACGGCACTTTTCTATTTCAAGAAAATTCGTATCATGTCAAACCCTGGTAAGGTTCTTCGCGTTGCATCGAATTAAACCACATGCTCCACCGCTTGTGCGGGCCCCCGTCAATTCCTTTGAGTTTCACCCTTGCGAGCATACTTCCCAGGCGGGATACTTAACGCGTTAGCTTTGATACTGTACAGGTCGATCTGTTCAACATTTAGTATCCATCGTTTACAGCTAGGACTACTGGGGTATCTAATCCCATTTGCTACCCTAGCTTTCGTCTCTGAGTGTCAGTGATAGCCCAGTAAAGTGCCTTCGCCATCGGTGTTCTTTCCAATATCTACGCATTTCACCGCTCCACTGGAAATTCCCTTTACCTCTACTATACTCAAGTCTAGCAGTTTCGAATGCGGTTTTGAAGTTAAGCTTCAAGATTTAACACCCGACTTACTAAACCACCTACAGACGCTTTACGCCCAGTGATTCCGGATAACACTTGCATCCTCCGTCTTACCGCGGCTGCTGGCACGGAGTTAGCCGATGCTTATTCTTCAGGTACACGTCATTTTTTTCCTCCCTGAAAAAAGAGGTTTACAACCCATGGGCATTCTTCCCTCACGCGGTATTGCTCCGTCAGGCTTTAGCCCATTGCGGAAAATTCCCCACTGCTGCCTCCCGTAAGAGTCTGGACCGTGTCTCAGTTCCAGTGTGTCTGATCGTCCTCTCAAACCAGATACTGATCGTCGCCTTGGTAAGCTATTACCTTACCAACAAGCTAATCAGCCGCGAGCTTTTCATTAGGCAGATAAATCTATTTCACTCGAAAGCATATGGAGTATTAGCAGTCGTTTCCAACTGTTGTCCTCCTCCTAAAGGTAAATTCTCACGTGTTACTCACCCGTCCGCCACTAGAATTAAAAATTCTCGTACAACTTGCATGTGTAAGGCATACCGCCAGCGTTCATCCTGAGCCAGGATCAAACTCTCTTAAACTATCCGTTAATTTGTTAATTTGCAATTTTCAAAATTACCCACGAGTCGTAGCTTACAGGAACCATTTATAGTAACTTACACCCCATAAACCGCCAAATTTGAACAAAGCCTATGAAGTTAAAGATTTAATTTTCTGAGATACCAGTTAATTTAGAGTTAAATTAACTGGTATGTTATCTATTTTCTTAAAAAGGATCTATGATACTCGACTATATCCGTTAAAGCGCTTATAATAATTGCATCGTCAATTTTGTTGTCATTTATCATTGCTTGTACTCTAGGTAAATCTTGAGGAATAAAAGTTATACCATGTTGGCTATACGGATACATCTTCGTATAAAAGTTCATTATCCCAAAATTACCTTTGTCAAACCAATCCATACGAAGTTCATTTGGAACACCAAAATTAGACCATAATTGAGGTAATCCTGAAAATACATAAACTGACGCATTTTGATACGTTTGTTCCACTCCTTCTGATGGGAGATAAGGCATCGTAAATGTAAGGTCTCCTATAAATTTCATTATCGCTGTTAGAAAACCTATAGCGAGTATAAACCCTATATTAAAACTACCAACTCCTGGTACCAATTCTTCCGCGGCCTGAAATAAAGGTTCCGCAAGTGTTGTAATTAAAACATAGGGATATCTATGTGGATTAATAAACAAAACAAAACTCATAACAGAATAAAAATTACAAATCGTAAGATATAGTAATAAAAAAAGATAAATAAAGGCTTGACACTCAAGCAACAGCTGACTATACTGTAGGTCATAGGTGTAGATGTGACAAGATTGTTGCAAAAACTCTGAAATTATGTCCGGAATCAAAATAGCTTTCCTACTTATTACAAAAGCTAACGAATTGTCAGGGTTTGCATAATCAAAGTCATTTTCCTCAATAAATTTAAAAAGAGGATGCGTATCAAAGGTATTGCCTCCATTGGTAGGCCTAAAAACGTCTATTAAGGTATTAGGCACAGGGTCCCCTCGAAAGTTGTCCAGATAGCTCATAGCGTTGATTACACCAAATTCAAAACCATCCGCCATGTTAAATTGGTAGGCCTAAAAACGTCTATTAAGGTATTAGGCACAGGGTCCCCTCGAAAGTTGTCCAGATAGCTCATAGCGTTGATTACACCAAATTCAAAACCATCCGCCATGTTAACTGTATGAATACCACCGCTAGCTTCTCGGTTCTCTTGAGTGTTTAAACCCATAAAATTGACAAAAATCTCTAGACACTTACCTAAAAAGTTATAAATATTGCTTAACATAATTTTTATTTCCCTATTTTAAATTAATTATTACAGTCGATTACCACTATTAAAAATAGTGATAAACATCGGGATAGCAGGATTTGAACCTACGACTATCTACTCCCAAAGCAGGTACTCTACCAAACTGAGCTACATCCCGAGTCCGGGGAAACTCTCGCTTTGATCGTCCTCGACTGTGATACTATATATAGTAACTCAGAGGTTCATCAATGTCAAGAGTTTAAAAAATTAATTTAAAAATTATGCATTTTTTCATAATTTAAAAATTAATTTTTTGTTATTCAGCCATTTTTTCTTCAAGATAATTAATAACGTCTTGTACCGTTTTAATATTACCAGCTGTTGTATCATCAATATCGATACTAAATCCGTCTTCAATAGAAATAACTAACTCAATCAAATCTAAAGAATCAACTTCTAAATCACCGTTAAACGTGCTTTCTGGGGTAATTACACTCGCATCATCCAGTTCTAATTGTTTTGCAATTATTGCTTTTAGTTTCTCATAAGTATCTGAATCTGAACTCATATACAGAACCTCCTTTTTTAATTTAATATAATACTTAAGTATTAGTTAATATTCATTATACATAAATAATAACATAATTATTAAGTATTTTAAAATTTTCTTTTTAAAATATTGTTAATAACGATAAGAGGCACTAAACAGACTAGAACCTTGTCTACCTAAGTTACCAAACCTCGCTCTTTATACCACTAAGAATATAGTAGAATTCTTTTTAAATAGATCTGACTTTATTTATTTAAAACTTGTAACAGTTTGACTATTTGATAAAGACTTCCTTGGTCTAAAACATAAATTTGAATACAATATTGTTTCGACAATTTTTTTAATTTCAAATTTTGTTTTAAATGTTTTTTTAGGGCAATAATTATGTCAGCTTTTTTGACAAAATTGGTAAAACTAAATTTTTTTCTTGAATTGTAGCAAGCTTCTTGAATTAAGTTGTTAGAAAATGATAAATTATATATACTAAATTTTTTTGCACTCGATAAACTCAAATCTATTTTGTTGTAAGAATTTATTATTCGCCAACTATTATTCGGTAAAAATTGATCTGAATTTGAATGTTGAAAAATTGTGGATAAATCTGATGAAACTTGTTTGTAACCTATATATATTTTTTTATTCGTCTCTAATTTACGAATTTGGGTAGAAAAATAACTTTTGCGTAAAATCAAATCAACCGAGTCTTGAATATTTTGATGAATGATCCAGTGAGATTGTTCGTTTATTTCAATAGCAATTTGAAAAGCAGGAGAGGCTTTTCGTTCAAGAATACTTTTTTGAGTTCTCCGTTTTTTGGCTTCTTCATCACTTAAAATAACATATTGTATACCCCCAATTAAATCTGTTAATATAGGATTTTTTATTAGGTTTTCTAAATTATTTCCGTGTGTTGTACCAACAAGTTGAACACCTTTTTCTGAAATAGTACGAGCAGCTAAAGCTTCTAATTCAGTACCAATTTCATCTATAATAATAACTTCTGGCATATGGTTTTCAACAGCCTCTAGCATTATTTGATATTGTAACTCTGTTTTAGGTACTTGTAGTCGTCTAGATCTTCCAATACCCGAATGAGGAATATCACTATTACCCGCAATTTCATTCGATGTATCAACAATAATAACACGCTTATTCATTTCATCGCTTAGTATACGGGCAATTTCACGTATTATTGTAGTTTTTCCTCGACCCGGTTGACCTAAAATTAAAACGGATTGATTTAATTCTAATAAGTCGCGAATAATACATATAGTACCAAAAACAGCTCGGCCTATACGACAAGTTAACCCATTTATCATAGATTGGCGGTTTCGGATACAACTTATGCGATGTAACGTTCGTTCAATACCAGCACGATTATCGTTGTCAAATTTTCCAATACGTTTTAGAGTAAAATCAAGGTCTTGCCACGACATAACCTTTCTAGATAGATATTCAGACCCTTTTGCAAAACGAGCTTCAGGTCGACGACCCAAATCCAGGATAACTTCTAAAAGTTTCTCTTTCTGCGAATGTTTCTTTAAGATTTGCTGAACAAAAAGAGGTAGATTGTCCAGTAGTTTTTCGAAATCGTCGTTTTTATTCATAGAATGATAAATAATTAATGTCATTTAATAACAAAAAATCTTTGAATAAATAAATATTTATCTGTTTAACAAGAAAGGTGGTTTATAAAATAGATAGAATATAAATTTAAAAGTTTGAATTGTTTATCGTAATTTATGTTTTAAACACTCTGTAGTTTCGTAGCAACTATTATTCTTAAATAAAGAGTAAAAAACTCTACAAACAGTAAAAGTATCAAAATAAAATACTATCATTTAGATTTTTTATTTAACATTTATAGATAGATTTAACTTTGTCAAATCTATCCATAAACGGTTACCAAATATGCGAACTTATATTTAATTTAAAACGTTCTCAGGAAAAATAAATCTCTAATCTGTATTTTGAGAACTACTCATGAATATTTCTTTAGACTCTTTAATAGCTTGTACTAAAGAAGCTTCAGATTCTTCACTAAGTTTAAGAGTTTCTGTTACTGTAGCAAGATAAGGAAGATTCGACGTTTTCAAATAATCCAATAAGCTCGCACAATATTTTTTAATATCACTCACCGCAAGTTCATCTAAAAACCCATTAATCCCAGCATAAATTAAAGCAACTTGTTGAGGAACTGATAAAGGCGAATTTTGCGGTTGTTTTAAAAGCTCACGTAAACGGGTACCACGGGCTAGTTGTTTTTGTGTTGCTTCGTCTAGATCAGAAGCAAACTGTGAGAATGCTTCTAATTCTGCGAATTGAGCTAATTCTAATTTTAGTTTACCGGCAACTTTTTTCATTACTGGTGTTTGTGCTGCCGAACCTACACGTGAAACTGAAATACCTACGTTAATAGCAGGACGAATACCTGAATTGAATAAATCATTAGACAAGAATATTTGACCGTCAGTAATTGAAATTACATTTGTCGGAATATAAGCAGATACATCACTAGCTTGTGTTTCAATAATTGGTAAAGCAGTCATATTACCGCCACCTAGTTCATCGCTAAGTTTTGCAGCTCGTTCAAGTAAACGAGAATGTAAATAGAATACATCACCAGGATAAGCTTCACGCCCTGGCGGACGACGAAGTAATAACGACATTTGACGATAAGCCATAGCTTGTTTAGTTAAATCATCATAGATTACTAATGTTGCTTTACCATTATACATGAAATATTCAGCAAGAGCAGCACCCGCATATGGAGCAATATATTGTAATGTAGCTGGATCATTAGCACTTGCTAGAACAATAATAGTATAAGCCATCGCATCTTTTTCTTCAAGTACGTTTACAACTTGTGCAACAGTTGAAGCTTTTTGACCAATACCAACATAAACACAAACAACACTTTCCGTTTTTTGATTTATGATTGTATCAATGGCAATTGATGTTTTACCCGTTTGACGATCGCCAATGATTAGTTCACGTTGACCTCGACCAATTGGGATCATCGCATCAATTGATGTGATACCAGTCTGTAAAGGCTCACACACTGACTTACGGCTAATAATTCCAGGAGCCATTGATTCTAATAACCGCGATTCTGTACTATCAATATCACCCTTTCCATCAATTGGCACTGCTAATGGATTAACAACACGACCTAAGAACTGGTCTCCAACTGGAATTTGAGCAATTTGTCCTGTCGCTTTAACCGTTCCACCTTCTAAAATTTGACGACCATCACCCATTAATACAACACCAACATTGTCATTTTCTAAATTTAGCGCAATACCAATTGTTTTATCTTCAAATTCTAAAAGCTCACCACTCATTGCTTGGTCAAGACCGTAAACGCGTGCGATACCATCACCAACTTGTAAAACAGTACCAACAGTTTCGGGTTTAACGGTTTGATCATACGTTTCAATTTGTGAACGGATGATACTACTAATTTCGTCAGGACGAATGTTTATCATTGTATTATATTATTAAGATAAAAATTAATAAAAGAGTTTAGTTGTTTTTAAATTTCTAAAACACTATCTAAGTGTTTAGCTAATTCTTGTAATTGATTTTTAATAGTAAAATCAACCATTTTCGAGTTCGTAGTAAGTAAAAAGCCTCCAATGAGATTCGGTTCTAATACAAATTCGAGTTTAATTTGTTTGGCATTAGTTAATTTTCTAATTTTACGTATCAATCTATGTCGTTGTCTTCCCGTAAAAGAATACGATGTTGATATGTTAATTAGTTTAATAGCAGCAGTACCATAAATTAAGTCTAAATAGCTGTTGACAGCTGCTTGCATTAAATTAATCCGGTTCCGTTTTAATAATATCATTAGAAAAGCGAACGTTTCTTTGTGAACTTGATACTTAAGTAGTTTAGTAATAACATTTTTCTTTACTTCTAAACTAATAAGGGGATTTTCTAAAAGATTGGTTAACTCTTCAGTTTTCTCCAAAAAAGTTTTCAAGCTTTGGAAATCTCTGGTTATTTGATATAAATTACCGCGATCAACTGTAAGATCATAAAGAGCACGTGCATAGGGCGCTGTAATCTTTAAAGCAAAGGTATTAGTATTCATAATAAATTTTTTTCTAATTTATCGATAGCATCATTGATTAAATTCGATGCGCTTTCTTTTTTTGCAAATGTTTGTTGGGCTCGGGCTGCTGTTCGCTTCAATACCAGTGAAATTATTTGTTGTTTAACTTCTAAAAATATTTGTTGTTCTTTAGAACGGAATAAAGCTAATGCTCTTCCAAAACGAACTGTTAAATCTTTTTTTGATTGAGCTGCAGCCGTGTTAAGTAAACTCTTTTTAATCGGAATTGTTTGGTCTGTAATCTCAGAAATAAGAACTGATACTTGATCGAGTTGTGTTTCTGCGATGGCCCAATTTAGAAATGCTTCATCACGTCTTTCTTGAGCGTCTTCAACAGAACTATTAATTTCGTTTTTACGAGCCTCTAAACTAGGACTCAAAAATTCTCTACCTGCATAAATCAAAATAGCAACTAAAGCTGTAATATTGAGTAGCCCACTTTCCAGAATATCAAAATTAAAAGAAATACCTTCAGCTTGGGCTAGTAAGATAAAAATTTGATCAAAATTTTCCATGTTTTGTAGTTTTTATATAAACTGTATTGTTCTAAAAAAGTAAATTACATATGACAAAAACTTAAATTGATAATTTAGTTTCAATCTCTGTACATAAAGAATTAATGATATTATCTAGACTACTAAGAGCTGCCTGTTTCTTATTAGAAAGATCTTTTGTAATTGTGTCTAATAAATTATCTATATATTTTTGAGAAAGATCTAATTCAAGTTCTAAAATTTCTTTGTGAGTCTTTTGTGAATTAGTAATTTGTAATTCGGCTTCTTGACGAGCGGTTTTCAATTTGTTTCCAAACTTAGCCGTTAAATTGTCAGCTTTTTCTAACGTCACAACAGCTTGAAGAAGAGTTATTAAAATAAAATCATTCCGTTCTGTGATTGCAGTTAATAGCGGGTTGTATAACAAGGTATTTAATACTATTGTTAGCAGTACAAATTGAATTGCTACAAGTGGTAACGTAGCGTTAATATCGAATAATCCACCAGGACCCTCTATGGCTGAACTTGAAATTATTAGTGAGAAATTAATCATATAGAGTTTAATAAATTATTTTTATGTTAGTTCACATCTATAGAATGTTGAATTAACAGATAAAATCAAGAAAAGTAAATGACGTTTATTATCTATCTAGTTTAAAATAATTTTACTCTTGGTCTTTTTATAAAGGAACCATAAATATTTTATTTATAATAACAACGTTTTAATAAAGAGTTGTAACTCTAGTAGTTATAATTCCAGTTTTATTTTCACTTTAAAAGATTTTATAGTTGTATCTTAAAACATACAACAGGTTTTCATAGTAAACGTAGTCATTTCATTTCCATTTGAGCTGTAGAAACTACAGCTCTAGCAATTTGCTTTTTATCTATGCTGATAATTTATTGTTTGTTCTTATAAAAATAGTTGAACGAGAATAGTTTTACTTATTTATTAACTAAATGGATTAGCAAATAATAATGCTAATGCAACTACTAAACCATAAATAGTTAACGCTTCCATGAAAGCTAAACTTAATAATAGTGTACCACGAATTTTATTCTCAGCTTCTGGTTGACGAGCAATACCTTCAACAGCTTGACCAGCAGCATTACCTTGTCCAATACCAGGACCAATTGCAGCTAAACCAATTGCTAAACCAGCAGCAATAACAGAAGCAGCAGAAACAATAGAATCCATAATAAATTTTAACTAAAAAATGTAAATTAAATTTTCTTCACAAAAGAAGAGGTAAGGTGAAACACCTAGTTGTATCATACAATCTTTACGTGGAAAAATATGGTGTTAAAAACACATAAATGTTATCTGCAGTTAACTACTTTTCATAGAAAAAGGTTTTCAAATTATTCTTATTCAAGGGCTTCTGCGATATATGCTGCAGCTAATGTTGAAAAAATCAAAGCTTGAACAGAGCCGGCAAAAATACCAAGTAACATAATAGGTAGAGGAACTACTAATGGAACCAAAGATGTTAATACTGAAATCGTTAATTCATCAGCAAGAACGTTTCCAAATAATCGAAAACTTAAAGATAATGGTTTCGTAAAGTCCTCTAGGATATTAATGGGTAGAAGAAGAGGAAGTGGTTCAACATAACGTTTAAAATAACCTAATCCTTTTTTGCTTAAACCTGCATAGAAATAAGCAAATGATGTTAACAATGCTAATGCTACGGTAGTATTGATGTCGTTAGTAGGGGCTGCTAGTTCACCTTCAGGTAATTTAATTAATTTCCAAGGTATTACTGCTCCAGCCCAATTACAACCAAAAATGAATAAGAACAGCGTACCAATAAATGGAACCCACTCTCGGTAAAAACTTTCACCAAGTTGGTTTTTAGCAATATCCGTAATAAAGTCTAGAGCGGACTCCATAAAATTTTGCCAACCACGTGGAACTCGTTCCGTTTCACGAGTGCCTAAAAAAGAGAACGTTAAAAGTATAATAAAAACTAACCAAATTACAGCTAAAACTTGTCCATGGACCAAAAATCCAGCAATATTCCAATAAAAGTGTTTTCCTACTTCTGCATCAGCCAAAAATATTGAGCTTGAATTAATGGGAGAATCTAACGACACTTCAATAGTACCTGTTGAAGGAATACGCGTTGGGTACAAGAATTTAAATATTTTATACATATAATTTAACTATTTTAGTAAATTACCCAATATTAAAAATGTATTGGAACAGAACATATTATAAATATCTCGTAAGTAAATAGAGTTTATTTTTATAAATATTCTCTTATTTTAACCAATCATACCCTTTTAATTCTAATTCTTTAGCTAATTCAGGCCCACCTGTTTTTATAATTTTACCATTTTCCATTACATGGATGTAATTTGGTTTAATATAATCTAAAAGTCGTTGATAGTGAGTGATTAATATAATGGCATTACTTGTACTCGCAAACTTATTGATACCATCTGAAATAATCTTTAAAGCATCAATATCTAAACCTGAATCAGTTTCGTCCAAGATGGCTAATTTGGGCTCTAACAGTAACATTTGCAAAATTTCGTTGCGTTTTTTTTCACCCCCAGAAAATCCTTCATTGACATTTCGTGTCAAAAAATTTTCTGACATGTCAATTATTTTCAATTTGTCTGCTAAGATCTTATACATTTTTAACATATCAATTTCTGGTTTATTTTGTGCTATTAACTTTGAATTATATGCAAGCATCAAAAATTCATCGTTTGTAACACCGGGAATTTCAACAGGGTATTGAAATGCCAAAAATATCCCGCGATGTGCACGTTCTTCAGGTTCAAGTTCACTTATATCAGTACCTAGGAAAAAGATATTACCACTTACTATTTTATACGCAGGATGTCCAGCGACAACTTTTGAAAATGTACTTTTACCAGAACCATTTGGGCCCATAATAGCGTGAATTTCCCCGTTATAAATTTTCAAATTAAGACCTTTTAAAATATTAATATTATTTACCGACGCTTTTAAGTCTTTTATTTCTAGAACTAAATTTTCAGTCGTCATTAACCTACACTTCCCTCTATTTTTAAAGTTAATAAATAATCGGCTTCGAATGAAAATTCCAACGGTAAATTCATATAAACCTCGTCACAAAAGCCACTTATAATAAGACTTATCGCTTTCTCAGTTGAAATTCCCCGTTGGAGACAATAAAAAATTTGTTCTTCGCTAACTTTTGAAGTTGTAGCCTCGTGCTCTATTTTTGTTGTTGAATTTTGAACCGAAATAAAAGGAAATGTATTCGAATTACACAAATTACCAATTAAGAGTGAATCACATTGAGAATAATTTCGGGAGCCCATTGCTTTAGCATTAATTCCTACATAACCCCGGTATGTATTTTTAGATTTGCCAGAACAAATTCCTTTTGAGACAATTTTACTGCTTGTATTAGGTCCAATGTGGATCATCTTAGTTCCGGTGTCAGCTTGTTGATAATTATTTGTTAATGCAACCGAATAAAATTCTCCAACAGAATTTTTTCCTAATAAAATACAGCTTGGATATTTCCAAGTAACCGATGAACCAGTTTCAACCTGCGTCCACGAAATCTTAGAATTGAAACCACTACATAAACCTCTCTTTGTCACAAAATTATAAATTCCACCTGAACCTGTTTCATCGCCTGAATACCAATTTTGAACAGTGGAATATTTTATAAAAGAATTATCAAGAGCGATAAGTTCTACAACCGCTGCATGTAATTGATTTTCATCATATTGAGGTGCTGTACACCCTTCTAAATAACTAACTTGACTATCTTTTTCGGCAATAATTAATGTACGTTCGAATTGACCTGTATTTTTTTCGTTTATCCGGAAATATGTAGATAGTTCTAAAGGACACTTAACACCTTTGGGAATGTAGCAAAAGGAACCATCTGTAAAAACCGCTGAATTTAATGCCGAAAAATAATTGTCACCCATTGGAACGACGCTTCCGAGATATTTTTCCAGTAGTTGGGAATGTTTTTGAATAGCTTCTGACATTGAACAAAAAATAATACCATATGATTCTAGTTCGGCTTGAAAAGTTGTACCTATTGAAACACTATCAAAGACAGCATCAACTGCTACATTAGCTAATCTTTTTTGTTCAGTCAACGAAATACCTAATTTATCGAATGTTTTTAACAACTCAGGATCTACATCTTCGATATTTTTTAACGTTTCTTGTGACTTGGGCGCAGAATAATATATAATTTCTTGGAAGTTAATTTGTGGGAATTTAAGTTGAGCCCATTCAGGACATTTCATTTTTTGCCATTTTTTGAATGCACGTAACCGAAAATTCAACAAAAATCGGGGTTCATTTTTCTTTTTTGAAATCAACCGTACAACATTTTCATTTAATCCTTTTTTAATCTGGTCTTGTTCGATGTTAGTAGAAAAACCGTACTTATAAGATTGATTGACTAAATTAGTTATATCGGTATTTAAATTTTTATTTGATTGCTTATTCATAGATCTAAGTAAACTGTATATAGTTTTTATTATAGATGATTTTAATTGTAAAGTTGTTTTTCTGTAATAACCTAGGGAATATAAAATAATTCTAAAAAGTTATCAAATACTTAATTAAAAATTAAATAAATAATTCAATATTAGTGTTATATTTATATGTAAGGTTGTTCTAAGAATTAACCGATAAAGCTAGTTTTTTATAAATTAGTTAAATATCTATTAAATATTGTCTTTTTATTTTAAGGAGAAACAAATGAGTACACAAAGTGTAAGTGAACGGACTCGAATTAAGAGTGACCGTTACGAATCTGGTGTAATTCCATATGCTAAGATGGGTTACTGGGATGCTTCATATTCAGTTAAAGATACTGATGTTTTAGCATTATTCCGTGTTACACCTCAACCGGGTGTTGATCCAGTAGAAGCTGCTGCTGCTGTAGCAGGTGAATCATCAACTGCAACATGGACTGTTGTTTGGACAGATTTATTAACGGCTTGTGAGCGCTACCGTGCTAAAGCATACCGTGTAGATCCAGTTCCAAATTCAACTGATCAATACTTCGCTTTCATCGCATATGAATGTGATTTATTTGAAGAAGGTTCATTAGCTAACTTAACAGCATCTATTATTGGTAACGTTTTTGGTTTCAAAGCTGTATCAGCTTTACGTTTAGAAGATATGCGTATTCCTATCGCTTATTTAAAAACATTCCAAGGTCCAGCTACTGGTATTATTGTTGAACGTGAGCGTTTAAACAAGTATGGTGCTCCTCTATTAGGTGCGACTGTAAAACCTAAGTTAGGTCTTTCAGGTAAAAACTATGGTCGTGTAGTTTATGAAGGTTTAAAAGGCGGTTTAGATTTCTTAAAAGATGATGAGAATATTAACTCACAACCATTTATGCGTTGGAGAGAGCGTTTCTTATATTGTATGGAAGGTATTAATCGTGCTGCAGCATCAACTGGTGAAGTTAAAGGTTCTTACCTTAACATCACAGCTGCTACTATGGATGAAGTTCTTAAACGTGGTGAGTATGCTAAAGAAGTAGGTTCTGTAATTGTAATGATCGATTTAGTAATGGGTTATACTGCAATTCAAACTACAGCTATTTGGGCTCGTGAAAATGACTTAATTTTACATTTACACCGTGCAGGTAACTCAACATATGCTCGTCAAAAGAATCATGGTATTAATTTCCGTGTTATCTGTAAGTGGATGCGTATGTCTGGTGTAGATCATATTCATGCAGGTACAGTTGTAGGTAAATTAGAAGGTGATCCTTTAATGATTAAAGGTTTCTATGATGTTTTACGTATGACAGAATTAGAGATTAACTTACCATTTGGTATTTTCTTCGAAATGGATTGGGCTAGTTTACGTAAGTGTTTACCTGTAGCTTCTGGTGGTATTCACTGTGGTCAAATGCACCAATTATTACATTATTTAGGTGATGACGTTATTTTACAATTTGGTGGTGGTACAATTGGTCACCCAGATGGTATCCAAGCTGGTGCTACAGCTAACCGTGTGGCTTTAGAGTCTATGGTATTAGCTCGTAACTCTGGTGCAGATTACTTTAGTCAAGAAGTTGGTCCTCAAATCTTAGCGGACGCAGGTAAAATGTGTGGTCCATTACAAACAGCTTTAGATTTATGGAAAGATATTTCTTTCAACTATGTATCTACAGATACAGCTGATTTCGTTGAAACAGCAACAGCAAACGTATAATAATATACCGTAACCTACTTTTATAATAAAAATTAAAGGAGTATTTGAATAGTGAGACTTACACAAGGTTGTTTCTCTTTCCTACCTGATTTAACTGATGCGCAAATCGAGCAACAAATTAAGTACGCAATCTCTAAAGGCTGGGCTATGAACGTTGAGTGGACAGATGATCCACATCCTCGTAATAGTTACTGGGATTTATGGGGTTTACCGTTATTTGATATTAAAGATGAAAAATCTGTAATGTTTGAATTAGCTGAAGCACGTAAATTCTGTCCAAATGGCTACTTACGTATTAATGCGTTTGATGCTAGTTATGGTACAGAAAGTTGTGCTATGTCATTTATCGCAGAACGTCCTGATGATGAACCAGGCTTCTATTTAGAACGTCAAGAAGGCGCAGGCCGCTTCATTAATTACACTATCAAGAGTTATGTAACACAAGGTTTCCCAGAAGGAAATCGTTACTAACAAAATTTGAGCAAGAATAAAAACCAATAATTGTCAAGAATAAATTAATTTATTCTTGACAATTATTGGTTTTTATTCTAACGTTATTAAATCTCAAATCAAGATATACTGTAGTAGTACTATCTTACAATCATTTCATAAATTTAATATTTACGTTATCTAAAGTAGTACTATCTTACAATCATTTCATAAATTTAATATTTACGTTATCTAAGTCATTGCTCGCAGTCGGATTTGGGGGCTTGCAAATTCAATAACTCATCGTTAGCGTGAGCATTGATATTAATCTTAGGGGGGGTTAAGTATGTTAGGGATCATTACAGGGATTATTATAAACTCGCTGCCATACTTATTTCCAGCCAGCCGGGCATTAAAATCTATCAAAGCTGATGCGGCCGTTACGACTTTTTCAAATAAGCAGTCTAGGTGGCTCAAAAGTAACGGGACATTTTGATTCAGGGGTATAAAATTTTTCAAATTAGTACTCGGGTAATATAATTTTGAAAAAATAACGGCTAACTACCGTATATTTTTACCAAACAGCACATGTCTTGTTAATTTTTATGTTCAACTATACACGGTCAAACTTATTACCCCCAAGGGAATTC
>Ga0209279_10000891_pt1 | contig 17381 bp, 18 predicted proteins | sample CoawatmetaG00DNA_3_FD_187508 | JGI IMG/M metagenome (GOLD analysis project Ga0209279, IMG submission 187508) | Marine microbial communities from the West Antarctic Peninsula - Coastal water metaG006-DNA (SPAdes) (version 2) | ecosystem: Environmental > Aquatic > Marine > Coastal ... | reverse complement strand
GCTTATGGCTAACTGAAGTCATAAGCTCATCATCAATTCTAATGTATTCTTTGCTCGGAGAAATTACCATTAGTGAAGCAGGCTCGAACGTCAGCTATAGAGAAGAAGTAACTCCAATCAGAAGATGCTTGACCGTCTCTTGATCGCTCAAAATGGCCTGATAGCATAAAATAGATTATCACCCTACATCAATGCGCACTAAATAATCACAGCCTTTAATCTTATGCACGAAAGGTACACGAAACAGATAGTAAATTTACCAAATTAGCAAAGTTAATCAAGCCATATCAATGATGGGGATATGGACGAGTGTTTGTACCTAGTTTACTAAATTTGACAGGATTTAGAGTCACTTGTGCAACTAATATGCAACGGCTCAGGTTATGACAAGTAAGGTTTATATTCATGAGAAAAGCTGAAAGCTTTAGTGTTAAAGGACTACAGAGAGAAAAGATGGGGTGGCTAAAGGGACTTGAACCCTCGACAACCGGAATCACAATCCTGTTGTCAGTATAGGAAGTACTAAGATTAAACTGTATAACGTTAGAACCTAAGTTTGTTACTCATGTTATACCTTGGAATAAAACGTAATTAATTGGTTTGGTAAACTCACAGAATAGCACCAGATTACTTTATGGTAATTGCATTAGTCTTTCGCTTCGCCATACCCTGATTATTTGAATATTCGTATCGTTTAATACATAAACGATACGAAAGGGAGAATGAATTAACTCTCTGATTGATGACATAGCAAACTCAGGTACCTGTCTGCCTATTTTAGGGTTAGCAGGTAATGTTTCAATATGAGCGATTATTGCAGAAATAAAACTCTCGCCAACAAGCGGTACTTGTTGCTCCGTGTAATATATTCTGATGTCCTCTAAATCACATATAGCAGATTCTGAAAACTCAATATTCACGATGTTAAACCAAGCCTTGCTTTAACATCGTTGAGACTAGATTTATTACCTTCTTTAATATCTAACATGCCTTTAGCTATAGCTTTAGTAAAAGCGAGTTCTTCAATCGTTTTTTCATAATCATCTAAGCCTTGAACGACAGCGATACCACGGCCACGACTTGTTACTAATATCGGTCGATGTGAATCTTTAGCATGATTAACTACCTTACCCGGATTGATTTTAAGATCTGATAATGGAATGACATCTTCTGAAAATTTTGATTGCATAATCTAGTCCTAATGGTCACTTAATGATACCAGTTTACAGCACCTGTTTGTTTTTATCTATAAATGAAATGGTCAAACGCCCAACACGCCCTTTTATAGACAGGGGCTAACTAAAGCAAAAAGTCCATTAAAACTGAGTGGTCATTACGCCATTAAATTTAAGGTGTAATGACTTACTTACCTAAAATACACTCCACTGAAAGACGAATTAAATATTCGGCTGTCGGTATGAAACTACAGAAATCTAAGGAAAATAATTAAATGAGTAACAACATTTCAGATAGCGCTATGAAAGGAGCAACTACTGGTGCATTGATAGGCGCACGATTTGGTCCGCAAGGCATAGTCATTGGTGCCGCCATTGGGGGGATTGTTGGTTTTATCTTGGATGATTAATAAAGCCGAAAAATTGGTTAACTTTATTTGTTAGCCAATTCTTCAAATTGACATGTTGGGCGTTTGGACGTTATGTTTTATAAAAGTTTAATAATTTATTTTTCGCTTTGTGGTCATCGTTCACTTGTGGCTAGCTGAAGAAGTCTCTGATAATCAATAGCTTAATGTTAACAAAGATACGTTAGCGGACGTTTCACAATTGCGTTTTTATGACTTCTTGGTGCGCACTGATCTTGCCCCATAAAAATGTCAACTTTACGATCATATAGCTGACATGGGGTTAATTTTTTTATTGCGGTTTTTGGCACATTACGCCATACAGAATATTACTATTTAACTTTAAATTAGTGGCCATATTCACTAAGCCACTACATGTATCTTACTCAATTGATTATTAAGAAAAACATCAAATATGTCAATATCATTATGTAAAAACATTGACATATTAGTGATTTGCTAGCGTGAATTTTTATGTATTGAAAGTATATCTTCAATAACAGCGTATCCTGTTTCCAAGCGCCCAGCACCTGGACCAATTAATGTAATATCACCTAGTAATTCTGTTGAATAGGTAATAGCATTTGTCGCGCCTTTAATTGATGCTAATGGATGTTCACTCGATATCATCTCAGGTTTAACTGATGCTAAGAACCCATCGTTATGCTTTTCAACTGTTCCAATTAATTTCCAATGCTTATTTAAAGAAGTGGCGTTAGAAATATCATTATTTGTAATATGGCTAATACCTTCACGATCTATATCATCTAATGTAAGAGATAAGTCCATTAAAAGGTTTCCCAGAATAACTACTTTTGCAGCAGCATCATAACCCTCAACATCACCTGTAGGATCTGCTTCAGCATAACCAAGTTCTTGAGCCTGTTTGAGAGCATCTTCATACCCAGTTCCTGAAGACATCTCACCTAATATATAATTTGTCGTGCCATTAAGAATCCCTTGGATTTTTGTTATTCCGGCAGCTAACAACATCTCATTACCTAAGTTTATTGAAGGAGTTCCGCTCATTACAGTGCCTTCAATGCCAATTTGAACATTATTGCTTAATGCTATTTTACGAAGCTCAGGAAAATGTAAAGCAACGGGCCCTTTATTAGTCATAGAAACATGCATACCATTATTTAATGCCTGTTTAATATGACTTACTGCGGGTTCACCTGTTTGTAGATCAGTAAAAGCAAGTTCTACTAAAATATCAGCTCCACTTTTATCAATCGTTTCAGTTGCATTCCAGCCAGTGATTGGAGCCGGAGTACTTTTTAGATCTCCATGTTTTTCTAGATCAGATAATAAAACTTCAGGGTCCAAACCGTTAGGGTTAGAAAGACTCCCTTTATATAGATCACATACAGCTACTATGCTTAAATTAATACCAAACTTTTCTATTAATAGTTGTTTTTTATCACTAATAATTTTAGTTAGGCCTTGACCAACATTCCCAAAACCGATTATTGCTAATGTGTATGTTTTCATTATGTTCTTCCTAAGTTAACTATTTAAAATGTTGAATTATTGTTTGATAGCGTTACTTTCGTAAATTAAAACAATAAGTTTTTATGTCGGTCATTTCTTTAACAGCATTCATAACACCTTCTCGGCCAACACCTGATCCTTTAACTCCGCCAAATGGCATTGCATCAATGCGATAATCACTGCTGTCATTTATCATGACGCCACCACAATCCATTGAATCTGCAAGTTCAAACGCTAATTCAAGATCATTGGTAAATATTCCAGCTTGTAAGCCAAATTCAACATCATTTGCTTGAGCTATTGCCTCTTTTTTATCAGAAAATCGATACAACACAGTTATAGGTCCGAACACTTCTTCTTTGGCAATTAAGCAGTCACTACTTACATTTGCAAAAACAGTAGGTTGAAAAAAGTTTCCCTGTCTTTTCCCACCACACAGTAATGTTGAATTTTTCTCAAGAGCATCTTGTACCATCGCTTCAACTTTAAGAGCAGCGCGACTATTAATCATTGGCCCCATCTGTGTAGATTCTGATAGTTTGTCTCCCATAGAAATTTTACTTGCACGCAGACAAAATTCTGAAGCAAACTGATCATATATATCATCTTGAATATAAATTCTTTGAACATGCAAACAGTTTTGGCCTGCTGCCCAAAAAGCACCACTGACACATGACTCCATTGCCATCTCAATATTTGCATCATTCATTACTATTACAGGACAGTTACTTCCAAGTTCCATTGATACTTTCTTTAAACCCACGTGACTTAGAATTCTTTCTCCGACACTTTTTCCTCCAGTAAATGAAACCATATTAATGCGAGGATCTGATACGATCTTATCGCCTATATCTATTCCATATCCTGTAACCAAATTTAAGATACCTTTAGGTAAATTTGTTTTATTAAATAGCTCTACAAACAGTTTTGCGACAAGAGGCGTCTCATGGTGAGGTAGAAGGATTACTGAATTTCCTGCCGCTATAGCGGGACCTATTTTATGAGCGACTAAATTTAAAGGGTCATTAAAAGGAGTAATAGCTGCAACAACGCCAAGTGGTATCCGTCGATAATACCCAAACCTATTTTCAGAGCCAGGAGCTTGATCGAAAGCAATAGTTTCTCCAGTTAAACGCCTCGCTTCTTCCGCGCTAATTCGTATGGTTTCCACACATCTAGAAACTTCTTTACGAGCTTCATTAATTGTTTTAATACCTTCACGTGCAATCATTTGTGCGAACAATTCTTTTTGATTACTTAAATTATCAGCAACTTCATTAAGTACAGACATCCGTGTATTTGAAGAAAGTTTTTTAGCTTTTTGGGCACCTAATACTGCTGCCTCAATAATAGAGTCCACTTCACTTAAAGAGTTGTTCACAACTGTACCGACTAAACTGCCGTCTTCAGGATTTAATACTTGTATCTGTGGTTGTGAGCTTTTTACATCTATAGTAGCTGGAGCAGACAAACTTGCTATTGTAGGCATTGAGATTTTCCTTTTTTAATGATTTAGCGAACTATAGATATTTTACCTATCAATTATGGTTTACATTAATCTTAATTTTAAAATTAATGAGTGTCCTCTATCCACTTTTAGAGTATATTGATTTAATTATATCAATAGTTACTAGGGTGTATTGAGTTGTGAAATTAAGTAAGCAAGATCTAAAAATATTGGAATTATTGCAAATAGATGTAAAAACTTCTGTTGAGCAGCTTTCTGAAGAAGTAGGATTATCGACGGCAAGTATACAGCGACACTTAAAGCGCTTAAGAGATAATAAAGTTATCGCTCAGGAAGTAGCGATAATATCGCCTAATGCGGTAAACCAATCAATGACCTTTATTATATCTGTACAACTAAATAGAAATTATAACGATTGTTTCAATTATTTTAAAAACAAAGTAAAAAACAATAATAATATCCAGCAGTGTTATTACATTACAGGTGAAGCGGATTTCGTACTGATAGTGACAGCAAAAGATATGGAAAATTTCGAAGAATTTACTCAATTATTTTTTTTTAGTGATATTGCTGTTCTGCATTTTAAAACATCTGTTGTTATGGGCAGAACAAAAGTTAGCTTAGCACTACCTCTTAATTGTGTAGATATATAAAGCATGTTTCTAAATCATGATAATAAAAAGAATATTGTTTCTTCTGGTGAAATTATGACAGGCACAGATTTTGCCGTGAGTTGATCTGTACTGATGTGATGGTCGCTTCATCAACCCAAGTTTGGAGTTTATATACCAAGGGGCGTTAACGCCATAGAAAAATACTGCTAATGTCAGCAATCATTGAAAATAGCTGACATAAAAATGGAGTTTTTTGCTCTAATAATTTAGACCAGTTTTTGGCATGACCTGAACTGTGTTAATGAATGCTCTACTTCCGCTTTTGGCTAGCTGAAGTCATAAGGTATTCATTGATGGTAATGTCAGCAATGGTTGGATCAAAAGTCACAAGGGTATCATTGATGCTAACTACTGCTTTATCGAGGAGTAGTCGTTAATGAAGCAAGCGTTGACCTCAAAAATGCACACTTTCTGAAGATTCCATAACTGATTTTACTTTTAACTTAATAGTAAAAAACACAGGAACTAGACAGTAAACGCCCTATTCATGCAAAGTTAATCAGCTCCGGTCGATGTTAAGAATATGAGCTGGGAGTTGGATTTACGTGTAAGAAATTAGACCTAATTAGCCTCAAATACTCACAGAATATGCACAGGAGCAATTATAAGAAAGTGCTAGTTATAGTAATGTATTACCAAAAAAGCTTTGATTTTAAAGGGATTACATTAGAAAAGATGGGGTGGCTAAAGGGACTTGAACCCTCGACAACCGGAATCACAATCCGGGGCTCTACCAACTGAGCTATAGCCACCACTGATTTTACTGAAAGTGCCTAGTGGTAAGGCGCGAAGAGTATAGGGTATTTATGCGATGATTGACAAGAAAAATCTTCGCTTTTGAGTTTATTTATACACTGTTGTTACTGTTTTAAATAATTTGTGCAACTAATCTGTAACGTAATACATTTTATACCTTTCATCATATGCAATATCGAACACTGTTTCTCTAGTTATTAATGCCTCCAAAGTACCTTAAGGAACCCCAGGCTTTAAAATTTATTTATTTGTTGCTCTATGACTTCGCTCCTTCTTAAAGAAAATAAGGAATAAACTACAAAACCTTGGCCAATTTGACTTGACCACTGCAGCGACGTGCAGCTAATACGGTGGTTATTTTCCTGAGAAGAATAGGGCATGTACAACGCCTATGACCTTTTGAGTGTTGGCAGAGAAACCCACAGCGGCTTTGTTGTTAATTTACCAATTAAGGAACAATTGCTCTTACAACAAAGTGGATGTCGGGTGCTTACAATTACGTTATAGTCAAGGTTAAATAATTCTATAACAACAAAGTTGAGCATACCTTTGTCACACATGAGAAACTGCGATCGTTGCTATGATTCATACTTTTGCAATTATGCAGGCAAATTATGGGATCACTGTCCTGCTTGCCGTCGCAGCATATTGAACCAGCGAGAACGTCGGCATTATGATGCCGTGCAGCAACAGTTACGGTTCGCACATGGCTGGGGCTATAATATAGAATATGACGTTGCTCAATATGAATATGTTCTCAAAGAAGATGGCGGTCTTACCTATATTTGTAGGCCTAGTCATAATTATCATGCCGAGGTAAGGCAGTTGATAATTGATGGTTTTTTTGCCCGAATCGCCCAAGAAAATATCACGGGTGCTACATTGCAGTATATGATTGATATGGCTTACGCCGCTGGAGTGGATGAAGCCTGTCACTCATCTTTTTTCATTTCTCATGAAACAAAAGGATTTACCTTCACTTACCGAGCGGAACCGAAAGTGCATTTTGTCTTTAATGATAATGGCGAAGTCATCTCTATGGCTTATGTCCCTTTTGAAGACAAAGAAATGCGCAAATCCTATGGACGTGGCTGCGCAGACTATATCAAATTAAATTCAGAAGCATGCTATGCACTTGCTGAGCAGCATCAAAAAGAGGCCCTTTTAGCCAAGACTGCTGAAAAGATACGTGAGCAATATTGGGTTCATGAAGATGCTATAAAGTATTTTACTCGATTAAAATACATCATTTACGTACCATGGACTGCAATTTATTTCATGGCGTTAGCAGGGGTGGTATCTACCTTATCATCTGACGTTTGACCGGGCTGGTGGCCTGAAGCATGGCGAGTAATTCAAACGATATTTTTCTTCATAATTACTTATTTCGTAATGACTATACCTTCAAATGTCATTAACAGTTGGATTAAAGACGCAAACAATGACCTCACCTTGAAAAAACAAGAAGAGCTACTAGCTATTAATGCAGAAGGTAAATATGTCGATTTTGAGCCTCTTGACGAATTATCCCCAATGCCATTGGACGAAGGGATTAATACAAAAAAAGAAAATAAAACACTCGTTTTGGTACGTGATATCGCTATCGTATTTGGCGGACTAAAAATTGCAGTTTATATTTACGACGAGTATGTTTCTCCGTTTATTTTTTAGTCGCTGCTTCAATAATATCTATAACATCGTCTGAAATAAAATAACAGTTGCATTGAAACACAACTTACAACATCGCTGGGCTGCGGGATTAACCACGCGGTATAACTCTTTATCATTTAAAAGTAATAACATTTAGTACTACACCCTTTGTTAGTAGTGTTATTGTTATCGGTAACAATTAGCCATTAAATAGGGTTTTGACATGTCGCTAGAAAAACTATCCTCACAGTTAGCTGGCTTAACTGAAGGGAAAGCGAAAAAGCTGCCACCTATCGAATCATGGGATCCACCTTATTGTGGAGAAATAGACTTACAAATTAAGCCTAATGGTGATTGGTATTTTGGCGGTACTATTTTTAAACGTTTGTCTTTAGTGAAATTATTCGCATCAGTGTTATTAAGAGATCTTGGCTCAGACCATGATGACTACTATTTAGTGACACCCGTTGAGAAAATTAAAATTACGGTTGAAGACGCGCCTTTTGTTTTAACACAATGGGCTTGGCAAGATGAGAGTATGACTAGTATGGTGGTAAGTACTAATTTAGCTGATGAATTTATCCTTGATGAGTCGCATCCTTTGCTGGTGACTAGTGAAGGAGAGTTGTATGTGACCGTGCGCAGAAACCTGCAAGCGAGAGTTCATCGTAATGTTTATTACCAATGGGTGTCTTTAGCTAAGGAGAAACAAACAAGCCAAGGTACTGAAGTGATATTTGTAAGTGCGGGTGTCGAGTTTAGTCTAGGGCTTATTAGTCAATAAAGTTCTTAGTAGGTCTCATTAAAAACCCTCCCCAGTAAAGTGGCTAATAACGCTAAAGCGTTAGTAAAATATTACTGAGAGTGATAATGAATTTCAGTGAAATAGATTTTCGATATCACTCATTAATATAAAGCTAACGCTAATAAATATAGGCCAGCTTTTGTGGCGTTATTGCAAAACTTAGTCCGTGGAGAGCGCCTTAACTATTCTTTCGAGTTATCCTTCAATACACTTATCCGCTCGAGGGCATATTGATGGAGCAGTACCAAATCTTTTTCAATCTCAGTATGGAGTTCAGCCTCGGCTTTTATTCGCTGTAAGTCTTCTTCCATACGTTCTTTTTTAGGCAGTTCTTTACGTGAGTCAAGAATACTTAACGCTTTGATTCTGTTGTAAAGCTCAAAAATTGCAGGGAACTGTTGGGCAATCTCTTCGCTTGTTTTTAAAGAATCTAGTAGGACACTTAATCGCCAACAACCTTCAGAAAAATCACACTGTTCTGCTTTCATGGCACGAACAATAATCACTACCGAGTCGAGCACTTTTTTATCATGGCCTTTTAGAGCCTGGTGACGTTCAACGTCTGCTATTTTTTGTTTCTCAGTATTGTCTTTAACTTGTTTTAATAATTTTTTTGCATATTTTGCGAGTAATATAATAATAATTACGCCAGCAAAAATTGCCAGTAGCCCGTAGTTAGTCATTGATTAACCTCCTATGAAATTAATGTAAAGTTGTTATTCAAACTTTGATAAATCACTGTTATTAAATTTATCCCATAAATCGTCTTCTGAAGACGTACTTTGCTTTGAATCGGTTTCTTCGTCGTCTTCATCTTCATCTTCATCATCAAGGCCTAGGGCTTCACGAATACTTTGATGTTTATCCATTTGTCCATTGAAAAAATTGACTTCACTCTCTGATAATTCAAGTTCATCATCTTGCTTAGTTAATATTGTCAGTAACCGCTCATCTTGTTCTATTGCTTCTAACTCTTGCATTAACGCATCGATATCAATGTTCTGTTCAGTTTCAATCGTGCGAATAGGTGCAACTGAGGGAGCTAAGGCTTTAGACGGTTTTACTTTTTGTGCCTTCACCGTTTTTTTATTGCTAAGCGTACCTAGAGCAATCGGTGTTTTATTACCAATACGTGGGTCTTTATTAACCTGTGAGTTATGAGCGTCTGCTATGGGCTTGGCTTCGTTTTGACGATTACCTGAAGGTTTCCCTTTGAGTTTTTTAGCTCTTTTTTCAACAGGAACTTTTGGTGTTTTAGTGGTTTCTTTCACTGGGCCGCTAGAGCCAACACCAGGTTTTCTTGATTTTTTTGAGCGAGACATAGTTTTTTGATCGGTTAATAAAGCAATAGAGCCATTTTACGTCATTAGCAACCATAAAAAAAGCGATGACATCGCCATCACCCAAAAAAATTGTCAATGGTTTGCAAACCTATTGGTAAAGACGGGGTTATTAGATTTTAGCCAGTGGTATACTTTAAACGTTTGCCGACCTATTTTTATTTTTAGACACTAGTCTTGTTGATGTAACCAATCAGCATGGCGGGGTGCTTTCTTGGTTTGGGCCCATTCGTCAACCATGATTTGAGCAACACGATTAAGTTCTTTATATTGCTCAGGTGTTCCAGTGTTTGCCGCTAACTCTAAACGGTGACCATTGGGATCGAAAAAGTAAATAGACTTAAATACGCCATGATTTACTGGCCCTAAAACATCAACACCTTTACTTTCTAATATTGATTTTGCCTCAAGTAATGCGGTTAAGTCAGCTACTCTTAGCGCTAAGTGTTGGACCCATGCGGGGGTATTTTCATCTCGTCCCATATCTGGGGAGTTAGGGATTTCAAAAAAGGCTAATACATTTTCATTACCGGCATCTAAAAATATGTGCATGTAGGGATCAGGCGCTTTCGTTGAAGGGACTTCATCTTCAGCGATCGCTAAAACAAGCTTCATGTTGAGTTTGTCTTGATACCACTGTGTTGTTTCTTTAGCGTCTTTACAGCGATAGGCGACATGGTGAATTTTTTCAACGTTGATCATAACTTCCTACTTTTTATTTTAACTGTATGGCCAATTTTTACCACAAGGTATGTCTTTACTACTAATTTCTACCCTATATTTTTCTCAAAGATTTTTAAGGTATTTGGCAGGAATTAAATACGCTTGTATTTAATTCCTTACAACTAACTATAAACATTAATTATTACTCTATTAAATAATGATTAATGGGCATCATTTAATGATTTTTTGCCATAACGTTGCTTTCCCTTGATCTTCAACAGTAAAAGCAACCGCACTTAACGGTGAGTCGGTAAATTGAATCTCACTGCTGAGTAATTGATCATCTCTAAAATAATGGCAGCTGACTTTAGTATTTTTAGGGAGATGGTCTGCAAGGGCTTGCAATGACTTTACTGTTGCTTTGGTATGGTGAACCGCAATTAGGACATCGTTTACCGCTATACCTGCAGCGGCTGCGGGTGAGTCTTCAATGACACTTTTTATTTTAACGCCAAGAGCACTGTCTTGATATTGAGCACCTAAATACCCTTGGTAGTCGTTACTAGACGTTGTAATGAGTTCGTTTAATTTCTCAAATTTTTGATAAGTAAACTTTATACCTACCTTCGTTAATAAAGACGATAAATCGATACGTTCGGAGCTGTGGAGCAGTTTTTTAAAGTCTTCAGTGATATCTTCATTACATAAGATATTGGCAATATTAATAAAGTCAGCCTCTTGAGTGCCAATACCGGTTTGACCAAAATGAAGCCATAACTCTCGCATTAGTGTGTCTAAACTAAATTGACCTTGAGACTTTTCTCGGATGGTCAGATCTAACCATAAAGCGATTAATGAGCCCTTAGTATAATAACTGACAATATTATTTACAGCATCTGGTCCTTGTTGATAAAATTTGGTCCAAGTATCAAAGCTAGATTCTGTAACTGTCTGTTTCAATTCACCTTTACCTCTATATACTCGAGTGGCTGTTTTAGATAATATTGTTAAATATTCGTCGAAGGTAATTAATCCGGTACGATAAAGCGAAAAGTCATCGTAGTAAGAGGTGATCCCTTCATATGCCCATAATTGTTTTGTGTAAACTTCTTCTTGTAAATTATAGGGGGTGAATTCTTTCGGTTTTATCCGGCAAACATTCCAAGCATGAAAGTATTCGTGAGAGCATAAGCTCAAAAAGGTTCGGTAATTTTCACTACATACGCTTTTCTTGTTAGGGTTGGGTAAATCAAAGCGACTTGCTTGTAAAATGGTTGAGTTTTTGTGTTCTAAACCACCAAAACCATTTTCCAATAAATGGGTAATAAACCAGTACTCTTTAAAAGGTGCTTCACCAAAGAGGCTAATATGGTGCTGACAGAGTTTTTTGATGTCATGACTTAACCGCTCTCGGTCACCAAAGTGGGGGCTCGTAAATATCATGTGGTGAACAACACCTTCAATCTCAAATTCAGAACTATCAAAGTCACCAATAGCGACGGGACAATCAATCAGTTCGTTATAGTTGTTGGCGGTATACTCGCCAAAACTATATTTTTTGGTGTGACACCCGCGTGTTAATCCGGTAGCTACTCGCCAGTTATTGATATCGTCTGGGGTATTTATGATCAGTTTGCAAGGTGAATGTTCAAGCTCCTCTACTTGTAAAAATGTTGAGCTGCCATTAAAAAAACCTCGTTGATTATCTAAATAGGCGGTGCGCACAGATAAGTCAAAAGCGAACACTTGATAATGAAGAGTAACGGTTTCATCGGTAGCGATTAATTGCCACGTTTGTTTATTTAGTTTGTTGAGGGTTATTGGTTGTTCTTTGCCATCTATTGCTGAGATTTCAGTAATATTTTTTGCAAAGTCTCGAATCATATAACTGCCAGGCAGCCATGCCGGTAAGGATAAAGTGTAGTTTTTTTCTACTTGACTGGTAAAGCTTAATTTTACACTAAATAGGTGACTATTGATGTTGCTTGGGGTGATCTGATAATGAAGCGTTGTCATGGATGAACCAATAAAAGTTGCCAAATAATAATAATAATATTATGCGAATTGTTGGCACCTTTTACTAGTCTATTGTGACATTTAAATAGTTAAGTCAGGATTACGGTCTTACTACCGTTAATACAAATACGTCGTTCAGCGTGTATCTGCACAGCCTGGCTCAAGGCAAGGGCTTCTAAGTCATGGCCCATATTTTTCATTTGTTCTACAGTAAAACTATGATTTATTGGTTTAACTTCTTGGACGATAATAGGACCTTCATCTAAGTCAGCGGTTACATAATGGGCGGTAGCACCAATGATTTTTACGCCACGAGCATGGGCTTGATGATAAGGTTTTGCTCCTTTAAAGCTTGGCAGAAATGAATGATGGATATTAATGGCATGGCCTGAAACCTTGTTACACATATCATCAGAGAGTATTTGCATGTAACGGGCGAGGACCAATAGTTCAGCTTTAGTTTGTTTTAACACCTCAAGTATTTGAGCTTCTTGTTGAGGTTTGTTGTCTTTATTGATGGGTAAGTAATGGAAAGGAATATTGTGCCACTCGGTCAAAGACTGGCAACTTGTGTGGTTTGATAACACCGCGACAATATTCACGGGTAGTACACCTGCTTTCCACTTTGTTAATAATGAGACTAAGCAATGATCGTCTTTTGATACCGCAATTACTATATTAGGGAAATCGGCTTTATTACACAGTTCAAAGTCCATTTCTAGCGGCTTAGCTAATTTGTTAAGTGCTTGATTAAACTCTTCTATAGGTACTGTTAAATTACGGTCATCAAAGGCAATACGAGAAAAAAATGTACGGCTAATGGGATCACTATATTGTGAAGTTTCGGTAATAAAGGCGCCGTGCTCAAACAGGCTTTGAGTAATTTTGGCAAGTACACCTGAAGAGTCAGGACACTGCCACGTTAAGGTATAGTGATTTATTTCTAACATGTTCAGTTTAAATAGTATGATAAATAGTGGGTTATCATTGGTTATTTTGCTAACAAAAACCAGTGTTTATTGATGATTATTTAGAGTAGAAAAATATATATCAGTGCTTTTTTTATTCGTTAGGACTTAATAAGTGTTTATTTTTGATATAAAACGCTTCAACCTTTTCTCTTGCCCACGGCGTTTTACGGAGAAATTTTAAACTAGACTTTACACTGGGCTCATGGGTAAAACAGCGAATATTGATAATGGCGCCAAGCTCATCAAAGCCAAAGTGCTCTTCAAGTTCAGTAACAATAATTTTTAAAGTGAGACCATGTAAAGGGTTAAAAGGTTGATTGTTCATCGGGTAGTTAATGTCGTTGGTTTAGATTGTACTATTATATCTATTACAAAGAAAAAAGCAGAGCTTTAATTGTGGCTCTGCTTTTAATTTAAATCAATATAAACTAACTAAGATGTACTGCTAATGCTTCACTGCCGCCAATGAGTTTACCTTCAATGAATATTTGAGGATAAGTATTAGCGCCAGTTAAGGCCTTAAATGCTGAGGCATTGATTTGCTCACCGATTGTGAGTTCTTCAAAGGCTAGCCCTTTGTCAGTCAATAATGCTTTAGCTTTACTACAAAATGGACACCCTGGTTTTGTTAATATTGCAATTGCCTTGGGCTTTTCGGCCTTAGGGTTAATGTAATTAAGCATGGTATCGGCGTCAGACACTTCAAACGGGTCGCCTGGCTTGTTTGGCTCAATGAACATTTTGTCAATGACACCATTTTTTACTAACATTGCATAGCGCCAGCTACGTTTACCAAAGCCGAGCTCATTTTTATCAACTAATAGGCCCATTGCTTCAGTGAAGTCGCCATTACCGTCAGGGATTAAGCTGACATTGCTAGTTTTTTGATTTTCTGCCCAAGCATTCATAACAAAAGTATCGTTGACCGATAAACAAATAATTTCATCAACGCCGTTAGCGAAAAATGTTGGTGCCAGTTCGCTGTAACGTGGTAAATGCGACGTTGAGCATGTAGGGGTAAAGGCGCCAGGAAGCGAAAATACTACGACTGTTTTATTAGTAAAAATTTCATCAGTTGTGCGGTTAATCCACTGATCGTTTTCACGAATAGGAAAAGATACTGATGGTACTTGACTGCCTTCTTTACTGGTAAACATATAATAACTCCATTTCATTTTTAAAATTGTTGTGCTTATTAATACAAAATCATTATCAATGATTATCAGTAATTATTAAAGCGATTAAAATTGGATGCGGTAATAGTCAAAAGCGATTGGGTTAATGTGTTAACGAAACCTATTAGCTAACAATTAACCTTATTATCGAGTTGCCTCAACTGCTCGATAAGGTTTGAATAACGCTTTAATGTAATCATACCTTTTAATCGAGTTCTTAATTTCAATTGGCTGAGTAATGTTATCTAGTGGTCTGTAACCAATGTAGTTAATACTCTCTTCAGCTTTATAAGTAAGTGCCGACAAGGTTTTAAAATTGTGATGAGCAAGAGGTATCCTGAAACTAAGTTTATTTTACAACCCGTTATCAGTAAAAAAATGGTGGTTATGACTTTATTGAGGTGCGTTTTTTAATTTTTTTAAGTTTAATTGCCGATAAGCTCGATTAAATTTATTGGTAATTATTTCTTGAGAACATGGCTTGGCAATATAATCATCAAAACCGGCCGCTAAACATTTTTCTGCACTGCCACTTAGTGCATCGGCAGTAATGGCGATTAACCACAGGGGTCTATCTTTGTTTTGTTTCGACAGTTTTTCAGCTAATTCAAACCCATCTATTATAGGCATATGACAATCAGAAATAATGATATCGTATGGGGATTTTTGATGCATTACCAAAGCATCTGCACCGTTATTGACGACATCTGCTTTTATATTTAATCGTTCCAATTGTGCATTTAACACCATGATATTAACAAGGTTATCTTCTGCAATCAGTATACGTAAAGGCTTAAATCGTTCATCAGTTATAGCGTTGGTTGTGCGGCTATTTATACGTCGTTCAGTGGTCACTGCCCCTATATCAGTGGCTTTAAATGTTAAAGTAAAATGAAACGTGCTGCCAATATTTTCTGTTGAATCAACACTAATGTCGCCACCCATGGCATTAATTATTTCTTGGCAAATACTTAACCCCAAGCCAGTACCACCATACTTACGAGTGATTTCATTGTCTGCCTGAGTAAATGGAGTAAATAATAACGGTTGTTTATTTGTGGCTATGCCAATCCCCGTATCGATAATGGAGAACTGTAAAGTGTCGTATGTAATCCTTTCTATTGGCTCCCTTTCTAATAACTTAATGTTAAGTGATACATGACCTTGCTGGGTAAATTTCACCGCATTACTCACTAAATTATTTAATACTTGGGTAAGACGCGTAGGGTCAGTAAGATAATTGTAAGTGATTTTTTTATCTATAGTTAAATTGAAGGCGAGCGTTTTATTAGTATCTTGGCGAGAATAACTGTTGAGAATATTTTTTGTTAATTGGTGAAGGTTGACGGGAACTAACTCTAATGCAAGCTTGCCAGCATCCATTTTTGAAAAGTCTAATACATCATTTAACAGTACTAATAAATTGTTAGCAGAGCCCTTTAGTATTGATAAATATTCTTTTTGGTTTGCGTTGAGTTTAGTATAAGCCAGGCTCTCAGCCATGCCGAAAACACCATTTAATGGTGTCCTAATTTCATGGCTCATTCTCGCTAAAAAAGTGATTTTAGCTAGCGCTAACTTTTTAGCGGCAATTACTTCAGCTTTAGCTGTTTTTAAAGCGATCTCAACTTTAGTTTGCTGACTTTTTCTAATTAAAGATTTTCGATAATAAAGCCAAAAGGCCAACAAACATAATAGCCAAAGCATTAATAATAAGTAACTTACTTGTTGGTATATTATATCCACTTTCTCTAGAGTGTTAGTTATTTCGATTAGATATCTGCTCAATCATTATTTCTGATATTGTTATAACACAATGAAGGAAAATCGCTAGTTTCCTATAATTTTTAATAGTTATATTGCCTGTTTATTCTTGATAAACCCCAATAAATTTATTTGAATTTATTGGGGTTCATGATAAATTAACAATCAACTTGTATATACAATTAACTTTAATGAGACGAGGTCAATAATGGACTCAAGTTATACCTTAATTAAAGGGACTGTCCCCTTACTGATCAGTATGCCTCATAATGGCCAGCAGATACCTGATGATATTGCCTTAACTATGACTGAGTTTGCCAAAAGTGTTGTTGATACTGATTGGTATAAAGATAGGCTGTATGATTTTGCACAATCGTTAGGTGCTTATATTATTATTCCTAAATATAGTCGTTATGTTATAGATCTTAACCGTGATCCCCATGGTATTGATTTGTATCCTGATGAAAATAGCACAGAGCTTTGTCCATTGTCGGGGTTTGACTTATCCCCTATTTATTTAGCGGGTCAGCAACCTAACGGAGTAGAAATCAGCAGGCGTATTAAAGATTATTGGCAGCCTTACCACCAAGCAATTAATGATACATTAGATGAGATGAAAACTGAATTTGGTCAGGCTGTACTCCTAGATGCTCATTCAATTTTATCTCACGTTCCTCGTTTTTTTGATGGACAATTACCTGATTTTAACTTTGGTACCTCAAGTGGTAAAAGTTGTTCCTTCTCACTTGTAAATAACCTTGAAAACATAGTTTACGCACCTTACAGTATGGTTATTGATGGGCGATTTAAAGGCGGTTTTATTACTCGACATTTTGGAAATCCGGGCAATAATATTCATGCTATTCAATTAGAACTTTCTCAGCGTACTTACATGAATGAGTTAACGACTGAATATAACCTTAGCCTTGCGGAACAAGTGCAACAAAAATTACGTACCATGGTTATTTGTTTAATTGACTTCGCCATTGAGCACAAGAGAGATAAACATGGAGAGTGAAAAAA
>Ga0209279_10000889_pt1 | contig 17388 bp, 19 predicted proteins | sample CoawatmetaG00DNA_3_FD_187508 | JGI IMG/M metagenome (GOLD analysis project Ga0209279, IMG submission 187508) | Marine microbial communities from the West Antarctic Peninsula - Coastal water metaG006-DNA (SPAdes) (version 2) | ecosystem: Environmental > Aquatic > Marine > Coastal ... | reverse complement strand
CAGGTAGGAAGAGTCCTTATTTTTTTAATCTTTCATCCTTTAATGATGGGGATAGCCTTAAAACATTGGGAGATTATTACGCTGAAAAAATTATAGAAGAAAATATTGAATTTGATTTATTATTTGGACCCGCCTATAAGGGAATATCACTTGTAGGAGCAATTGCAATTTCACTCTCCAATAAAGGTATTAACAAAAAATTTTCATCAAATAGGAAAGAAATTAAAGATCATGGTGAGGGAGGCTTGATTATTGGTGCGCCCATCTCAGGAAAAATTCTTATTATTGATGATGTGATTTCTGCGGGTACATCAATCAATGAAAGCTTCACACTTATCAATTCATTCGATGCGGAAATAGTTGGGATTGTTGTGTCAATTGATCGAAAAGAGAAAGGCAGCGGAAAATTATCTGCTATTGAAGAAATATTTGAGAAATATAAAGTGCCTGTAAAATCAATAATCCACTTAGATAATATTATTGACTTCCTAAAGAAGGATATTGGAAATAAAAAAGTCTTGGGTCAAATGCTTGGTTACAAGCAAAAGTATGGTGTTTAATCTGTTAGTTTATCTTTAAGCAATTGGCTGACTTGACCAGGATTTGCTTTGCCTTTGGAGGCTTTCATCACCTGTCCTATTAGTGCATTAAACGCTTTATCTTTGCCAGATTTATATTCCTCAACCATTGCCTCATTATCCTGCAAAACTTGATTCAAGATATCCTCAATCTCATTTAAATTAGAGATTTGTTTTAGTCCTAATCTTTCAATCACATCATCAACGTTTTCATCCTGATCCCAAATTTCATCAAAAACTTTTTTAGCAGCATTGTTTGAAATAGTCTTGTCTTCTATTCGTAATATTAATTCTGCTAACTTACTTGCCCTTAAAGGAGAATTTTTAATATCTATATTGGATTCATTTAATCTTGAAAAGAGATTTGTTAAAATCCAATTAGAAGCCAATTTTGCACTTACTTTAAATGAGAGCAGTTCTTTAAAATAGTTAGCAACATCAATGTTTGATGTAATTCCATCTGCATCGTAATTTGAGAGACCAAACTCTTTGACTAATTTTGATTTCATCTGACTTGGCAATTCATACATCTCAGATTTGATCGTATTTATTTTCTCTTGGCTGATGACTAATGGTAGCAAATCAGGATCTGGAAAATATCGGTAATCATTTGCCTCCTCTTTTGATCTCATTTCTCTTGTTTCCCCAGAATCTGGATCAAAAAGAATCGTTGATTGTTTTATTTTGCCTCCGTCTTCTAACCTTTCAATTTGCCAGTTTACTTCATAATCAACTGCCTGCTTTATAAACTTAAAAGAGTTTAGATTTTTAATTTCTCGCCTTGTACCAAGTTTTTTGTCTCCCTTTTTCTTAACCGAAACGTTTACATCACAACGAAAATTTCCCTCTTGCATATTTCCATCACAAATCCCTATCCATTGCACTAATTCATGAAGTTTCTTAGCGTATGCAACAGCTTCTTCTGCAGAGCTCATATCTGGCTCTGTGACAATTTCTAATAAAGGCGTTCCCGCTCTATTTAGATCGATCCCTGATTTTCCCTCTTCGATTCCATGAACTGATTTACCCGCATCCTCCTCTAAATGTGCTCGTAAAATTCTTATGCTTTTATTTTCATCGCCTAGTGAAATTGACAGGCTTCCTTCACCCACCACAGGCAATTCAAACTGACTAATTTGATAGCCTTTAGGTAAATCTGGGTAAAAGTAGTTTTTTCTAGCAAAAATAGAATGTTCTGCGATCTTTGCACCAACTGCTAAACCAAAACGTATCGCACAGTTGACCGCCTCTTCATTAAGAACGGGCAGAACTCCAGGATAGGCAAGACTCACTAAACATGCATGCGCATTAGGCTCACTACCAAAATTAGTAGATGCGCCAGAAAATATTTTTGATTCAGTTTTTAACTGAGTATGAGTTTCAATTCCAATAACAACTTCCCATTCCATTATTAAAACTCCTCAGGAGATAAATTATGCCAATCTGTATTCGTCTGAAAAATATTAGCAATATTTAATAGTTTTGCCTCACTAAAATAATTACCTATAAGTTGAATACCCACGGGAAGGTTGTTCATTAGCCCAGCAGGCATAGATAGACCAGGTAAACCTGCAAGATTTGTAGAAATTGTATAAACATCTTGCATATACATTTTAAGGGGATCTTCTTTTTTATCACCAATTGGAAAAGCTACTGAAGGTGCTGAGGGACCTAAAATTACATCACATTTTTCAAATGCCTTTTTAAAATCTTCAGAGATTAATCTTCTAATTTTTTGTGCTTTTAAATAATACGCATCATAGTAGCCTGCGCTCAGAACGTATGTACCTATCATTATTCTTCTTTTAACTTCATCCCCAAAACCTTCTTCCCTTGTCTTACAATACATCTCCATTAGATCGTCGTATTCTTTTGTACGATAACCATATCTAACACCATCGTATCTTGATAAATTACTTGATGCTTCAGCAGGTGCGATGACATAGTAAACTGGAATTGATAAATGATTATTCGGTAATGAAATCTCTACAACCTCTGCACCCAATTTTTTATATTCTTTGATACCCTGTTCTATTATTTTCTCAACCCCAGGCTCTAGGCCTTCACTAAAAAATTCTTTTGGTACACCTATTTTTAAGCCCTTGATGGGGTCATTAATACCTTTTAAATAGTTTTCTTTTTCTCTTTGTATACTTGTTGAATCTTTAGGGTCATGGCCACTCATAACATTCATCATTGCTGCACAATCTTCTGCCGTATGACACATGGGGCCTGCCTGATCAAGGCTGGATGCAAATGCAATCATTCCATATCTTGAAACTAAACCATAGGTCGGTTTTAAACCAGTCAAACCGCATAAAGAAGCAGGCTGTCTTATCGAACCACCTGTATCTGTTGCCGTCGCAGCCGGGGCTAACCTACCAGCAACTGCCGCTGCACTCCCACCCGAGCTTCCTCCTGGGACGGTTTTTATATCCCATGGGTTTTTGACATTGCCATAAAAAGAAGTCTCATTCGATGAACCCATAGCAAATTCATCCATATTCGTTTTTCCTAGGTTCACGGCTCCTACTGCATTAAATTTATTTATTACAGTTGAATCATATGGAGCAATAAAATTGTCCAACATTTTTGAACCACAACTTGTTTTCCATCCTTCTGCGCAAAAAATATCTTTTTGAGCTATTGGAATACCTGTTAAATAATCCTGATTTCCCACCTTAATCATTTCATCCGAGCGTTTTGCCATGGCCAAACTTTTATCCTTATCGATCGTAATAAAAGCATTTATAGATGGGTTGTAAAGATCTAGTCGATTTAAAAAAAACTGTGTTAGCTCTACGCTGGAAAATTTTTTTTGTTTTAAACCTTCTGAAAGCTCTTTAAGGGATAAATTTATCATTTTATTCAATCACTCGAGGGACAATAAACAGAGATTGATCAGTTTCATTTGATAATTTTAAGGATTTTTCTCTAATATCTCCCTCGGTCACTTTATCCTCTCTTAAAGGCTGTATGATATCGAGTGCATGAGCCATTGGTTCAATGCTATCTGTATTTACCTGAGTCATTTGGTCTATTAATCCCAAAATTCCCTCTAATTTTGCACTGACTTTTATAGCCTCGTTTTCGTTTATATTTATTCTTGCTAGATGGGCAATTTTTTTAATTTCGTCATTGTCGAATTTCATTTTATTAAAACACCATTTTTTGTTTAATTTATGTTGATTAATAAGTTATTATACAAGGATACGCGGACACTTTAAAATTCATCTATTACTATTATAAATTATGTTTAAAAATATCTTTAGAAATTTTGTTGACAACGATTTGGCCATTGACCTTGGCACAGCAAATACATTAATTTTTGCTAAAGGTAGGGGTATTGTCCTTGATGAGCCTTCAGTTGTTGCAATTCAGAACGTTCAAGGGCCTGCTGGACCTCAATCCAGGAAAACTGTTCTAGCTGTTGGTGCTGAAGCTAAATCAATGCTGGGTAGATCTCCTCAAAGCATCGAAGCTATTCGTCCAATGAAAGATGGTGTGATAGCTGATTTTAATATTACCGAAGAAATGATTAAGCATTTTATTAAGAAGACTGTATCAAGTAATATGTTTTCTCCAAGCCCAAGGATAGTCATTTGTGTTCCATATGGCGCAACACAAGTTGAAAAAAGAGCTATACGAGAATCTGCAGAGAGAGCTGGTGCAAAACAAGTATTTTTAATTGAAGAGCCCATGGCAGCTGCTATTGGAGCTGATCTACCTATTCAAGATGCTACAGGCTCAATGGTGATTGATGTTGGAGGTGGCACTACTGAAGTCGGCGTTATCTCTTTAGGTGGAATCGTTTATGCAAGTTCCGCTCGCGTAGGTGGAGATAAAATTGATCAATCTATTGTTGACTACATGAGAAGAAACTACGGAACATTGATATCTGAACCAACGGCTGAAAAAATAAAACAGGGAATTGGTAGCGCCTTTCCTTTAAATGAACTTTTATCAATGGATATTACTGGTAGAAATTTGGCAGAAGGCTTGCCTAGAAAACTAAGTATTTCTAGTAATGAAATATTAGAAGCTATTGCGGAGCCTCTTCATACAATCGTTGGTGCTGTGAAAACCGCACTTGAACAAACCCCTCCTGAGCTTGGATCTGATATTGCAGAAAATGGAATGGTACTCACTGGTGGTGGTGCCCTTTTGAAGAATCTTGATCGACTACTTCAAGAAGAAACTGGGATTCCAGTAATCATTGCTGAAGATCCACTTACTTGCGTGGCTAGAGGCTGCGGAAAAACATTGGATCAATTAGATTATTTTAAAAATACGTTTGTTTATGAATAAACATAATGGCTCTCAAGGTTACTAAAAAAGAATTAAGCTTATTTACTACTAACTTTTCTTTAACTTATTTTATTCTTTTTATTTTTTTAACTATGCTGATGATGTTCATGGACAGTCGCTATGACTATCTTAAGCAAATTAGAAAAGATTTTTCATTCATAACATCCCCTTTAATCATTTTAACTAATGACACCTTTAATTTTTTTGAAAATTTTCAATACCTATCAAAATCTAAAACTTTATTAGAAGATGAAATAAATCAACTGAATAGTCAAATTGATCGCCTTGGTATTGAAAATCAAATGAGAAATTTTCTAGTCGCTGAGAATGAGAACTTAAGAGAGGCAACGCTCTTATCAAAAAAGCTAGCCCCCAAAAAAACTTACCCCGCTGAGATTATTAAGCCAACAATAAGAGGAAGAACCCAAATAATTATACTCAACAAAGGGTTAAAAGATGGAATTCGTCAAGGTATGCCTGTCGTTAATAGATTAGGTCTGGTGGGCCAAATATACTCAACCTATAATCAAACAAGTGAGGTTCTACCATTGCTTTCAAAAAAATTTGCCGTCAATGCGCTTCAAGACAACGGGCAAAATCATGCCATCATTTATGGTGATACTGAATTTTTAGTAATCCCTTTCTTTCCTGCTTCAATAGATATCTCGCTCGGTGACAAATTTGTTACTTCAGGGCTTGATAACGTATACCCAAGTGGAATTAAGATAGGGGAAGTAGTTAATGTATCTCCAGAAGATAAACAATTTAACAAAATTCTTTTAAAACCAACAACTTTTTCAAATCAATTCTCTTTAATTACCGTTCTCGATTATTAATTAATGTTAAAAAAATCTCATGACGTAAAAGTAAAGCAACAAAAATTATTTATTGGGTTATTTTTATTTTCTATTTTTTTTAGTTTCATTGATTTATTGAGCTTTATAAATATTAATTTTTACCCAGAGTATTTCATAGCATTAATGGTGCTGACTATTACATCCAATTTAATATCAATTTCTATAATGAAAGTCTTTTTGTTAGGTGTCATTGTAGATATTTTGATTGGGTCAATTTTAGGACAATACACCATAGCATTTTTGCTTTTATACGGCCTCCAAGTTTTTTCCCAGAAGTATTTTTTAATGCCGTCAAAAGCTCAAACTATTCTTCTTGCCTTTCTATCTATTAGCCTGGGCATAATAACTGTAACGATCATATCTCAAAATTTTAATCCTGTTTTTTATACCAATGGAAGCTTATTAAATTATTTAATAATAGAGACAGCTATCACTTTTTTTATTTTTATGATTTTTCAAATTTTTTATGAAAGAACTTATGGTGCTTAAATTTTATTTTGGATAATTATCGCTTTAAATATATTTTTAAAAAAAGAATTCAAATACTTTTTGGATTTTTAATACTTCTACTGTTTATTCCTTTATTAAAAATATTTTATTTACAGGTCATACAATTTGATAGATTTACCGCGCTAAGTAAAAATAACAGTATCAAAATTATTCCCATCTCCCCTAAAAGAGGAGTCATTTACGATAGAAATAATGTAATTTTGGCTGATAACAAATTAGTTCATTCTCTAGAGATAGGTCATTCTTTTTTTTCTGACCTTTCTGAAATAAGAGCGCGTTTAAAAAATAAATTAGGTATTGATATTGATATTGATATTGATATTACTAATAAAAAAATTAGTTACTTATATGAAAATACGGTTCCTATCAGCTTTAATCTCACAAACCAAGAAATTGCTAGTTTCGTTGCACATCAGTATTTATTTCCCAAACTTAGTATTAAACAAAGGTTTATAAGAGACTATCCACAAGGAAAGTCATCAGCACATCTCATTGGTTTCATAAATAGAATTAATGATAATGATATTAATTTCTTAGAAAAAGAAAATTTAACTAATCAATATTTAGGTAGTACTCATATTGGCAAATCTGGTACAGAAAAATTCTACGAGAATTTAATACATGGTACTCCTGGATTTAAAGAGATTGAAGTAGATGCCAAGCAGAATGTCATTAGAACGTTACAGGAGAAAAGGCCTGTTCCTGGAAAGGCTATCAATTTAACAATTGATTATAGATTACAAAAAATTGCTGAGAAAGCATTTGGTAAAAAAAAGGGAGCGCTTGTTGCTATCGATCCAAAAAATTCTGAAGTTCTTGCTTATGTTAGTCAGCCGACATTTAATCCTGGGCTATTTACAAACGGCATATCTCACAAGGCTTGGTCTGGTCTAAACGAAAAACATTCTAGAGCCATGCTTGATAGGGTCGTTACTGGACTTTATCCCCCAGGCTCTACACTTAAACCCTTTGTTGCTCTTGCCGCCCTTACAAACGATATCAGAAAACCTCCCTTTTCTATTTTTGATAGAGGGTATTATAAAATGCCAAGATCCTCTAAAGTCTTTCGTGATTGGAAGCGAGGAGGTCATGGGAACGTAGATATTATTCAAGCTATTGCTGTATCATGCGATACCTTTTTTTATGGATTAGGTCTTGAATTAGGAATACCTAAATTAAATGAAGTGCTTGATGACTTTGGCTTTGGGAAAAAAACAGAGATAGATATTAATGGCGAAAAAAGTGGTTTAATTGCTAACAAAGCTTGGAAAAAGAAGAAGTTTAATGAAAGCTGGTATGCTGGAGAAACTGCAATTACTGCAATTGGACAGGGATTTACTCTTGTCACACCACTCCAACTTGCTAATGCCACTGCAAAGCTTGCGAACCCAAGTTTATCAATTAAGCCCCATTTACTTTTAAGTATTGATGGAATCAAACAAGATAAACAAGAAGGCAAAGAGAAAAAACAAAGCTATTCAGATAAGAACCTAAGATGGATCAAGGAAGGTATGGTCAATGTCACGAATGAGGGAGGGACTGCAGCTTTTTTAGGCAAAAAATCAAATTATCAAATGGCATCAAAAACTGGGACAGCCCAATTATTTGGTTTAAAAATAGATGAAAAATATAACGAGGATACCCTACCCGATAACCTTAAAGATCATGCCCTTTTTATTACCTATGCTCCTGCCATTAACCCCGAAATCGTTATCGCCGTAATAGTTGAGAATGGCGGTCACGGAGGTTCTGTGGCAGGTCCAATTGCAAAAGAAGTTTTAGATGCTTATTTAAAAAATAAAAAATTATGATCAAAATCTTTCAACGATTAAAAAAAAGAGTTGATGTGCCTCTTTTAGCCATCACATTTTCTATTATTAGCCTTGGTTTGATCACTTTATCAGGAAGTAATTTAGATTCTTCGAATATCATTATTAATCAAGTTGTAAATATTTTTATCGGACTAATAATTTTTACATTTTTAGTCTTTACTAATCCCCGTATTTTATTTGTGTATGCTCCTGTTTTATTTTTATTAGCATTATTTTTATTGACTTTAGTCCATTTTTTTGGGGTGGAAAGCAATGGGGCAAAAAGGTGGTTGGCTTTTGGAGTTATTAACCTCCAACCTTCTGAATTAATGAAGATTACTTTACCCCTAATGATTGCATGGCTTTATCAACAATATCAAAATAAAATTTCACTAGGGCTGCACTTCACAGCTATTTTTATAATCTCTATTCCCGTTTATCTTGTTTTACTTCAACCTGATTTAGGCACATCTATTATGATTGCCTTATCAGGTTTTCTGATTATTTTTTTAGCAGGTATATCCTGGCGCTTAATAATCTCCTCGATATTCATCACAATTCTTAGCTCGCCTCTTATTTGGGTAAACCTTCATGCTTATCAAAAAAATAGGATTATTAATATGCTTGATCCTTTTGTTGACCCACTCGGTGCAGGCTACCACACAATTCAATCGATGATTGCTATAGGCTCGGGTGGTGGTTTTGGAAAAGGTTGGGGAGAAGGCTCTCAAACAAATTTGAATTTCTTACCCGAGGCTTATACAGATTTTATTTTTGCTGTCTATTCAGAAGAATTTGGTTTTTTTGGAGTAGTAATTATATTTGTTTTATTCCTGCTTCTTATCTACAGAATATTTATCTTAGCAAGTAGTATGCAAAGTACGTTTTCAAGACTTTTAACTGTTTCCTTAGGTGTTTCAATTTTTAGCGCTATTTTCGTTAATATTGCTATGGTTAGTGGATTAGTTCCCATTGTTGGCTTGCCACTCCCTTTTATGAGTTACGGAGGAACATCTATGGTGGTCTCATTAGCTAGTATCGGTATAATAATGAGCTTAAATAATCATAAAACTTTAATAGCAAATTAAAAATGACAGTTAGGCATCTTTTTTTAAATGTAATTTTTTTATTTCTTATAGCTGGCTGTACATCAAAAAAATATTCCATTGATGAATTATTTGAAGATGGTGGGGAAATAGATTCAATGCCTGAAGATTCAATAAAATATGAATGTACTCAAAAAAAATATTTTTTTGTTCGCTACATTGGAGATGAAAAAAAAAGTCTTTGGATAATTTTTCCTAAAAGAGAGATTAAGCTTTATCAAACAGAGATTTCAAATGTTTTTTCAAATGGGGTTACTAAATTAGTATTTAATGATAAGTCCACGACAGTTAAAAAAAAGGATTCAATCTTATATAGTAATTGTTCTTTGCAAGCTGAATAAAAGTAGAATTAAAGACCGACCAGCTTAATATTAAATAGTCAATTTAACGTTTCTTTTAATTTTAAAGTAAAATAAAAAATTTCATAACAGGAATAACTATGATAATACAATCAGAATTTGTTGATTTAAGTACACCAACCGGAACAATGAGAACATACGTCCACAGACCAAAATCAGAGTCTAAGTTTCCTGCGATACTTTTTTACTCAGAGATTTTTCAACAAACTGGCCCTATAGAAAGAGCAGCAAAAATAATGGCAAGTCATGGCTTTGTCGTTTTGGTGCCTGAAGTTTTTCATGAGCTTAATGAAATTGGAACCGTACTTAATTATGATGATGCAGGAAGAGATAAAGGCAATACTGATAAATCTGAAAAGGATATTCAAGCATATGATTCAGATAATCAAGCTATGGTTGACTGGATAAGTACACAAAAATGGTCAAATGGTAATATTGGTGCAATGGGCTTTTGTATTGGTGGTCATCTCGCGTTTAGAGCTGCTCTTAATAATAACGTCAAAGCAACAGCTTGTTTTTATGCCACAGATCTTCATACAAACACTATCCCAAACAAGCCAGGACAGCACAGCATGGAACGTCTTTCAGACATTAAAGGGGAGTTATTAATGATTTGGGGGAAACAAGATAATCATGTACCTTCAGAGAACCGAAAAAATATACATGAGAAATTATTAGACACTTCAATTAAATTTAATTGGCATGAATTTAATGCTCAACATGCTTTTATGAGGGATGAGGGGGATAGGTATGACGCAGAATTGGCGGCATTATGTTACCAGTTATGTTTTAGCCTATTTAATAGAACCTTAAGGAGTTAAACGCAATCAGAAAAAGCTTCTAATGCCCTATGAAAATTATTATGATTTATTTTTTTCTCTTCTGATTGAATTTTAACCTCACTTTCTAGTTTTGTTTTAGAAGAATCGGTTTGTGTTTGTTTTAACTTAGAAATTGTTTTTTTAATTTTCACTAATAGTTTTCCTTTTGGGAATTTAAAATTATTGGGATTTTGTCCCAATTATTGTTATATGATAAAGCTTATAGTAATAAATTCAAAATTTTTGAATATAAAAATAATCCAATGAAAATTTATGTAAATGGTCAACAAAAAAAATTTGAGGCTAATGAAATCTGTCTTACTACATTAATTGAAAAATTAGTGCTTACTGAAAAAAAATTTGCCATAGAATATAATGGAGAAATAATTTCAAAAGGTAATTTCCCTAAAACCTTTTTAAAAGACGGTGACAAACTCGAAATTGTTGTAGCTGTAGGTGGCGGCTAATTAATGGAAAAAGATAAGTTTTTAATTGCAGGTAAGCACTATCTATCTAGACTTTTAGTGGGCACAGGTAAATATAAAAATTTTAAAGAAACTCAAACTGCAATTGAGGAAAGTGGAGCAGAAATCGTGACAGTTGCAATTAGAAGAACCAATATTGGTCAAGATGTAAAGCAAGAGTCTCTATTGGACTTTATTCCTAAAGAAAAATATACATATTTACCCAATACAGCAGGATGTTATTCAAAAGACGAAGCCTTAAGGACTTTACGTCTCGCAAGAGAGTTATTAGATGGACATACCCTTGTCAAATTAGAGGTCTTAGGTGATCCCAATACACTTTATCCAAATGTTGTTGAGACTGTAGAAGCTGCAAAAACTTTAGTAAAAGAAGGATTTGATGTGATGGTTTATACCTCTGATGATCCTATCATTGCAAAACAGCTTGAAGATATTGGCTGTTGTGCAATTATGCCTCTAGCATCCCTGATAGGATCAGGAATGGGCATCTTGAATCCTCATAATTTAGAAATTATTATTGATAATGCAAGAGTGCCCATTATTGTAGACGCAGGCGTTGGAACTGCATCAGATGCAGTTATTGCTATGGAGCTGGGCTGTGATGGAGTGTTAATGAATACAGCCATTGCAGCTGCGAGCAATCCAATACTAATGGCAAGTGCTATGAGAAAGGCTATTGAATCTGGGAGGGATGCGTACCTTGCAGGTAGAATGAAAAAAAAGTTTTATCAAGCAGATCCTAGCTCACCTTCTTCAGGACTAATTAAGTGAAAGATAAAAATAACTCCCAAATTTTAGTTAAAGTTATACCAAATTTCATTGAGAAAAATTCAATGATCGAGTTTAATAAGTATATTTTTTCTTATGAAGTTGAGATAATTAATCAAAGCCTACAAGCAATTCAACTAATCAGCAGACACTGGATAATTGAGAATTCAAAATCTGAAAAATTTGAAGTAAAGGGGGCCGGTGTGATTGGAGTGCAGCCAACTATAGTGCCTGGTGAAGCTTATAAATATTCAAGTTTTACTGAAATAAGTACCCCCTCTGGTTTCATGTGGGGTTCATATAAAATGATAGCAGAGAGTGAAATAAGCTTTGATGTCGATATTCCTAAATTTAAATTAGAAATGCCGAGAACACTGCATTGAAGAATATATATAAACTATTTATTGTTTTCTTTTTCTTCTTGACGAGCTGTCAAGACGCTCAACCGCCCGTTGATTGCAATTGCACTGAAGTTGAAAAACCTCTTGCCGAAGAAAAAAAAGAAGTTAAATTTAAACCTTATAGCTTCCTAAAAGAAACATACTGGAGTGATATTGAATATGCTCTCTCAAAAGACTATCTTATTCTTGCCTGGCCTGCTTGGATTCGAAGTTGCTCAACACTTATTAATAAAAAACAATGGCGTATGGTTTGCGAACAAGCTTATTTAATAGGCTCATCCCCAAGTAATGAGGCAATAATTAATTACTACAAAAATTATTTTAATTTATATCAAGCAACAAATAACGATGGGACAAAAGAAGGATTAATTACAGGATATTATCAGCCTGTACTTAAGGGTAATTGGAAGAAAACAAAAAAATACAATATCCCTCTTTACTCTATTCCTGATGACTTGATAACGGTCAATTTAAGTGAAATTTATCCTGACCTAAAATACAAAAGACTGAGAGGAAGAGTTGAGGGTAATAAATTAGTCCCTTATTTTACAAGAGATGAAATTACAGAAAAGGTGGCGCCATTAAAAGGCAATGAATTGGTCTGGGTCAATAATGCCGTTGAAGCCTTTTTTCTCGAGATTCAAGGGTCTGGTGTGATCGAGTTTGAAAATGGAAGAAGAATTCAAATTGGATATGCGGACCAAAATGGACATCCATATCGCTCAATGGGTCGTGCACTTATTCGTTCAGGGGAATTACAAAGAGGTAAGGTCTCGATGCAAAGTATTAAAAAATGGGCAAAAAATAATAAAAAGAAATTAAGAAAATTTCTAAGTGCAAACCCTAGTTATGTTTTTTTTAGAATTCTACCAGAAGGCTTGCCTGGTCCCATTGGGGCAATGGGTGTACCTATTACTGCTAAAAGATCCGTTGCTATAGATCGCAAGTATGTCCCGCTTGGTGCTCCCATCTTCTTAAAAACAACAGTACCAAATACTGATATCCCGATAAAACAACTTATGATTGCTCAAGATACTGGAGGAGCAATTAATGGTGGTGTTAGGGCAGATTTTTTTTGGGGGCAAGGAAATAGTGCCGGAAAGATGGCTGGGAAAATGAAACAAGATGGCCGTATATGGGTTTTACTTCCTAAGGGCTTCAAACTCCCATAAAATAAAGGAACTACAAGAGTTCCTTTATTTAGTATAAGTAAATAAACGATTACTTGTTCATTACGTACATTGTTACTTCAAAACCGAAACGCATTTCAGTTGCAATTGGTGTTGTCCACATAATATTATCTCCTTTTGTTGTTTAAATTCTACTAAATTTAAATTAGTTTCAATAATATACCTGTAATGTTTGAAAACTAGTTATGAAAATACCCTAAGTAAAATCATGAATATAAAATTATGTTTACGATAAAAAAAGGCCCACACTTGTGGACCTTTAGTCACTCTAAAATTACAGGAGAATAATTAAGAGTGGTACGCTGTCTCTCCGTGAGAAGTAGTATCAAGTCCAGTTCTTTCACTTTCATCTGAAACTCTCATACCCACAAGTAAATTGACAATTTTATATAAAACAAAGGTTGCGATAGCACACCAAACAATAGTGACGCCTACGCTCTTCGCTTGAATAACAAATTGTGAAGCCATTGATACGCCCTCATCAAAACCAACCCCACCAAATGTTGGTGACATTAATATTGCTAACCCAAGTGCACCGACTATGCCTGCAACACCGTGAATACCAAATACGTCTAATGAGTCATCGTAACCAATTACTTTTTTAAGGCTAGTACAAGCCCAGTAAGCAAATATTGAAGCTACGAAGCCGAGGATGATCGCACCCATCGGACCCACTACCGCACAAGCCGGAGTGATAGCAACTAAGCCTGAAATCGCACCTGATACACCACCTAACAACGATGCTTTGCCTTTTTGTAATGACTCAATAAATAACCAACCCAATACTGCTGATGCTGCTGCTATTTGCGTATTAATCATTACTGCTCCAGCTACACCATCAGCAGCTAATTCACTACCTACATTGAAGCCAAACCAACCTGCCCAAAGTAAGGCAGCACCAATCAACGTCATTGGCATATTATGTGGCGGCATTGGCTCTTTACCAAAGCCAATTCTTGGTCCAATTAAAAGTGCTAAAACTAATGCTGCGATACCCGCATTAATATGAACAACAGTTCCGCCAGCGAAATCAATTGCGCCCATTTCTGCTATGAGCCCGCCGCCCCAAACCATGTGACATATTGGAAGATAGACAATAGTAAACCAACCTGTCATAAATAAAAGCATGCCAGAGAACTTAATTCTTTCAGCAAATCCACCAACAATCAGTGCTGGAGTTAAGGCTGCAAAAGTAAGCTGGAAAGTAACAAAAATAAATTCAGGAATGGTGCCTAATACTGAATCGGGTGTAATGCCATTTAAAAATGCTGCCCCAAAACCACCGGCAATCATTTGTCCCCAAGGCGTACCTGAGCCATCTGAAAATGCGACGCTATAACCATAGATAACCCATAGTATCGACATTAAAGAGAAGGTCACAAAAACCTGCATCAAGACCGATAACATATTTTTAGATCTCACTAACCCACCATAGAATAACGCCAAACCAGGAATGGCCATGACAATCACTAATATGGTTGCCACAATCATCCAAGCGGTATCGCCTGAATTTATTGTAGGTACCTCTTCAACTGCTGCTTCCACTACTAGAACATCTTGCTCCGCAACTAAAACTGTTTCCTTGGTAATATCAAATACCTCATTTGACATACCAGTTTGTGTAAAACTTAAAAGTAAAAAGCTAAGTAAGCTAATTACCCCTAATTTTGAAAATATTTTATTCATGATTGTCTCCTTAAAGTGCATCTTCACCGGTTTCACCGGTGCGGATTCGTTGAACTTGATCAAGTGGCATTACAAAGATCTTGCCATCACCAATTTTTCCAGTGAGTGCTGACTTTGAAATAGCCTCGATTACTTTTTTTGTGAGTTTGTCGGAGACTGCAATTTCTATTTTTACCTTCGGTAAGAAATCGATAACGTACTCAGCTCCACGGTAAAGCTCTGTATGGCCTTTTTGACGACCGAACCCTTTTACTTCTGTGACAGTAATACCTTGAACGCCTATCTCAGAAAGGGCTTCTCTTACTTCATCAAGCTTAAATGGCTTGATCACTGCACTAATTAACTTCATATTTATTCCCCTTAAATATTTAAATAAAGGAGCAGGGATTAATCTGCTCCCCAATCATGATTTATTTAGAATCCTGCGCTTAAGTAACCTCCAAAGACGCTGTCTCCAAGAAACTTACCCTCAACCGTCCAATTATCTTTCTTTTGATCAGTATCGGTATAAAATGCACCTGCTGAAAAATTATCATTAAATGCGTAATCTGCGTTTACTTTCCAATCTGTATAGTCATAATCTGCTCCATCACCTTGATCACCAAATGTTTGATATCCAACATGAGCTGAGAGTGTTATGGGTGTGGAACCAATTGGAACGTCAACAGATAAGTCGGTATATGTTTCACCATCCATGTTTGAAAAGCCCCAGGCATCATCTGAAACAACAACATAGTTTGTGAGGCTTACTGAGAATTTACCTTCTAGGAAATCTTTGCTAAGGCCAACATAAATTTCAGTTGCATCTGTTTCGACAGCCCCTGCAGTATCACTGCCGGGATATAAGAATTGAAGCACACCAATATCAAAACCAAGGTCCCAGAATGGAAGCTCGGTTGCCCAACCACCATAAACATCAATTTCGATACTGTTTTTATCCATGTAGCCACCTGCTGTTGTCCAATCTACATTGGATGCCCAAGTACCTACGTATAGTCCGCTTGAGTGCTCAACATCAAAACCACCTTGAATGGCAGGTTCATTTTGTGTTTGCGTGTATCCACGGAATACATAATCAGAATATAAGCCTACGTTTGCACTAAAGCTAAATTCATCAAGCATTGAAGGTGCTTTAATATCTTCTACTTCATCAGCCGCAAAACTCATTGTGGCAACTGAAAATAATGCTCCAATGACAGCTGCTTTAATTAATTTCTTGCTCATACTACTTTCTCCTTTTAAAATATGTCGACACTTTTTGTTTGCGTACACTTATAAGTAAAGCAAAAACCGTGCCAACTTTGTTATTTTTTAAATTTTCTTTGTTTATTTAATCTAATTTGGGGAATAAATTAAATTAATTTATTAACAATAAAAATATAAAAAAACTGTTAAAATCAATGTTTTACGAGAAAAATATATGGTAGATAAAGAAACGATTCAACAAATTTCACAGAAAATTAAAAATATTATTTCTGATTCCCCAATAAGTGACATTGAAGATAACATAAATGCACTATTAAAGGGCATGTTCACCAAAATGGACCTTATTACTAGGGAAGAATTTGATGTACAAACTGGCGTACTTAAGAAAACACGAAAGAAACTTGAGAAGCTAGAAGAGCAACTATCTAAAATTGAAAAGAGTATTAAATAAAATGAAGAAAAATTTCTCATCCAAGTTAGAAGTTGAGCTAAGTAAAATCCTCAGTAATCGAATTATGATAATGGATGGTGCTACGGGCACGATGATCCAACAACATAAACTTACAGAAGAGGATTACCGTGGCGGTAAAGATGGAAAATTCATTGATTTTTCTGCCCCCAAAGGTGAACGAGAAATTTTCTTAAAAGGTAACAACGAACTTCTTAGCTTGACACAACCCCAAGTTATTAAAGAAATCCATGAAGAATATTTAATGGCGGGTGCAGACATATTAGAAACTAATACGTTTGGTGCTAACAGTATTGCCCAGGATGATTACCATATGCCTCATCTGATTCATGAGATGAATTTTGAATCAGCTCGGCTTGCAAAGGAAGCAGCTAAAAAGTTTAGTACCTCTGAGAAACCAAGGTTTGTAGCAGGGGCAATTGGCCCAACCCCTAAAACGGCATCTATATCACCTGACGTAAATGATCCAGGAGCCAGAAATGTCAATTTTGATCAATTAGTCGCATCCTACAAAGAACAAACAAAGTCCCTTATAGAGGGTGGCGTTGATATCATTTTAGTTGAGACAGTGTTTGATACCTTAAATTGTAAAGCCGCTTTATTCGCGGTAGAACAAGCTTTTGAAGAAATGTCACATAGACTCCCTCTCATGATTTCTGGAACAGTAACGGATGCATCGGGTAGAATTTTATCGGGGCAAACAGTTAGTGCATTTTGGAATTCCATCAGACATGCAAAACCATTAACGATAGGACTAAATTGTGCCTTAGGTGCTGCTCTTATGCGTCCTTATGCTGAAGAGCTATCGAAAATTGCCGATACCAATATATGCA
>Ga0209279_10000884_pt1 | contig 17449 bp, 16 predicted proteins | sample CoawatmetaG00DNA_3_FD_187508 | JGI IMG/M metagenome (GOLD analysis project Ga0209279, IMG submission 187508) | Marine microbial communities from the West Antarctic Peninsula - Coastal water metaG006-DNA (SPAdes) (version 2) | ecosystem: Environmental > Aquatic > Marine > Coastal ... | reverse complement strand
TGGAAGAAGCGTATATTCAATTTCATCCCGATTCATATGGCATTCTAATACCTGCGGATGAGATTTTAAGACGACCTAAGTATCAATGGTTTGCTGTATTATCTTCAGAAGCAGTATTAAATACTAACGCAATTATTTCAAAACATTTACTATCTAGTATCGCCGATAGTGAAGATATGTACCGTCAAGATAAAGAATTACGTAGTGTAGTTACCATATAAGTTTAAAAAATACAATATAAACGTTTATGTATTATATTGTATAATGGAGGAACAAATTGAACCCAAAATCGTAAAACATTCATTTGATGAATGTATTAGTAAATCAACGGATACAATAAATAATCTGTATACCCGATATCAGGATGATGAATGGATGACATCTAAGATTTATTCGTATATTAATAACCAACTTACGAATGTGATTGATAATATTAAAAATACACACGAACAACGAGTGTCACGTATAGAAGAATTAACGAACGAACAAGATAATTTTATCCATTCATTTTTAAGTGACAATCAATATTTTTTTAATTCAGCAACCGATAGATTTTTTTATTATGATGGGGTGCACTATCAAATCATTAGTGAAGATGATATTTTACATAAAATTTTAACTACAATTACAAGAGGCAAAAACTTAATGTCTTGGAAACAACGAACTAAAATCCATATTATGAAACGAATAAAGGATACAAGTCTTATTTCAAGTATACCTGAATCAATGACTATTCAATCTGTTATTGATGCATTGTATCCAACATTATTCTCTACACGCAATCAAGCCAAATATTTTCTTACCATCATTGGTGATAATATTCATCGTAAAAATTCAAATCTAATTCATTATATTAAACCATCATCTCGTCAGTTTATCAAAGAATTAAATTCTGTCTGTCAATTCTTAATTGGTATTACTATAGGTCAGACTTTCAAAAACAAATATCACGACCATTCGTATACCGATTGTCGTTTAGTACCGATTAATGATACGGTTCGTTACGAACACGTTTGGAACAAAATTATACATAATTTGTCATTAGACTTGCTATGCGTAGCATCTCATTATTCATTACGATATGGTTCTTCAGATGAATTCGTGGTATCATATAGTAACGACGACGAAATGTTGTTTTCAGCATTTTACGTGAAAAATATGGACGCTGACTTACTCATTACCACATTCATTACTGAATATCTAGACATCACTTTACCAGACAAAAATACGATAGGTAATATTGTACCAGAAAATCAAGATGGCATAATTCGTGCCCCACAAATTACTTGGAAAAATATGCAATATTTATGGAAACATTTCCTCGATACAAAAAATCTTCCCCCTATTATGTTTTTAAATACATTTAAAAGTGCTCTTCAACAGAAACTTAGTATATATTATTCTGAAGAACAAGATTCCTTTATTGGAATATGTAGCAAGCATTTACCTGCCATTCAAAAATTTCTACATTTTTGGGATATGACAATTGTTCTTGATAGTTCAGAGTGTGATTTTGAAATTGAAGAAGTTGTTTCATTATTCAAGAAGTGGTGCAATATTAACAATATTGGAAGTATTAATATGAATGATAAACAGATTATTGATTTAATACAATATTTCTTTCCAACAATTGAGATTGAACGCGATAAATATATTTCAGGTATTTGTTGTGATTTATGGGATAAACAACAAGATATTCAAACTGCGTTAGATAGTATGAAAGAACTAATTCGTAGTAAAAAGAGTAATAATGGGGTATCATCACCAGGACTAAATCATCATATTTCAATTTACGACGCATACACATATTATTGTAAGTTTTTTTCATCGGGGTCGTCATTAATAGTAAGCAAAACCTATTTTGAAAAGTACATTTTTGAAAATTTGGAAGAGTATATTATTGATAATAAATTTTTGTCGTATGAGTGGTATATTCTCTAAATTGTAGTATAGTTATATTCATAAAAGTATACTACAATTAATCTTTTTTTTCTTTCTTATTTTTACGGGTCTTGCTCTTCTTTACATATCCAAACTTTCCTTTCTTTGCTGAAAATCCGTGTTTCTCTAAACGCATTTCCTTTTTTGCGGTTTCGTGTTTTTTTGCCGAAACGAGTCTTCCCCATTTATTCATTAGTATATCGTCTTTTGTAAGACCCGCCTTTGTTTTATATGCGGTTCCATTATGTACTTGTTCTCTTGAACCAAATAATTCTTTGTATTTCTTTCCTTTTACGGTATAAGTTCCATCTTCGGCACGGACGGGACGTTTCATTGTTTTATTCTTATATACATTAGATAGATTTTGTTTTTTCTTTCCACCTTTTGTAGGTGTATTAAATCCAAATAACCCAGCCCCTCTCTCATAATCACTTTCATCATCATCACCAAATAAACCTGACCCCCTTTCATCATCATCATCACCAAATAAACCTGACCCCCTTTCATCATCATCATCGCCAAATAAACCTTTACCTTTTTTTATAGGTGTTTCAATTACTCTTCCCTTTTTAGCTGGTCTTTCTACTTTTGGAGGACCAGAAGAAGCTTTATTTTGTATTAATTCTATAAATTTTAAATTTTGTTTATCACATATTATTACTTCTGGGTCAAGGTCATCATCTCCGAACTCTGACACTCCATTCATATTATTTGCGGCATATCCTTCATATCCCTTTTCACACAGGTACATAGATAAAGCATTATCTTTACCTGGAATAGATTTACGTTTATGATCGTTATGAAATCCGTAATTTTCATCCAATATCTTTTGTATTTTGTCAGATGCGTTCGTATATAAGGTTTCATTTGATTTGTCTATTGCGATTAATCGTAGCTCCTTATTTGTCGCAAATTTAAATACATTTCCCGTTTCTTTCGCATACTTACTCGCATATTCATTTGTTAGTGCAAAAAACGTATGACGTCTTTCTTGTAATTGTTCTGGTGTTGATATATGATTACTCCCGTGGTATAATACAGTTCCTTTGGGTATAATATAATATGTAATACTGGCGTCAGTAAATTCTTTAAAGTTTAATTCTTGTGAACTCATTATATATTATATTATGATTTTTGTAGTAGTTGTAGTTTATAATTCATTCAATTGATGTAGAACATATTCTTCATCCGTCTGGAACACTTGTTTCAATGGTATATCTAAAGTATATGTTGAATCGCCCGCAAATTGTATTTTTTCTATACTACTTCCGATAAATGCATTCTGGTAAATATTAGTAACATTATAAGTATTTCCATCTATATCATTTATTGTTGGGGGGATTATAATACTACCGGTTAAATTAGTCCCTAACACTGTGCCATTTGCAAGGTCAGACGTATTATTACCTATAGCAACTTCGGTGCTTGATATTGTAGTATATACCCATAATCGCTTAATTGTTATGACAAATGGGAAGGTATTTTCATTAACCGTAATATTTATTGTATACGTATTATTTGAACCGTATGAAAATACGTGATTGCTTATTAATTTATCATTGTTAATTGAGAACAAATTGCTATCAACTTCATATATAAAATTAGTGGCATCTGTGTCCGGTGTGGTTAATGTCCCTATTTCATGACCTATTTCATAACCTTCATATATTTCAGTTCCTGCCAGTTGAATATTATTAACATTAACAGGAGGGTATGATTGATGTAAAATATATGGGTCGTTTGTCTGGGTTATTCTGAAAAATTGTTTTAGCCGTTCATTAAAATTATATGTTATATTGTTGCCCGAAAATATTATTTTTTCTATACTACTTCCCGTAAATGCGTTCTGGTAAATGTTGATAACATCGTATGTATTTCCATCTATATCATTTATTGTTGGGGGGATTATAATACTGCCGGTTAAATTAGTCCCTAACACTGTGCCATTCGCAAGGTCCTCCGTATTATTACCAACCGCGACTTCCGTGCTAGATCTGATTGTATATACCCATAGTCGCTTGATTGTTATAACAATCGGTTTGATATCGTATATAAATGTTTCATCTAAAGTAGTAATAATTATAGTATATGTATTATTTGAGCCGTATGAGAATACGTGATTGCTTACTAATTTATCATTGTTAATTGAGAACAAATTGTTATCAACTTCATATGTAAAATTAGTGGTATCTATGTTGGGTATAGTTAATGTCCCTATTTCTTGACCAATTTCATAACCTTCATATATTTCAGTTCCAGTTATTATTAATTTTGAAGAATTGTTCACATCTATATTTGCTGTTGCTACATTACTTGTTAATCCATAATTATCCTTTACATAATAAGAAAATGTATCAACACCCAAATACCCATTAGGAGGAGTATACTTAATGTTATTACTAATTAAATCTGTGTTTTGTAAAACATCTAATACACCATATTGAGGAAGTGTTTCTATTACATATTGAATATAACTAGAACTAGTCTGATCTATATCAACATCATATCCGTTTAATTCTATTAAACTGTTGATAGCATTAAATCCTACTATTTTATTTATATCATATGCGATTGGTGCGTGATTTTCCGCAATAATTATACTACTTAATGTAATAACCGTCTCAGAAGCAGGCATAGTTACAAAGTCCCCTGCGTTCTTTGTTTCCACTTCTCCACTATTAATAGATACATTAAACGTATTTTGTGTGACCTGTTCTATTATTAATGTATCATTTTCCAAATTGACTATGACTTTGTTACCAGGGGTCGTAATTACATACATAGCCGAATTTTCAAAATTAGCTGTAAGATTTACACTCAATGGATTTTCAGATGTAGATGTAGAACCATCTATTATTCTGACATTATCTATATTAGATGCTAATTGTGGGAATGGCAACGCATCAATAGGTATATATAAATCTAATTCCGTATCATCTATAGAAGTGACATTATAATTGGTTATTATAGCACTTATATTTGCCTTAACATTATCGCGTTTTTCTTGGTCGGTTGCGTTATCTGTATTATCAATTACAATATTTACATATGTACTATCCAATTGAGTGTATGAAATTGGAACACCATCTATTATAATATCTATAGGTTCGGGTAAACTAGATGGGAGTTGATTTACACTTACATTATAATCAGCGTTGTTCGGTAATATTACGATTGAAAAACGAGTAACTATAAAAACGTTTGCTGTGTTATACGCAATCAATGTAATACTCGCAGAACCAGAAATATTATTATATGTAGTCGTTAACTCATACCCATCTACAGTTGCAGTAACTAAGTCCAGATTATCAGAAGTCGCGGTGATTGTTGATATTCCATACACGTCAACAAATGTATTTGATAAGTTAAATGTGTTACTACTCGTGCCGTGATTAATAACAATTGGGGGTAATACATTTACTACCGGAGGTTTTGGAAAAGGTAAGACCAGATTCTTAGAAAACTTATAAGTCCCATCATTCGTAGTTATACGTATCGATAGACTGTCTTGGCTTAATGTATTCGGAAATACAGTATTCGTATATAGTTTGTCATCTTCTATATAAAAAAGAGAACTATCATCACTAGTATATATAAATGAAAATGAATTGATATCTTTGCTATTTATACGTGCGATTTCAGTTCCTATAGGTGAATTAACAATTAACTTATATGATGATACAAATATGTCGGTCGGTCCAAATGTAGACGTTAATGTTTTATTTACACTATACTTAGATGATTTAGCTAGCTGCGATAATCGTGCACTTCGTGTTATCATTTTATTATTACTAGAACTAGATATTTTGGAATTATCCGTTCTAGATACGCGGGGATTCGCACTAAACATTTTTGGCATTTTAATTAGGCCCCTATTATAGAATGATTAGAAAATTGAAAAGACTTAAGATGTAACTGTAATAAACAAATACTCCTATACTAATTATAGTAATAATGTCTTCCAGTACCAGTAATCTTGCTACTCAATATCAACGTAAAACTGATAAACAACATATTCTGGATAATCCAGATACGTATATCGGTTCTGTTGAAAATGTAGATTCACAAATGTGGGTTTATGACGATGAAACAAATAAGATTGTCTTGCGAGATATTGAATATATCCCCGGTCTTTACAAATTATTTGATGAAGGTATTGTGAATTGCCGAGACCATGTAATTCGTATGATACATTCACCTCTACTTGATAAAAAATTCGTAACTTATATTGAAACCAACATTGAGGAAGATGGAACTATCACTATGACAAATGATGGTAATGGAATTGACATTGCTAAACATCCAGAGTATGACCTTTGGATTCCTGAGATGGTTTTCGGTCATCTACGCACATCTACTAACTATAACAAGGATGAAAAACGTATTGTTGGCGGTAAGAATGGTTTTGGGTTCAAGTTAGTTTTGATTTGGTCTTTGTATGGAAGGGTTGAAACTATCGACCATACACGAGGATTGAAATACGTCCAAGAATACAGTGATAATCTGGATACTATCTCACCGCCAGTTATTACTAAGGTTCCTAAAACTACTAAACCATACACAAAAGTGTCGTTTCGTCCTGACTATGCACGCTTGGGAGTTCAAGGATTAACCCACGATATGCTTATGCTTTTGAAGAAGCGTGTATATGATATTGGCGCAGTAACAGACCATTCAGTCAAGAAAATTAAGGTAATGTGTAACAACGATATTGTCCCAGTTAAGAACTTTCAACAATATATTGATTTATACATTGGTGGTAAGGATACTTCTAAGCGTGTATATGAAACTAAAGATGAACGATGGGAATATGCGGTAGCACTTTCACCTACTCACGAGTTTACTCACGTATCTTTCGTAAATGGCATTTGTACTTTCAAGGGGGGTAAGCACGTTGACTATATTACCAGTCAGATTACACGTAAGTTATGTGATTATATTGAAAAGAAAAAGAAGGTTAAGGTAAACCAATCAGCTATCAAAGAACAGTTGATATTGTTTATTCGTTGTGATATTGTAAATCCTTCATTTGATAGTCAAACTAAAGATTATATGAATACGCCGTTTGCTAAGTTTGGTTCGTCTTGTACGGTATCCGACGGATTTATTGAACGCGTGGCAAAGATGGGTGTGATGGATACAGCGTGTTCCCTCACGGAGGCAAAGGATAACAAGCTAGCAAAGAAAACTGATGGGTCAAAGACAAAGTCCGTACGTGGCATTGCGAATTTCATTGATGCTAATTTGGGGGGAACCGCACAATCAAAGGACTGTGTTCTTATTTTATGCGAGGGGCTTAGTGCTATGTCTGGTATTGTATCTGGATTGTCAAGCGAGGACAGAAACACAATTGGAATTTATCCATTGAAAGGTAAGTTGTTGAATGTTCGTGGAGAGCAAATTAAGAAAATTAGTGAAAATAAAGAAATCAACGATATCAAAAAGATTATGGGGTTGGAAACTGGTAAGGAATACGAGTCAATTGACGAGGTTAATAAGTATTTGCGATATGGTAAAATTATGTATATGACAGATCAGGATTTAGATGGGTCACATATTAAGGGACTTTGTATCAATCTCTTTCATAGCGAATGGGCGTCATTAGTAAGAATACCTGGATTCATCTCATTTATGAATACCCCTATTCTTCGTGCTAAAAAGGGGGCTCAAGTCAAATTATTTTACAATGATGGTGAGTATAACCAATGGAAGGGAACCTTTGAAAATGGAGTTCCTACTGGATGGACGGTAAAGTATTTTAAGGGTCTTGGTACATCTACCTCAGCAGAATTCAAAGAATACTTCGCAAACAAAAAGGTTGTTGACTTTGTTTATTCCGGACAACATAGTGATGATACGATTGATAAGATTTTCAATAAGAAGAGAGCGGATGACCGAAAGAAATGGTTAGAACAATATGATAAGGATTCTTATCTTGATACAAGCAATCCGTCAGTTCAATACGAGCAGTTTATCGACCAAGAGATGATCCATTTCAGCACGTATGATTGTGCTAGGTCTATCCCTAACATGGTTGATGGCTTGAAGATTTCACTTAGAAAAATTCTATTCTCAGCATTCAAGCGTAAGTTGACATCTGAAATTAAAGTAGCACAATTTTCAGGATATGTATCAGAGCATAGTGCGTATCATCACGGTGAGGCAAGTTTGAATGGAGCCATTGTCAATATGGCACAGAATTTTGTAGGTTCTAATAACATCAACCTTCTTGAACCAAACGGACAGTTTGGAACCAGATTACACGGTGGAGATGATAGTGCGTCAGAGAGATATATCTTCACTATGCTAAATTCACTCACTCGTTCACTATTTCCCGATGCAGACGACTCTGTGTTGAATTATCAGAATGATGATGGCACAATCGTAGAACCTGATTATTATGTTCCTATTATTCCATTCGCATTAATTAATGGTATTTCAGGTATCGGCACAGGTTTCTCGTGTAGTATTGCTCCATACAATCCTAGCACGATTATTGAATACCTAAAGGCCAGGCTAACTAAGAAGGATGTCAGCTCAATTGAATTTCTACCTTACTATGAAGGGTTTAAGGGAAAAGTCAGTCAAATCGCAGAACAAAAATACCTAATTAAGGGCGTATATGAGAAGATTGCGGATGATAAGGTGCGTATTACAGAACTACCAGTAGGCTCATGGACTATGTCATATACATCTTTCCTTGAATCACTCGTAGATGGTGTTACTGATAAAAATGGTAAGAAGTCTAGTCCATTACTTCGTGACTTCACTTCTATTTCTACAGAAGTTAAAGTTGACTTTACTGTAGTTTTCCCTCGTGGAAAGTTGGCACAACTAGAAGGTGAAGTTGATGCGAATGATTGTAATGGTGTGGAGAAGTTATTAAAGTTATTCACTACAGTAAGCACTACGAATATGCATATGTTTAATTCAGATTGTAAGCTTCATAAGTATTCGTCTCCCGAAGAGATTATTGATGATTTCTATGGAGTTCGTATTGGACTGTATCACAAGCGAAAGGCGTATCTAATCGCAGAGATGGAGAAGAAACTGATTCGTCTATTCAATAGAGCAAAGTATATTCAAGAGACTTTGGATGGAACAGTTGATTTGAGGCGAAAGAAGTCAGACCAAGTTACAGAGCTTCTAACCCAGAAACAATACGCAACTATTGATGGTGACTTTAAATACCTTATTAAGATGCCTATGGATTCAGTAACAGAAGAAAATGTCACAAACATCATAAAAGAAAAAGAAACTACCGAACAAGAGTTGGATACTCTCAAGAAAACAACTGTAGAAAAGATGTGGACGGTCGAACTAAATACATTAGAAAAGGAATACGCAAAGTATAAGACAAAGCGTGAAAAAATCCAAATTGGAGAAGGACCCAAAACAAAGTCACAAGCTGCTTCGAAGAAGAAGGTTGTTATCAGAAAGAAAAAGTAAATAATGTCTCCTCATAAAATTATAAAAAATATATTATTGTATATATTTTTTATTTGGTATGTAGTGTAATTATAACGTAGTGGTTTCAAATATTTTACTGGTTACAAGATATGGGTCACAATTAGAACTTGGGCGTCTGTCTTCGAAATAACCCTTCTTATTCTTTACATTCGCATTTCCTATCCGTATAGATGCTCCTCTATTTGCCGTTCCAGATGTAAATTTATCATATGACGCGGTTTCGTGTTCTCCTGTCATTCGTTTTTCATTTCCACTACCATATACCTCCATATGTTCGTTGTGCTTTTTTGATAATTTATCAATCGCACTAATTATATAATATAAACCATTCTTATCACGAGTTCCTTCTCTCATTTGTTTTGTGCTATAATTGGTATGACATCCAGACCCATTCCAATCACCAGGTAACGGTTTGGGTTCTATGTTTATGATTACATTATGTGTTTCCGCAATCTTTTGTAAAAGATAACGAGCCATCCATAAGTTATCGCCGGCTTCTATTCCTTCGCAAGGTCCTATTTGATATTCCCATTGTCCTGGAGCTACTTCCGCATTAATACCTGATATAGTAATCCCATAATTTATACATTCTAATAAGTGTTCTTCTGCTATTTTACGTCCAAACGCATTTTCAGCACCTACACTACAATAATATTGTCCTTGTGTTTTATTTTCATCATATCCCAATGGTTTATTTGTCATTGGGTCTATTATAAAATATTCTTGTTCTATGCCAAACCACGGTTTCGTATCTGTTCGTTTATTAAATATTTTGGTCGCATTATTACGATTGTTTGTTTTTAATGGTTTATCTAATGGAGTATATGTATCACATAACACCAACATATGAAACAAGTCATTTCTTGACGAGAACATACGTCTTGGTTTTATTATTACTTCTGATTCAGACCCGGAACTTTGGTTTGTTGAACTGCCATCATAGTTCCATTCGGGAATATCTTCCATATGGATAGTATCAATACTCCGATTGTGTATTACCTTTATTTTTGAGCGTAATTGATAATCATTATCTATCCACACATATTCTAATCGTAACGCCGACATTATTATAGTATTATTGTAATGATTTGTTTATGTATTTTTTTGTTGTAACATTCTAAAAAATTGATATTTTTACCTTTATTCATACATAAAAAACTAATACAATACAATAATGGAAGAACTATTACTTAAGGGTTACCTCTATAGGTTTAAGACGGCAGGAACTAGACAGTTTACCGCAAGGTTTGATGAGATTTCTGGCACTAGTAATACATTATTCGTTACAGAATATACTGACGAAAATGGACATGTTCCAGGGATAAGAACTTTACCATTTCAGTGGATAAAGAGCATAGAGTTGATAGAAGAAGAACATAATGAAATTGAAACTATATTATTAGATACAGTTCATAATAAAAAGGGACGTAAAAAATCAAAACCACCTAAGATGGTAAATAATTTCATAGACTAACAAAAAAATATCAGTATAATATAACATTATGTTTTCCGTACAAAAAAGAACACTTCTTTTTTTACTCGCATGTATACCAGCTAGAATGATAATAGCAGCATTACCTTTATATATAGAGTCATCATATCTACCATATTATGGGTTGTTGCTATTATTACCTACTTTAGGATTTCTCTACCTATATTTCAATAATTTACGATTAAATGCGGTTGAAGCGGGAGGACATACTTGGTGGGCGGATTATCGTTTGATACACGGTCTTCTATACTTATGTGCGTCTATATATGCTCTTCAAGAAAAAATAATCGCGTGGGTTCCCTTAACAATTGATGTTGTCTTGGGGCTTATATTTTTTGTAATTAGGTATTCATCGTAAATTTTTATTTTTAACTTATTATTTTAACAGACTCGTTCTCGGCATAAAACACAACAATCTCCAGTATGTTTGTTATGTTTAATATTATTTGTAAAACAGACCGCACACACTTTATGTCTGCACCTTGGAATCACATAATTAGATTCTTCAAATACACACATACATATGGGACACGTTTCAGGTTCAGGTTCTGATTTGTTTTCGGTCATTGTCTTTATAGTTTCATAGCATTTTGATATACTCTTATTTATGGAATTTGCTGTGTCGTTATAATAATTATCATTGTATTGAACATGATTTTCTATATTTTCATCAATGGCTGGATATTGTTGGTTTAACAATAAGATGTCGTGATGAGATGTTTTTCTGAAATGGCTTGGATATTGGTTATGTTGAATAAAGTTTTCCAAATCACTCTTCATCTGTAACTCTTGAAAGAATTGGTCTAGTTCTTCGTCTGGCATTTTAGGTTGTGCTATTAGTAAGCATTTGTTAGTTATGTTTATCCATAAGAATAAAAAGTTTTCAATTTTTATATTCAGGTTGCCAATATTATCTCATAATAGATGTATAGAATGGGACACGGTGGTGCTAAACGTAGTAGTCAAATGGCTAGTTATATGAATGGAGATTTCGGAGGGGGGCCAATCAAGGCCGGATTGCCGTATCAGGTAGGGAGAAGTTCGGCAGTTAGTTTTGCGTTTAGACAAACTTCGCAAAATCTTACTGTCTTGAAAGGACGTAAATACAGACTGAATACGGTTTTACAATTATCAATTACAACTCTTGCGACTAAATACAATAATGCGATTGTTGTATATAATGATGGAACTCAATTTAATGATACTACTGATATTCAGGCAAAATTAGCAGGATTATCCAGTCCCGGGGATGATAATAAAATACTTGTACTAAATGAAATATTAGAAGCAAGAACAGCAAAAAACACAGCACAGACCGCATATGATAACGCATAAATATTACAATTATATGGTGATTTCACTGAAATTCATAGATTTTACTCGTGGAATTTTTATAGGAGGTGTTCGGCATGTATGCCTGGGTTTATTGTGTAAATTGAGATTTAGTTTATTGATGAATTGTCTTTCATTTATTTTGTCTTGTAATGTTCTTTGTTTTGGTTTTATGCCATTCTGAACATAATATACAAACGTGTACGTTGCGCTGTAAAATGTTTGTACCTTCATTGTTTTCTTGTTTTACGATTGTTTCTATACTATTAAGTTATTCAATTTTACTCAAAAAAAATACACTATTTACAAATGTATTTTTTCAAAATGTCTAATTTGACTAGCAGCTAATTCGTCTTTTACGAACATTCTTTTTCAGGAACTTATAAACTATTAAATGATCGTAGTTTATAAGTTTATTGTCTATTTCATCAAAACATCCTTTACATATAACCATCGTTGTATTGAACTTATACTGGAACGTATATTGACACATTGGTTGGGTGCATACTCCATTTCCGCATTTATTACAAGCATTGGATACCTTATCTAACTCACACTCATTACACATTTCCGTTCCATTGATGACGTCTAATGAAACACTCCATTGGTTTATTAAATTAAATTTAAGGCTCATATTGACCTGGCATTATTGTTGTATTACTTTACATATGAAAAAGTTTTCAATTTTATAAAATTTGTAAACGAAAACGAAAGAACAAGCTCAAATAAATATTTTATTAAATTCTGTAATTAATTCTTGTTTAGATATGGATTTTGGGCCACACGTATTGTTTTTACAATCGTAATCAAGTTTAGACAATTCATCAAATAATTCATCGGTTAATAGATTATCAAATTTAATAAAATAGTGTGATTGTATAGATTTTTTGTCAGTTTGCGTATCAATATCACTTGCGTTCACTCCAACCCGCCTAAATGATATATCGTGTTCGTCTTCTTTCTTTGTAAATTTATATTTGTTAGGGATTAATTTTGCGGTAACTTTTCTATGTGTGGTTTTTTTAATCCATATTTGAAATACACAAGGAACATCATAATTTTTATTATCAACTATAAATGAATTTTCTGGTAGGTCATATTCATAAACTAAGTGAAAATTTAAAGGAAAATGCTTCTTTAAACTTTCCTTTTTAAAACTTTTAGGTAATATAAAGGAAATACTATCGCAATATTCCGACGATTTTTTTATAAACTTAATAGCTAATGATGATTGGCGACCAAAAGGTGGATTACCTATAATATGGACGTTATTCACTTTCGTTTCATTATTAACAGTAGCATTATAATTGTAATTTAAATAGTCTTGTTTTATTATTTCACTATTTTCAGGTTCTAAATCGTAAAATTTATAATTTTGAAATAATAATTTAATACCGTTTATAAAAGCCCCATCACCAGCACTTGGTTCAATACATAAATCATTTGGTTGAATATTAATTTTTTCTTTTATTAACTTCATACATTTATTAACTATATCTGGAGATGTATAATATTTATCTATTGTTTTTCGGTTTAAACCAGTTGATTGGGTTTCGTCCATTTTTACTATATATGGTAACATATTTTTAAATCAATTTAAACAAGATGATAGTTCACATACTACTCATTCTTAATTTTAAATAATTTTACGCTAAATAATATAAGCACTGTCGCATATAACTACATATAAAATGCCGAAAGTTGACATTGATTATTCTAATACTATATTTTACAAGATTTATTGTAAAGATTCAGCTATAGATGACCTATATATAGGACATACTACCAATTTCGTTCAGAGGAAATACGCACATAAGCAAGGTTGCACAAATAATAAATCGTCCAGTTACAATTGCAAATTATACCAGACTATGCGAGATAATATGGGATGGGACAATTGGACTATGGAAATTATTGCATTTCATAATTGTGATGATTTATACGCAGCTAAAAAGCTAGAACAATCATATTTTGAAGATTATAAAGCTACATTGAATAGTATAGAACCATTACCGAAACCGAAACCGAAATTAGTGAAATATACACATACGAATGAACGCCATCATTGTGAGGAATTTATATGTAAAGATTGTGACTATTATACGTCACGTGAAAGTCAATACACACGTCATTTATCTACAACTAAACATACACTTAGAACAAATGGAACAGATTTAGTTCATAACAGTAAGTTTGAATGTGAATGTGGTAAAATATATAGTTGTAGGCAGAATTTGTATCGTCACAAACAGATGTGTAAGGGTGTAGAACACGACCAAAATCAAGCAGTTCCTGTATCAAATACGGTAGATTCCTCCTTGGTAATAGAGCTACTGAAACAGAATCAAGAATTCAAGGAGATGATGATAGAACATCATAGGCGGATGACAGAACAACTGGATACAATCATAGAGTTATCTAATATAATTGAAACACAACAAACAATTATTATTGATTTAAATAATTTTACGCTAAATAAACACAAAAAAGAAATGGCTACGATTTGAAAAAATGGACATTTATAAAATGTCCAAAATGGATATGGTTGAGATAGTTTTGTTTTAATACTTTTCTAAAATTGTGTTTGTGATGAGAACGCAGTATTCTTGGAATTTATGATGAAATATTTACTTGCATAAAAAATAAGTATATTAATGTGTAAAGTATTTAGGGGTAAAATGTATCCTTACTTTATAGGATTAAATGAGGATTGGAAATATGAATAAAACCCCAACTGAATTTATATGTAACGTTTGTAACTTTAAATGCTGTAATAAAAAGGATTATAATAGGCATTTAACCACAGCAAAACATAGAATGAGGATAAATATGGCCCAAATTACCTATAATACCCATGATGGGTTTTATTGTGAGTGTGGAAAGCAATATAAATATAAACGTGGTTTATGGAATCATAAACAGAAGTGTAAAGGAGTAGAACCAGACCAAACCCCAGTTGCACCAGTATCAACTCAAGTTGATTCATCCTTGGTAATAGAGTTACTGAAACAGAATCAAGAATTCAAGGAGCTGATGATAGAACAACATAAGAGAATGACGGATCAACACGATACGATTATAGAGTTATCAAAGAACACTGGAAACACAACAAACAATACCATTAACAATACAACGAACAAGTTCAATCTGAATGTGTTCTTAAATGAGACGTGTAAAGACGCTATAAACCTGAATGATTTTATCCAATCGATAGAACTCACAATAGATGACTTTATCAATACAGGAGAAGTAGGATACGTACGAGGAATCTCAGATATAATGTTGGAGCGTATTCGAGATATGCATCCACACGTAAGACCAATTCACTGCACTGATTTGAAACGTGAGACAGTCTATGTAAAAGACTCTGATGTATGGTCGAAGGAAGATGAAACAAAAAAACATTTAACAAAAGCAGTCCGTATAGTAGCGAATAAGAACAAAGCTCAAGTCCACCCGTGGATAGCTGAAAATCCTAAATATGATAAATTAGATACCCCTGAATGTAATAAATTCTTTGAATATTCAAAGGCATCATTAGGTGGATATGGTAAAGATGAAGATGAAAAGTTTGAAAATAAAATAATAAACAATATCCTAAAGGAAACGATAATTGATAAGGCCCTAATAGCCAACACGTAAAATATAATATGAATGCGGTCAAATTATATTTTAGTAAACTTACAAAAATGGTTTTTGTTCTAGTTGCTTGAAATCGCGGTCGTGATTGCGTGGTAATTCAAGTGGAACAACCAGTGTGCTCTGGTCTTGGCAGTATTTCATATAACTAATACTAGAACTGTATACAGAAGGAATAGCATAATCTAACACAAGTTGGTTTAGTCGTTCAACTTGACCGGTAATGTCATCTTCGCGATGTTCTGCGTTCTGTAAGTAAATACTACGCATAATGATTTTGAGTGTATCTATATTTTGAGGTGCAATCACAAATTTGTTCTGAGATGCCTTATATACACCAGCTCTAAGTGCGTTTTGTATAATTTGAATATTACCAGCAGAAAAATAGACTTGAGCGAGAACATTCGATTCTATGTCTCCTCCAAGTGCCTCGCGATATTCAGTTGATGTATTCTTAAGTGCGATTTTTTCTTGCATTTTGAATACGGCATCGGGTGAAGGAGGTTCCGCAATATTTACTCGACCATTATATCTTTCGGTATTTATAATTTTATGAATTTTATTGATATCATCAGGGGCCAAATTGTAATTCATAGTTTTATATAATTGGTATATATTTTCATTGATAAAATAAACGGCATTGAGAACCAACTCACTAAATATATTTAGTGAGAGACGAAACAAAATGTATATAATAGTATATACAATGGATAATTTTTACATGATAGTTATAACAGTAGCGATACTTTCATTAATATTAGTGCTTACATATGTTGGTATGATAATGGCTTATGGAGAAGGAACCACCACATATCCCCCTCAAAGCACAACATGCCCTGATTATTGGGAAGTGAATGAAGATAAAAAATGTAAGATACCCAATGATGAAGAGAAAAACATCGGTTCGCTATATGAGAGTGGTCTTCTAGTTGACAGTGTAAAAGAGACCCCTGGATTTGATGAAGGTCAGGATGTAATTGATTTCGCTCATGTTGATTGGAAAGCATCAGGTCAAGAAATATGTGCTAAAAGGTCTTGGGCTAATGCACACGGTGTAGTATGGGACGGTGTATCAAATTATAATGATTGTTAAATGGGTGAGTAAGATGTTTATTTCATAAAGTTATATTATGAAATAAATTATATTATGAAATAAATTATATAGTAAAACTGATAACACGTTGTTGTTCCAATGAAGAATTATCTAATTTATCTAAAGAAACGGTATTTTGGTATAAAGTATGAACTGGAAATGCCTTTTTTGTTGGATGTGTTACAATTTCCATAATTCCGTATTTCAAACGTCGTATAGTAGATAGTTCTCGTTTAATTTCATTCACTCTTAAATCCATAGCAGTTTTTAGGAATTCTCTATTGTTAGTTTTTTTGTATTCATCAATGAGTTGTTTGCTAGTTTCAATATAAGAAAATAAGTTGTCTTGTGCTTTGTGTAAGCTCTTAACTGTATCTGTATTATTATACATATTATGATGAGTTTCAATGTAAGATTTATATGAGTTCTCGTTTTCTGTGTACAATTCAAGTGTTTTTTTGTATAAATTAACATTATCTTCA
>Ga0209279_10000881_pt1 | contig 17464 bp, 17 predicted proteins | sample CoawatmetaG00DNA_3_FD_187508 | JGI IMG/M metagenome (GOLD analysis project Ga0209279, IMG submission 187508) | Marine microbial communities from the West Antarctic Peninsula - Coastal water metaG006-DNA (SPAdes) (version 2) | ecosystem: Environmental > Aquatic > Marine > Coastal ... | reverse complement strand
GCCCCACCCACCCCGTCACCCCGGACTGGTTCCGGGGTCCACTCCGCGGCTTGGGAGACGGCAAGAGGCTCCAGCCGTCCCCTCGCGGCTAGGTGGCCCCCGGAACAAGTCCGGGGTGACGGGGTGGGTGGGCGAAGGCCTCGGATGAAAACGGCCATCCGTTCTGCCGCCGACTTCGCGAGACGCCCTCGCCCCCTCGACGGATTTACCATCATCGTTTACGCTCTGTTCACCAAGAAGGTGGGGGAATGACGGTCGAACCTTGGTTCATCGTGGCGATGGTGCTGAGCCTGTCGGGCTATGCCATTTATCTGGCAGGGCTTCGGCGGCATCTGCTCGAGCCGAGCCGCGCGTCCTGGCTGATCTGGACGGTGGCGACGGGGGTCGAGGCCGCCACCTATGTCGCGGTCAATCCGGGTGAGCCGCAGGGCATCGTCTTCATCGTCTCCGCGCTCGCCTGTATCGTCGTGACGCTCGCGATGTGGCGCCGCTCGCGCTGGACGCGGCCGTCCTCGACGGAGACGATCTGCATGGCCGCCAGCCTCGCCGCGATCATCCTGTGGCTGCCGCTGCAGGAAACGTTCTGGGCGCATATGCTCGTCGTCGCGGCGGTGCCGCTGGGCTTCTGGCCGACCTGGGCAAGCGTGTGGGAGGATCGCGCGCGCGAACGCTCGCCGGCCTGGGGGCTGTGGACGCTCGGTGATATGGCGACATTGCTGGTAACGATGCGCAGCCCCGGTTCGGGCGTGGGCGAATATGGCTATGTCGTCGTCGAGCTGCTGTGCCACGCCAGCGTCTGGTTCATGGTCGGCCTGGCGACGCTCAACCCGATCCGTTCGTTCGGGCGGCGCGAGGGCAAGCTGCGCGTGCTCGACGCCTATCTGCCCGCCAACCCGTTCGCGGTCGGCGAGACGCATATCGGCAAGGCGGTGTTCGCGGCACAGGGCTTTGCGCAAGCCGAGACGATCGTGCGCTTCTCCGGCCCGATCGTCCCCGCCGCCCGCCTGCCGCAAGGGTTGAGCGGCGCGTCGGACCGGTATCTGCAGATCGGGCGCGACCGCTACATGGGGCCGTCGGGGCGGATCGACGATCTGATCAACCATAGCTGTTCGCCCAATGCGGGCCTGCGCTTCACCGACGATGGCGTCTTCCTCGTTGCGCTGCGCCCGATCGCACCGGGCGAGGAGATCGCCTGGGACTATTCCACCACGCTCGCCGACCCCGACTGGTCGATGCAATGCGCGTGCGGCAGCCCCGAATGCCGGGGCGTCATCCGCGCCTTTGCGCTGCTCCCCGCCGAGGTGCAGGATCGCTATCGCGCGATGGGGATCGTGGCGCCGTATCTGGACGAGCGCGACATGGGACGCCGCGTCGCATAAATTCCGTAGGGCGTGATGCCCGCCGCGCGCTCCCAACCCCGTCACCTCGGACGTGATCCGGAGTTCCGCTGTATCCACGATAGAAGAAAGAAGCGGGATCCCGGCTCAAGGCCGGGATGACGGACTACGGAAACGCCGATCGCTTCGTACAGCTCTCCCCTGTCGTGGCCGCCGGGCGGTCCATATCGCCCCCCCCCTTGCCCCCGCGCGCCTTTGCGCGTAAGGGCCCGCGCTTCCACCCTCATGGCTGGAATGCTTGCGGGAGGGGCTTGCCCCGTCTGGACCGCTAAACTTGAAACGAGAGTGACATGGCAAAGAAGATCACAGGTTACATCAACCTGCAGGTTCCTGCAGGCGACGCCAAGCCCGCCCCGCCGATCGGCCCGGCGCTGGGTCAGCGCGGCGTGAACATCATGGAATTCTGCAAGGCGTTCAACGCGCAGACGACCGACATGGACAAGGGCACCCCGCTGCCCACCAAGATCACCGTCTATGCCGACCGTTCGTTCAGCTTCGAGATCAAGACGCCGCCGGCGTCGTTCCTGATCAAGAAGGCCGCCGGCCTGAAGTCGGGTTCGAAGGAGCCGGGCAAGGTCGTCGCGGGCAAGATCGCGCGCAGCAAGCTCGCCGAGATCGCCCAGACCAAGATGAAGGATCTGAACGCCAACGACATCGAGGCTGCGACCAAGATCATCGAAGGCTCCGCCCGCGCGATGGGCCTCGAAGTGACGGAGGGCTGATAGAATGGCCAAGCTGACCAAGAAGCAGAAGGCGAACGCCATCAACCCGGAAACGCTGCACGGCGTCGATCAGGCGATCGCGCTCGCGAAGCAGAACGCCACCGCCAAGTTCGACGAGACGATCGAAGTCGCGCTGAACCTGGGCGTCGATCCGCGCCACGCCGACCAGATGGTCCGCGGCGTCGTGACGCTGCCCGCCGGCACCGGCAAGACCGTCCGCGTCGGCGTCTTCGCCCGCGGTCCGAAGGCTGACGAAGCGCGCGCCGCCGGCGCCGACGTCGTCGGGGCCGAAGACCTGATGGAAACGATCCAGGGCGGCACGATCGACTTCGATCGCTGCATCGCGACCCCGGACATGATGGGCGTCGTCGGCCGCCTCGGTAAGGTGCTGGGCCCCAAGGGCCTGATGCCGAACCCGAAGCTGGGCACCGTGACGATGAACGTCGCCGAAGCGGTGAAGGCCGCCAAGGGCGGTCAGGTGGAATACCGCGTCGAAAAGGCCGGCATCATCCATTCGGGCATCGGCAAGGCGTCGTTCAGCCAGGAAGACCTGCGTCGCAACTTCGACGCGCTGGTCGATGCGGTCGTCAAGGCCAAGCCGTCGGGCGCCAAGGGCAAGTATGTCCGCAAGGTCGCCGTCAGCTCGACGATGGGCCCAGGCATCCGCGTCGACACCGCCGAGGTCGCGGGCGCGTAAGCCTTTCCGATCGTTCGGAAATACGAAGAGGGCCGGGAGCGATCCCGGCCCTTTTTGCGTGTGGGCTTAATGCGCAACGGCCCGCCCCACCCACACCATCACCCCGGACGTGTTCCGGGGTCCACTCCGCGGCGAGGGGGACCGCCTGAAGCGAGAACGTCCCCCCGCGGCCCGGTGGACCCCGGAACTAGTCCGGGGTGACGGGGCGTTTGGACCTGCCCGGCGGGCCCTATTGGCCTCCCGCATGGCGGGCGATCCCGACCCGTCTCGCGTTGGGCGTTGCTCGGAACGTCTGCACCACCCACACCGTCACCCCGGACTTGGTCCGGGGTCCACTCCGCGGCGAGGGGCATGGCCGGAGGCGAGAACGCCCCCGCGCGGCCCGGTGGACCCCGGACCAAGTCCGGGGTGACGGAGCGTTTGGAACCGCCCGGCGGGCCCTATTGGCCTCCCGCATGGCGGGTGATCCCGGCCCTTCTCGCGTTAGGCGTGGTTTGGAACGGCGGCCCCACCCGCCCGTCACCCCGGACTTGGTCCGGGGTCCACTCCGCGGCGGGGGGATGGTCAAAGGCGAGAACGCCCCCCAGCGGCCCGGTGGACCCCGAAACACGTCCGGGGTGACGGGGCGTCTGGAACTCCCCGGCGGCCTTACTTGCCGTCGAGCGCGGCGCTGACGGCGGCGAGCGGGGTAGACAGCACGCCCGACACATATTGCACCGCGATCAGCCCCGCAGCGCCGATGCCGATCAGCATGACGACGAACTGGAAGCGCGCGGCGAAGCGGCGGCTCTTGGCTTCGCGCTCGGCGACCGAGACGGCCCGGTTGGCGCCGCGCCGGTCGGGTCCGGATGCGCCCGCCTCGGTCCCCGGCTTCTGCGCCGGCGGCTTGGCCGACACGATGCCGTCGATGTCGATCTTATCCTGCGTGCGGACGCCGAAATACTGGCCCTTCGCCCACACGACGCGACCGACGATGATATGATGGATGCGCCGGATCTCGATCACCGTACCCGGGCGGAATTCCTCGTCCGCAGTGGCGAGCAGCCCGCGCGACGACATATTGTGGATCGTGACGTCGCCCCAACCGGTGCCCCGGCGCATACGCGCACGCACCATGACCTTCCGGCGCGGTTCCCGCTGCTTCACGGCCGCTCCCCTGGGCGAACGGGGCCCACGATCGGCGACAGAAGGGTGGCACTCGGGATCATGGAGCCTGCTATGCCGCGCCACTCTTTAACGGGAGGTTCCCGACACGGGTCGAAAGCGGACTTTTTTTTGAAGGCAGCGACCGCGGGTGGTTGTCCCCGCGGTCGCGCCGGTCCGATTACAGACCGATAATGCCGCCATCCGTCTTGGTAATGACGATCGTCGCCGAGCGCGGACGGCCGGTGCCGGTGCCGGTCGCCTGGCTCTGCGGCCAGTTGCTGGTGATGTTGCTCGGACCGCCGTTTTCGCCCGGATGCTGGATGTTGACGAACAGCGTCCGGCCGTCCGGCGTCGAATCGATGCCGGTGATCTCGCACTGCTTCGGGCCGACCAGAAAGCGTTTCAGCGACGTGCCGGGCGCTTTGCCGATGCGCGTCGACTGGCTGGCGGTGACGCCGTTCAGGCTGTTGGTGATCGTCCGCGTGCCGCCATCGCCGACGGTGCCGGGGATCGCGGCGAGCATCATGCAATTGGTGACGTCGGTATAGGCGCCGTCGTCGGTCTGAATCCACATCAGCGGCGTCCCCTGCCCCGCGACGTTGCTGGGCCGGGCGAACCACAGGCCGTCCGGCGACGAGAAGTCGTTCGTCGCGTCGAGGTTCGACAGGTTTATGTTGGCGGGGTTGAGGTCCGCGCCCGCGCCGAAGGCGTAGATATCCCAGGTGAAGCTCGTCGCCTCGCTGGTGTCGCCGGTTTCGCGCAGGCGGATGACATGGCCGTTGGGGTTGCCGTTGGTCTGGCCGCCGGTCGTCTTGGGATCGCTATAGGCGCGCGGGTTGGCGGCATCGGTGTTGGCGGCGGTGCGCGACGAATTGTTGGTCAGCGTCAGATACATCTGGCCATTGACCGGGTTGACCGCCGTCCATTCGGGACGATCCATCTTGGTCGCGCCCAGCGCGTCGCCGGCCAGGCGGGCATGGGTCAGCACATCGGCCTGATCGGCGAAGGCATAGGCCGCATTCCCCGCGGTCAGCGGCCCCTGCCCGAACACCAGCGGCAGCCACTGGCCGCTGCCGTCCGCGTTGAGCTTGGCGACGTACAGCGTGCCGCTATCGAGATATTTGTCACCGATCGCCAGCCGGTTGCTCGCGGTGGCATCGGCATCCGACCAGGGCGTCGCGGAGACGAATTTGTAGAGATATTCGTTCTGCGCATCGTCGCCCATGTAGAAGGCCGGGCGAACACCAGCGATGGTGCGGCCGACGACGCAGCCTTCGTGGTTCATGCGGCCGAGCGCGGTGCGCTTGCGCGGGGTCGACGACGGATCGAACGGGTCGATTTCGACGATCCAGCCGTACTGGTTGGGTTCGTTGCGGAAATCCTGCGTGCCGTCGGCCGCCTTGGTCGGGTCGATCGTCGCGTTGAACTTGGCGATCCGGGTCGTGTCGCCCGAGGTTGGCGCGTCGGAGAAGGTCCAGCGATAATTGCCGGCGCGTTCGCTGAGGCCGTAGCGCGAGAAAGCGGTGACCGACTTCGCCCCCACCGCGGCGGTGCGGCGCGTGTTGTCGCCCGAATCGCGGCGGAAATAGCCCGCCCAATTCTCTTCCGCGGTCAGATAGGTGTTCCAAGGCATGCGGCCGTTGGCGCAATTGTTGATCGTACCGCGACCGGTGCGGCCGTTGGTCGCATAGGCGGTATAGAGCAACGCGCTGCCGGCGACCGGCCCCGAGAAGCTGGTCGGCGTGAATGGCGTGATGCGGCGGTTGAAGCTGCTGGTGCCGCTATAGCTCCAGGCGCTGGTGCCGCGCGTGATCTCGATCACGCTGACGCCGTGGCATTCCATCTCCTTCAGCACCTCGGCGGTGGGGCGGACACCCGACGACAGGTTGGTCGGGCCGTTGGGGTGCAGGTAGCTTTCGGTGATATTCTCGTGGTTCATCACCAGCAGGCCGCGGCTGCTGTTGCTCGCGTCCGGCGTGGTGCCGCTGGCGGCGAGGCCGAAATAGCTCATGCCGTCGTGATGGTCGCCCGCGCGCGCCGAGAAGGTCGTGTCGCTGCCGTCATTGGCATAGGCGCCGACGCTACCGTTGATCGGATCGCCGAGGCGGTAGAGGACGGCCACCTGATAGCCCGAGGGCACGGCGACGACGTCGGCCAGGCTCTTTGACACCGCGGTGAAATCGAGGATCGCGGGCGCGACGGTGACGCTGGTATCGGCGATCGAGCGGATGCCGTCCGACGACGTACTGGCAAACTGGAAGCCGAGGACGGTGCTCTGCGTCACTGCGGGTGCGGTGAAGGTGGCGGTGCCGGTCGAATTGGTGCTTAGCGCGACCGTCGGGCCGCTCGTCTGCGTCCAGCCCGTGCTGCTCGCCGTGCCGCTGGTGACGGTGCCGACCAACGTCACCGTCTTCCCGCTGGTGGTGCTGGTGGCGTCGCCTGCGGTTACCGTCGTTGCGCGGCGGGTGTCGTCCTGGTCGCAGCCCGCCAGCATCGCGCCGCCGAACACCGCCATGCTCATCGCCGACAGGCCGCCGCGCAGCGTCTGGCGGCGCGAATAGCGGAGCGCGATCAGATCGTTGATATGGCCGTTCGTGCTGACATTGGTATCGATGTCGCCATCGTCATAGCCGATGGCCGGCTGGTCGAGCATGGTCATGATGGAATTCCCCCTTGATCGCGGCCCGTTGGCCGGCGGTGCGATCCCCATTTTGGCGGGGGAAAGCGGCAGGGGGATTGCGATCGGATGACGGACGGATGAAACGAGTATGACGGATTGAAGACATATAAATTCTTCCCCCCAGGGGGAGGTGGCAGCGCGCCGCGCTGACGGAAGAGGGCGGTCGGCGATGGGCTTTCGACGGGGGGACATCGTTTTCCTCCCCCTCCACCACTCGGCTGGCGCCGAGCGGTCCCCCTCCCCCTGGCAGGGGAGGACCTATGCGCATGATTGACTCGGCCCGTATTTCCGCTATGTGCGCGGCCTTGCCGGCGGGTTCGCCTGTCGTGCATCCGTCCAAGACAGCAGGTGCCGCGGAATATGCCGCGGCTTAATGTCCTGCCGAGACGGGGACAGGAATTTGACGGACCGGTCGGGCGATAGCCTTGCGTCGGTCTGCTACACCTTCACGGGTGCCCTTCCCCATCGATGGACAACCCCGGCCGGGGTTCTCCCCTGCCGGTTTGTAACCGGGAGGGCCGCTTCGCGTGGCCTTCTCAAACGTGGAGAATGGCATGGATCGTGCTCAAAAGGCCGCGGCCGTTGCCGAGTTGAATCGCACCTTTTCCGAGGTCGGCGTGGTGGTTGTCACCCGCAACAACGGAATGACGGTGGCGCAGTCCACGCGACTGCGCAATCTGATGCGTGATGCCGGCGCGACCTACAAGGTCTCGAAGAACAAGCTTGCCAAGATCGCACTCGATGGCACCGACTATGGCGCGCTGGGCGATATGCTCACCGGTCCGGTCGGCCTTGCCTCCTCGGTCGATCCGGTCGCCGCAGCCAAGGTTGCGGTCGAATTCGCGAAGACGAACGACAAGTTCGAAATCGTGGGCGGATCGATGGGCGCGACGGCTCTCGACGTAGCCGGTGTGCAGGCGCTCGCCACCATGCCGTCGCTGGACGAACTGCGTGCGAAGATCGTGGGCCTCATCGTTGCTCCGGCAACGAAGCTCGCGACGATCACCCAGGCTCCCGCGGCGCAGATCGCGCGCGTGCTGTCGGCCTATGCCGAGAAGGAAGCCGCCTGATCTTTCAGGCGCTTGGCCTCAAGCGATTTTGTGAACGACACTCCGGGGCGATGCCCCGAACTATGAAGGAAGTACCATGGCAGACCTGAACGCGCTCGTTGAGAGCCTGAGCGAACTGACCGTCCTCGAAGCCGCTGAGCTGTCGAAGATGCTCGAAGAGAAGTGGGGCGTTTCGGCCGCTGCGGCTGTTGCCGCTGCTCCGGCTGCTGGCGGTGGCGCTGCCGCTCCGGCCGCTGAAGAGAAGACCGAGTTCGACGTGATCCTGACCGGCGACGGTGGCAAGAAGATCAACGTCATCAAGGAAGTCCGCGCGATCACCGGCCTGGGCCTGACCGAAGCGAAGGCTCTCGTCGAGGGCGCGCCGAAGCCGGTCAAGGAAGGCGTGAACAAGGACGAAGCCGAGAAGATCAAGAAGCAGCTCGAAGAAGCCGGCGCGACCGTCGAGCTGAAGTAAGCTGTAGCGGGAGAGACGGCGGGCCAGCCCGCCGCACTCCCGCACGGCCGGCCGGGCTCGGCTCCGCCGAGCTTCGACGTCATGGGGCTTGCCCCCATGACGGCCGACCAAAGCGATACGAAGAGGGCGGCCCCCGCAAGGAGGCCGCCCTTTTTCGTGTTCATGCTAGATCATCCGCACAGGCACAGTGCCCCCTCGCGGCGCCCAACGCTCACCTTGGCAGGATCTCTTCGGAAGACCTTTACGTCATGCCGGACGTGATCCAAGATCGGCGGTGTCGCAAGCAACGAAGCGCTCCCTTGTCGCCCGGTGGACCCCCGGAACACGTCCGGGGTGACGGCTTGATGGACGCAAGCGAGGCGCCCCCAAAGAGGTTTCGCATCCGCTGCGATGACGGTTGGCGTGGACCGCACAAGCCCGCTGAGACGCCACCGGTTGCCCCGCCCCGCCCCCACCTGTACCGCGCTTGGCATGACCAGCCTCGCCGACCTTCGCGACGAATATGACTTTCTGGACGCCGACGATCGCTATCGGCTGCTGATCGACCTCGGCCGCGCGCTTGAACCGATGCCGGATGCGCTGAAGACGGAGGCGACGCTGGTGCGCGGCTGTTCGGCGTCGGTGTGGGTCTATCCGACGCGCCGCGACGACGGCACGTTGCACTTCCTGGCGGACAGCAATGCGGCGATCACCAAGGGGATCATCGCGCTGGTGCTGCTGACGGTGCAGGATCGCGCGCCGGGCGATATTCTGGCGACCGATATCGAGGGCGAACTGGCGTCGTTCGACCTCAAGAACCAGTTGAGTTCGAACCGGACGCAGGGGATTCCCAACATGATCGCGCTGATCCGGGAAACGGCGGCGCGGTACGTTTGAGGGGTTCGGGGCGCGCCCACAACCCACGCCGTCACCCCGGACTTGATCCGGGGTCCACCGGGGCCGCAAGGGGATCGTTCAAGCCTCCAGCCATCCCCCTCGCCGCGGAGTGGACCCCGGACCAAGTCCGGGGTGACGGCGTGGGTGGGGCGAAGGTCAGCGCGCGTCGGGCTGCGGCGCCAGCCGCGCCGCCAGTTCCGCCACGTCGGCGCCCTGCGGCACCACCAGCCAGCGGTGGGGATCGCGGCCATCGATCAGCGCCACCGCACCGCGCGGGCACACGCCCAGGCAGCGCGTCTCGACCACGCCGAGCGGTGCCTTGCGCCCCTTCTTCAGTCCCAGAATCTTGCGCAGCACCTTTGCCAGCGGCGTGCGGCCCTTCTTGCCGAAGCCGCCGTCGATCTTCTTCGAACATTTGCCGCAGACCAGGACCGCGCCGGACCAGGCGCTGGGGACGTGCTTCAGCTGGGGCGCCACTCGCGCCGCTCCTCTGCCGTTCGCAAGACCTCATAAGCCGCCTGCACCGCCTGGAACCGCACCGCGGCATCAGCATCGCCGGGCCGGACGTCGGGGTGGTTCGCCTTGGCCAGGCGGCGCCAGGCCGCCTTCACCGCATCGAAATCGGCGTCGCTGTCCAGCTCGAGCGCTTCGAGCGCGCGCATCTCGTCGCGCGAGCGACTGCCGTCGCCGGGGCCGCCCCAGGCATAATGGCTGGCATTGGCATAGCCCGATGCGGTGCGGCTTTCCGATGCCTCACGCTGGGCGGCTTCCTCGGCCGACAGACCTTCGAAATAATTCCAGCCGCGATTGTATTCGGCGGCATGCGCCTCGCAGAAATACCAGCGATCGGGGCTGTTCGGCGACTTGGGCGCGGGGCAATTGCCCGGCGCGTCGCAGCCGTGCCGGTCGCACAGGCGGACCGTGGTCGCCTCGCGCGACGAGCCGTAGCCGCGCCAGCGGGGAAAGCCCCAGTCGTTCGAACGGGTGGGATTACGCGCCATCCCCGCCCACATAAGCGCTGGGCGGCGGCGCGCAACGTCCTACCGCCACGGCAATAAACGCCAGAGGGTCTGTAAGCCGGGTTCTGTCCATCCCCGAAGGGACTGGGCGACCATTCCTCTAGGACGACGCTTGCGCGCCGCCTCCAGCAACCAACCCGGACGACGAGCTGAAACGAAGCCCCTGTGCCGTCCCTATTCGGTTTTGCTCCCGGTGGGGTTTGCCGTGCCGCTTCCGTTACCGGTCGCGCGGTGCGCTCTTACCGCACCCTTTCACCATGACCGTCCCGAAGGAGTGGCCGTCTGCTCTCTGTGGCACTGTCCCTGGGGTCGCCCCCGCCGGGCGTTACCCGGCACCGTCGTTTCGCGGAGCCCGGACTTTCCTCGCGCATCTTGCGATGCCCGCGGCCGCCCGACCCTCTGACCGGGCCTCTCTACTCATCCCCCTGCGGTTTGGGAAGCAATAGCGCGAGCAGGATCATGCGGCATTCCGCATCGATCTCGCCATCGATCAGTTCGGGGCGGAAGCGGCGCTGGAACGCCATGATCGCCGCCATCGGATCGGTGACGTCATAGCCGAAGCGTTCCAGCGCAAGCAGGAAGCCCGCCTGCGTCCACATCGGGTCGAGCAGATTGCGCGTCGGCCGCGGTAACGCGAGGCGCAGCCGGGCGAGCCGGTGCCAGGGGAAGAGCTCGCCCGGATCGCGCTTGCGCACCGGCGCCACGTCGGAATGGCCGACGATATTGCCGCGGGTGATGCCGTGGCGATCCTTGATGTCCGCGACCAGCGGCAGCAGCGCCTCGATCTGCGCCTCTGGGAACGGGCGATAGCCCCATTCATGCCCCGGATTGACGATCTCGATCCCGATGCTCGCCGAATTGACGTCGGTGATGCCGCGCCAGTGCGATGCGCCGGCATGCCAGGCGCGATGCTCCTCGGCGACGAGGCGGTGGAGCGTACCGTCCTCGTCGAGCAGATAATGCGACGAGACCTTGGCCTCGGGATCGCACAGGCGGGCCCGCGCGGAGGCGGCATCCTGCATGCCGGTGTAGTGCAGCACGATCATGCTGATCGGCAGCGTCCGCTCGTCGAAGTTCGGCGAGGGCGTGTCGAGACGGTCCATGGCGATGCACGTTAGCCGAGCCGCACGCGCGAGGTAAGAGGGGCTGGACGATCCGCGGTCAGGCGCCGCCGCGGCCCTGGGCTGCGCCGGCGATGCCGCCGTCGGACGTTGGCACGGCCGACCGTTCGTAGAAGCCCCGCAGCGTCCGGCTCGGCTGGAACAGCTGCGTCTGGCCGATGACCGTCTCCCCCGCCCCCAGCACCAGCAGACCGTCGGGCCGCAAAGCGTCGGCGAAGGTGCGGAAGACCGCCTGCTTGGTTTCGGGCGACAGATAAAGCAGCACGTTGCGACACAATATGACGTCGAACGCGCCCGCCGGTGGGCGGTCGGCGACCAGATTGTGCTGCCGGAACATGACGCGCCGGGCGAGGTCGGGCTTGATCGTCCATTCCCCGCCCTCGCCATCGAACCAGCGCATCAGCTGGCGGATCGGCAGGCCGCGCTGGATTTCGAACTGCGTGTACCGGCCGGCACGGGCGCGGGCGAGCGCGAGGTCGGATACGTCGGTCGCGAGGATTTCGGGCATAGGGGCGCCCGCCTCCGCCCGTTCGGCGAACAACATCGCCAGCGATTGCGGCTCCTGCCCGGTGGCGCAGCCGGCACACCAGATGCGCGCACGGTGGCCGCGCCGTTCCGCGGCCGCCACCGCCTCGACGACGAGATCGAAGATCGGCGCATCGCGGAAGAACGAGGTTTCCTGGTTGAGCAGCGCGTCGACCACCTCGTCGGCCAGCGGGCGATCGCGCCCCTCGCGCAGCAGCGCGACGAGCTGGTCGAGCGTCCCGAGGCCGCGATCGCGCATCAGCGATTTCAGCGCCGTATCGATCCGCCAGGATCGATAGCTGGCGATCCGCTGGCCCGTCCGCGCCTCGAGCAACGCGCTGAACATCTGCAGCGTCGCGGGCGATACGGTGCTGCCAGCCGCGGGCGGGCGCACGGCGGTCGCGCGCGACGGGGCGATCATGGCCGCTGTCCGGCGGCGGCGAACAGGCCGATGTCGCGCGGCGACAGGACGACGTCCGCGTGGCCCGCCTGCACAATGGTGCCCGGCATGCCCCACACGACCGAGCTGATCCGATCCTGCACGATCACGCTGCCTCCCGCCTCATGCACCGATCGCGCGCCATCGGCGCCGTCGCGCCCCATGCCGCTCAGCACGATGGCGAGCACGCGGGGCCCGAAGATGTCGGCGAGCGACGCCAGCATCGGATCGACCGACGGCATGCAGCCGCTGTCGCTCGGCTGGTCGGTCAGGCGCACCGCGGCCGACCCGTCGGGCAGGCGGACGCAGCGCATATGCGCATCACCCGGCGCCACGATGATCCGCCCGGGGCGCACGCGCATTCGGTCGCAGGCGACATCGCACGGCCGGCCGCCGATCACCGCGAGTTGCGCGGCGAAATAGGGCATGAAGGCCGCGGGCAGATGCTGCGTGACGAGGATCGGCAGACGGAATTCCGCCGGTATCGCCCGCAGCAATTCGCTGAGCGCATGGATACCGCCGGTCGAGGCGCCGATCGCCACCACGTCGTAATCCGCCGCGGCCGTGGCGAGCGGGACGGTCACACCCTTCGCATCGCGCACGGCTGCCGGCGTGCGGATCGCCAACGCCGGGGGCTGCTCGTCGACCGCGGCGGGTGCGGGATCGACGGCCAGCAGCCGATCGATCTTGCCGAGCAGCGATTCGCTGAACTGGGTGATGCGCTGGCCGGCCTCGGGCTTGAACAGCGTGTCGATCGCGCCGGCGTCGAGTGCCTGCTGCGCGACGTCGCCGCCCGTGTTCAGCGCGCCCGAGACGACCAGCACGTGCGCCGCATTACTGGCGGCGAGCAGCGCCGGCAGGGCGGTGAGGCCATCGGTGTCGGGCAAATTGATGTCGAGCAGGATCAGGTCGATCTGTTCCCGCGCCAGCGCCGCCAGGCCCGCCGCGATCGTGCTGACGCTGGCGACGACGACATAACGGCCGCTGGCGGTGACGATCCGCTCCATCACCGCGCGTGTGACCGCCGAATCGTCGACGATCAGGATGCGCGGCAGGGGCCGGGGCGGCGTTGCGGGACTGTCGTCCTCCGCCTGCACATCGTCACGTAAAGGTTGGGGAAGCGGCGCCATGCACCCGAACCGACTCAGGCGAGGCCGACGATCTGGAGCTTGGATTCGAGCGTATCGCGGTCGAACGGCTTCATCACATATTCGTCCGCGCCGGCGTCGATCGCCGCGCGGATATAGGCCATGCCGTTCTCGGTGGTGCAGAACACGACCTTGGGTCGCGAGGGGATCGCCGATTCGCGCAACGCGCGCAGGAAATCCATCCCGCTCATCACGGGCATGTTCCAGTCGAGCAGGATCACGTCAGGGGCAGACGCCAGGCAGGCGTCGAGCGCCTCACGGCCGTCGCAGGCCTCCGTCACGGTAAAGTCCAGCGTTTCCAGAATGTGCCGGGCCACCTTGCGGATCACCTTCGAATCGTCGACGACGAGGCAGGTCTTCATGGATACGCCTTTTCACGAAGGAAGTGTTCGTTCTGACGCCTGTGTGACAGGCAAGGGTAAGCGGGCCGTTAAGCCGCCACCGCCTGTTGCGGAACAATCGCCGCAAGATCGACGATCAGCAGCGCCTCGTCGTCCCGTTCGATCAATCCGACGCCCACCCGCGCCCAGCCGCGATCGAGGGCGAGGCCGGGAGAGAGCGACTGACGATCGAACAGCGCGACATCGTCGAGCGAGTCGACCAGCACCGCATAATCATGGCCATCGACCCGCGTGATCACCGCGCGCCGCGCATGGGTTGGCATCGGCGCGAGGCCGAGCGCGGTGCCCGTGTCGATCACCGTCACGACGCGGCTGCGCAAGGCGACCAGCCCACGGATCGCGCGCGCGGTGCGCGGCACGGCGACCGTTTCGGCGATGTCGACCACCGAATCGATCTGCGACGTGGCGATCGCGACGCCGCGGCCGGCGATCTGGGCGATCAGGAACAGCTCCATCATCGTTCCCCCACCGCGCGCGCCAGCGCATCGAACAAGGCCGACCGGTCGTAGCGATAGATGCCCTCGCCCACCCCCGGATCGCGCCGGAGCCGCACGACATTGCGCGCGACGGCGGGTGCGACGGGTCGATCATCCATCACCAGCGCGACGTCGACCGGCACGTCCGCCGGCGGCTGGGTGACGCAGCGATAGCCCGCCGCATCCAGCATCGGCCGCAGGAAGGTTTCCATCCAGCCGCTGCCATCCCCCTGCAACAGGCACAGACGCGGCTCGGCCGGTCGCAGCGCTTCGCCAGCGAACAGCGCATGCGCGTCGAGCAATTCCACCTGTTCGCCGCCGATGATCGCGACGCCGGCAACCGGCCCGCAGCCGAAGACGGGCGCGATCTGATCGGGCAGATGGACGATCTCGACCGGCTCATGGATCGCATAGGCGATCTCGGTCGAACCATCGGTCAGGCGCAGCACGGGTACTTCGCGTCGGTCGCCGAACGGGGCGACCGCCTGCAAGGGGACGAGCGCCCCGCCGATCGCCAGCCGCAGCTTGCCCGCGGTCCGGCGGATCGCATCGACCGACACCGGCTCGACGCGGTCGATCGCCGCGAGCGGCATCACGCGGCGCTGGCCGTCCAGATCCTCGAACAGCAGGGCCGGAATGGCGTTCGCGCGCGTCTGTTCGACCGGTGCCTCGTCGGCGATCAGCGTCTTGTCGAACCGCAGGCCCGCCATGGTGGCCATACCCGATCCGTCGAGAAGCAGCATCGGCTGGCCCGAATCGGGCAGCGTCTGGCCGGCGTACAGGCCGGTCGCCATCACGGCGGGCGCCGCCGGCTTGACCACCAGGTCCTCGGTATCGATCACCTGATCGATCACCAGCGCATAATCGCCGCCACGCGTCGACACGATCGCGAGCGTCGCGGCCTGATCCTTCTCGCCGGCAAGGCCCATCAATTCGGCGAGCGACACCATCGGCAGCCTCCGCCCACGCACAGTCGCGACCGCCGTGTCGCCGATCGTGTCGATCCGCACCGATTCGCCGCGGATGCGCAGGATTTCGTCGACCGACTGGCGCGCGATCGCGAAGCGATGATCGCCGACGCCGACGACGATCGTCGACATGATCGATAGCGTCAGCGGCACGAAGATTACGATGCTGAGTCCGCGTCCCGGCTGGCTGGCCAGATGAATGCGCCCGCCAAGCTGTTCGATGTTGGCGCGCACCACGTCCATGCCGACGCCGCGGCCCGAGATCGCCGTCACCGTATCGCGGCTCGACAGGCCGGGATGGAAGATGAGGTCGAGCTTGGCGGCGTGATCCATCGCGGCGGCCTGGCTGGCGGTCAGGATCTTCTGCGCCCTGGCCTTTTCGACCAGCCGATCGACGTCGATACCGCGGCCGTCGTCGGTGATTTCGACGAGGATCTGGTTGCCCGACTGGCGCGCCGAGACGACCAGGCGGCCGGTGTCGCGCTTGCCCGCCATGCGACGATCCGCCGGCGCCTCGATACCATGGTCGACCGCGTTGCGGATGATGTGGAGCAGGGGATCGCGCATCAGCTCGATCATCTCGCGGTCCAGCTCGACGTCGGCGCCCTCGATGGTCAGCGCCACCAGCTTGCCGAGCTCCCCGGCGGTATCGCGGACCATGCGCGGCAAGGCGGAGAACAATGCGTCGATCCGCTGCATGCGGGTGCGGGTGACGGTATCGCGCATGTCGGCGACGGTCAGCGACAGGCGCTCCAGCGCCGCCTCGACCAGCGGGTCGTTATCGACATCGCGCAGCCGCCGCGCCAGCTCGTTGCGGGCGAGCACCATGTCCGACATGCCGCTCATCATCCGGTCGAGCAGGTCGACGTTCAGCCGGACGGAGCGGGAGCCGACGCGCGGCAGGTGCGCCGCCTGCACTGACGCGACCGGCTGCGCATCCTCCGCCAGCGCCGCGATCAGCAGGTCCTCGCCCGTATCGTCCAGCGCTTCGCCGCCGTCGATCGCCTCGACGATGTCTCCGATCCGGTCGACGATCGCGAGGACGGCATCGACCAGCGCGGTATCCGGCGTGCGGCGGCCGTCGCGCACCGTCGCCAGCGCATCTTCGGCGGCATGGCTCAGCCGGGCGAGGCGCGGCAGATCGAGGAAGCCGCAGCTGCCCTTCACCGTGTGGACGAAGCGGAAGATCGCATCTAGCCGCGCGCGATCACCCGGATCCGCCTCCCACGCGACGATCTCGCCCGACAAAGCGTCGAGCGTCTCGCGGGTTTCAGCGATGAATTCCTGCAGCAGGTCGTCCATGGGTCCCCGGGCGGTAGTCGCGTGGGGTCATGGCGGATGAGGGGTTAAGAGCGCGTTTACTGCGGCGCCCGACTCCGATCAGCCGTTCGGAAAGGCGACGCCGAAGATCATGACATTCTCGGCCGGTTCGCTGACCAGCACCGTGCCGCCGGCTTGGGCGGCAAGCGTGTGGACCAGATAGGCGGCGGCCGCGCGCGGGGTGACGCCTTCGGCTCCCTCGCCGTCGGTCAGCGTGCGGCGCAATTCGGGGTCGAGGATGATCCGCGGCCCTTCGATCTTGACCACGATCTCCAGCTGCCCCCCATTGTCTTCGCCGCCGACATCCAGCGTGCCGCCGCGCACCAGCGCCTCGCTGGCGATCAGGGCGAGGTTGAGCATCACCTTCAGCGCGGACTTGGGCAGCGTCTCCGTTTCCACCCACCAGTTGAACTGCGTGCGCTTATTGTCGGCAAGCAGGCCCTCGATCGCCGTCTTCGCCTCGCGCGCGTCGACCTGTTCGCCGAAGCCGCCGGCGGCACCAAAGGCGAGGCGGAAGAATTTGAGCTTGTTGGCGGATACGCGTGCGCTCTCGCTGAGCAGCTGAAAGACGCGGATGCGCATCTCGGGATCATTCTCGTCGCCGAGCAGCTCCAGCCCGTTGTTGAGCGCGCCGACCGGCGACAGCAGGTCATGGCACAGGCGCGAGCAGAGCAGGCTCGCAAAATCGATCGGGCTGACGGACATGGGTATCCCCTGAAGTATCGCTCTGATGTGGCGGGGATGAGTCACAGGTGCAAGCGGCATGCTTCGCCCCCTCCCTTCGTCATTCCGGCGAACGCCGGAATCCATGGATACGGTGGGGAAGCGGTGGGGCGCAGCATCGGCCGCGTGCGTCCATGGATTCCGGCGTTCGCCGGAATGACGAAAAAAGATCCCATGGGCGCGGGCTGGCGCCGGTTGAGGCAGACTGACCTTCCCGCTTTGTCGTGAAGGAGGTTGCCCGTGCCCGTGTCCGTCTCATGCCATGCCGCCGTCAGCACGCAG
>Ga0209279_10000878_pt1 | contig 17498 bp, 18 predicted proteins | sample CoawatmetaG00DNA_3_FD_187508 | JGI IMG/M metagenome (GOLD analysis project Ga0209279, IMG submission 187508) | Marine microbial communities from the West Antarctic Peninsula - Coastal water metaG006-DNA (SPAdes) (version 2) | ecosystem: Environmental > Aquatic > Marine > Coastal ... | reverse complement strand
AAAAGTTGAAATTAAAAAGATATCTGATAATTGGAAATCAACCATTTTTAAGATGGAGGAAGGGCAAATGGTTCCTTGCGATTGCGACATGGACGACTTCGAGGTTACCCAAGTATTCCTTAAAAAAGGAAAGTACAAAAGACCTCAGACCTTCTTGTATCGAAATAACTCCACTACAAATGCAGCCCATACGTTTACAGGGAAAGATGTTATTGGTATTGACATGAACTACAAAGGTGAATATGTGCGCATGAGTGATATTGATGTGTTTGCCAATGGAAGCGAAGGGACCAAATCGGCTGTTTATAATTTTCCTATTGGGAGTAACAGAGGTGATCCCGAAAATTCTTTATCTGGAATGTGGATGAGAATCGTGCTAGACTTTAACCAAGCGCTTTAAATTAGCAATTGTACAGTTTTTAATGGAGATTGCGCCTAACAATACATCTGTATTGTTCGCTAGCCCCCAAATCAAATATTAAACATTTGGTTTGGGGGCTATTTATAACCAATATCGCTTCAAACGAGTTCAGTAATAAGCGCGGGTTCAGGAGACTTTAGACCTGTTTTTTTAGCTGTACAACGGCTATTAATGAGAATGGAAATCTATACTGCATTAGATTTTAATTTTCAAAAACTAAATAAATGTGGAAGCAATCAACTAAGGACTTTTTTTTTGATTAAAATTCAAATAAAGAATTTAACCATCGATATTACTTTACAATAATTAAATATTAAAACTGAATATTAAATTACGCTTTTAAGCGTATTTTAAGTTCTAGCACTTTTAACCTAAATTCGTGAAAAATCACAAACTAAATATTTTTATTATGAAGAATTTCCTTTATTTATTTTCAGCTTTATTAATATTCGCTTGTTCTAGTAATGATTCTTCTGATGATGAAACAGGGCAAACTATAATCCTCACTCTTGACAATATTTCTTCAAACACTAGTACTAATGATGTTTGGACAGAACAGAACATAGACCTTAGTTTTGTTAGCGGAACTGCTGATGATTGTGGGACGGGAAGATCCATATTTGGTGTAGAAACAACATTTGTATGGCTTTATCCATCAAGATTATCTGTAGATTTATCAAGTTTACAAAACATTCAAAAGGTGGAAGTTGACATTAACGATTTCTGTAACACTGATTGCACACAAGCTTTTTTAATTGACGGCTCTGGGGTGATCATAAATAATGCTGGAAATACACAAATTCAATCACCTGAAACTTTAATAATTGAAAATACCTCAGAAGGTTTTATAAGTGAACTTGCTATTAGTTCTTGTGAAGGTCAGATACACGAAGTGAGAGTTTATCAAAATTGATTATGTATTGGCTCTTTATGCCTAAAAGGAAGAATAATGATTAGTAAAAAAAATAGAGTAAAATAAGCAAAAACCCATAACAAAACCTAAATTGCATTAAAACACAATTTAGCCAAACCGTTCCCTGCACGAATTCATTAATAAACGTACACATGAGAAAAAAAATAATTGCCGGCACACTTCTTACAGGGTTTCTTCTTTTGGGAATCTATCTTTATAATTTGGGGCAGCGACCAGATAGAGCATACCCATCGTTTCCACTTTACCCTGAAAAAAATGCCGCAACAGTTCATGACAGTATTCCTTTACAGGATGTTGTGCTAGCAGGTAATAACTGGGACGGGGTCATTACCATTTTTGACCCAACTACTTTTAAAATCATAAAAAAAGTAAGTGCCATGCCCGACCGAGAGGAGCGATTTGAAGAAATCTATTCAGGCCTAAAAAGAAGTCTTTTTTCAGGTTTTATCAGAGAATATGTCGGTGAAGGCAATGATCAATTAGTTGACGACATGTTTACGTCAAATGATGGTAGGTATATTTATGCATCCAGACCAAGTTTTGCAGACGTTGTTGCCATTGATGTCAATTCAGGGCAAATTGTTTGGCGAACGCAGGTTGAAGGCCTTCGAGCTGACCATTCGGCTATATCTCCAGATGGTAAAACCTTTTTAGTTTCTGCCTCGACCGCGCGAAAAGTACATGCCATTGATGTTTCAACGGGTGAAATCGTTGGTAGTTTTGAATCTGGAGACCAACCCCATGAAAATATATACTCCGAAGATGGTAAAAAAATATTCCATGCCAGTATCGGAAAAGTCTTGTTTGCATCGCCAAATCTCGACTTTTTAAAAGGAGATCGTTGGTTTCAGATTGTTGACGCGAACACTTATGAAGTGATACGACGTGTTGATATGAAGGAAAAATTGGAGGAAGCGGGTTTTGATTGGATTGACCGCGCAATTCGTCCAATGGCCATTACCAAAGATGAAAAATTTGCTTATTTACAAATTTCATTGTTCCATGGTTTTTTTGAATACGATATAGAGAACGATAAAATAACCAGAAAATTAGATTTACCTATTCCTGAAAAAAATAAAAATCTATCACCTGGAGACCATCTTTTAGCCTCAGGACATCATGGTATTTCTCTCAGTGGAGATGATAAAACGATATGTGTAGCGGGCACTATGGATGGCTATATCGCTGTAGTGGATAGGGAAACCTTTACATATAGCATTATTAAACTTTCTGATGACCCAAAAGAAGCAAAGCCATACTGGGCAACTTCAAGCAAGGATGGCACAAAGGCCTATGTATCTATTAGTGGGCTTGACAAGGTTTCAGTAGTTGATTATGCGACAGCAAAAGTAGTTGCTGAAGTTCCCGTTGGGAACCACCCCCAGCGGGTAAGAAATGGACAACTGCGGTTAAAATAAATATTAAAGCCAGATTGAAATAATCTACTGTCTATAAACTACCAGTGTTTTTTTTAACTAAATTTGATTTCCATTTAACTTACAAATTATGAAAAAACTGCTACTTCTTTTTTTTTAGCTTTTCTAAACTGTAAGGGACCAGCAATAGAATAGAAATCTCAAAAACCTAATGTGCTATTATTATATATCGACGATTTACGTCCGGAATTAGCAAGTTTTGGAGCCCCTCAAATACATGTACCAACGATTGATACCTTGGCAGAAAAAGGGCTGAAGTTTGCAAACGCCTATTGTAATATGCCTGTTTGCGGCGCATCTCGGGCAAGTATGCTTCCCAGAATGCTGCTTACAAAAAACAAATTTTTAGACTATAAGATTATACATAACCGTTGTAAATAATTTAAAATAAAGCCAAAATATTATACCTTAAAGTTAAAAAAAAATGAAAAAGTTAGTTTTAATATTAGCTGCAGTTGTACTTTTAATTGCCTGCACCAAAAGTGATAATAACATGACAATAAACGAACAGAATTTTCTAGTTTTTGGTCATTTCTATGGTTTCTGTGGTGGAGAAAGTTGTGTAGAAACCTTCAAACTAACCGATGAAAAATTATTTGAGGATACCATAGATGATTATATGGGACAGAACTTGGAGTTTGAAGAATTAGAAAGTGGTCTTTTTTTACAAGTCAATGATTTACCTGATTTTTTTCCCAATCAACTTCTGAATGAAAGTGAGACCGTTTTTGGATGTCCAGATTGCGCTGACGGAGGAGGCCTATTTGTGCAGTATTCAAAAAATGGGAACACAAAAAGCTGGAGAATTGACCAAGATTATAATAACATTCCAAGCTATTTACACGAATTTGTATATAAAGTAAATGAAAAAATTGGAATCATTAACAAATAAAACTGCTTACAACGTCGCATGCTTCTTATTTATAGATAGTTGACTTGTATCCGTTAAGACATAATTGAGAGTCCAGCAAACTTTTAAATTCAGCGCCTACGTCATCCAAAAGTAATTTTATAATTTTCCTGCTTCCCGCTATATAAAATACCGTTGGTAGTAAACAGTAAAAAGAAAGACATTAAATCAGTCATTATAGCATCTAAGTACCTTGCTAAAAAAGAAAAAAGGTGCGCTAGATGCGCACCTTTTTTGGTATTTATTTAGAGGCATTTAAGCACTAAGCCGAGGCGTTTTGTGGTGCCCAACTTGAACACAACATATTTAAAACTGCTTTTTGTGGGTTTGCACAAGATGTTTTTTCATATCTGGCACAGGTCCCACAATTTGGATCATTTTTTAAAGCTGCCTTCATTTCAAAACTATCACATGTATAACTAGTATCTACAGATACACCATGAACTTTACATTTATTATTAGCTGTCAAACTTTCACAATTCACACAACTATTTCCTATTCTGATAGACATAATTTTTGTTTTTTAGGTTAATAATACTCAAATGTAGGAGTTATGGTCTTTAGAACAAATACAAATAGCTGACTACAAGGTATTTGTATTTAGACTGTTTTAAAATAGTACAAAATACGAAGGCATAAGGATAAGACGCATTCTCAATTATCACCAAAAAAAAACTACAGCCGTAAAAAAAAGTACGTGTTTATCTTAATATTATAACTCTCCAGATAAGGTGTGCCGTTCATAAGACAGTCATATTAAGTTCATTTTCACGCTTCTATTCAGTAAATTAGCCCCTAAAAATAGTGGGAGAAAGTTAAACACATGGCTTATAAATAATTTAAAAATTTTCCAATAGCACTTCTGTGCCGTAGCTTGTAATTCAACTATTAACCGCTAAAAATAGCTTTTAGAATTAATTGATTTTTAAATTAGAAAACAAAAATGATTGTCAACAACATCGTTTAAAATTGCAGTAGTCCTAAAAATTCATTGCACTTTTATGTACTTCCTGTTTTTAAATGAGCATCGGTAAATACAAAATCTAAAAGGACTAGAAGCTACTCCCAATCCAATTCTTCCAAAGTAAAAATAGCACTCACTTCGACTTTAAAAATCTGTGCCAGTCTCAAAGCCAAAACTGTTGATGGAACATACTTTCCCAACTCCATGGCATTGATGGTCTGTCTGCTAACTTTTGCTAATTTCGCTAAATCGGCTTGCGTTAAGTCTTTTTTCGCTCGCTCAACTTTAATGCTATTCTTCATAACGAATTGCTTTTTGAAGTTTAGAAATCTGCCAATTAAATCGAATAATGAAAAATAGTAAAATGGTAAACATATTAAATATCATGACCCATAAAAAAGCCAAATCGAAAATGAATAAAAAGCCAACTAGAAGAATCGCATAATTGAGATAAACCGCCCAAACTAAAGATTCCAATCTGATTTTTGAAATATATTCATCCTCTAACTTTTCTTTAGAAAAAGCAACTAAAATCGAACTCAGAATTGTTAAAATACCGAATATTTCATTTAAAATATTGTTCTTGACAAATCCACTGAAATACGTATCACCCAAAAGTTCTTCAATAAAAATAGCAAAAACATTAAAGTCTAAAGCACTCGGTTCGTACTCAAAAACCAAAGTAATACACCCTATGAGTGCGGAAGGAATAAAAATAAACCAACCAATATTCTTGAACTTGTTTGGAAACAAATAACTTATTTTCATAATATTCTGATTTAATTTCGGGTAAATGTAAAACAAATAAAACAAATAGACAAATAAACTTTACATTTAGTAAAACAAGCATTACTTAAAATGCGGTCTTAAAAATTACTGTTTTCGCTTTTTTACGGAAGTCTAACGGACTTTATATCTGTGATTTATTTATTACCTTTATTACTTCAAGGATACAACTAAACACCCAGAACAATATTGCAAAAAACTTGTATAAAAAATTAAACAAGCAATATTTAAAAGTGTTTGATTTCAAAAAGAATACAGCTTTCCTTTTTTACTTTAAATTTAAAAAAACTACGAATCAATAACTACAATTAAAAATGGCATCGTACACTATAAGTGAAATAAACACTCTTCTGAAAGGTGAATTAATAGGCGCTACTAGCCAAAAAATTGAAGGGCCCGAAGAAATACAAAAAGCAAATAGCAGTCAAATTACATTCATTGGAAGCAATAAATATGTAAAGTTTTGGCAAGATTCAAAAGCCTGTGCAGCACTTATAAATTATGATTTAAATATTGCGCCTGGTGACAATCGTGCTTTTCTTAAAGTAAAAAATGTAGATTTAGCTATGGCAAAGATATTGGAGCTTTTTAACCCGAAAGCACCCGTCTTTGATACAGACATTCATCCAACTGCCGTCATACATGAAACCGCAAAAATTGGCGCTGGCTGTAAAATTGGACCTAATTGCTATGTTGGTAAGCATGTTGAATTAGGAAGCGAAGTGCTTTTGTACCCGAATGTTTGTGTGTTTGATGAAACCAGTATCGGAAACAATACTATTGTTTGGTCTGGAACGGTAATACGTGAACGGTGTATTATTGGGAGTCATTGTATTTTTCATACCAATGTAAGTATTGGTGCTGATGGATTTGGATACAGACCAAGTGAAGATGGCAAAGGACTGGTAAAAATACCACAGATAGGAAATGTAATCATTGGAAACCATGTTGAAATTGGAGCCAACTCTTGTGTTGACAGAGCAAAATTTAGCGCCACCATTATTGGAGATGGTTGTAAAATTGACAACTTAGTACAAATAGCTCACAACAGTATTATGGGACGTTCTTGTATTATGGCAGGACATAGTGGACTTGCAGGTTCTGTTACTTTAGGTGATGGCGTTATTATTGGAGGAAGTGCCTCTATAAAAGACCATACTACGATTCATTCTGGCGCTAAAGTTGGTGCTGGATCTGGAGTTATAGCTGATGTGGAAGCGGGAAAAACTGTTTTAGGCTATCCCGCACAAGACGCTAGAGATATGTTAAAACAATGGGTAGCCATACGACGGTTTATGAAAAATTAATAATTCCTATTTGTTCGAAAATTAACTACTTTTTCGAGCTTGCTTCAAGGACTATAGAGGAGTTCTAGTGAAACCTCAACCCATCCCTAATTTTTGCTATCAGCATCAAAAGTAACGAACTATATGCCCTGTTTGATCTCAAAAGACAACAGTAACCAATCCATATTATGAATGTATTAAAAGAAGAAATTATTTTACCCAATGGCTCCACTTTAAAGAATCGGATTGCAAAATCGGCCATGAGTGAAAATTTATCAAATACAAGCAATAAGCCAACACCTCAGCTTATAGAAGTCTATAAAAAATGGGCAAAAAGTGGCGCAGGATTATTGATTACTGGAAATATTATGGTCGATTCAAAAGCTCTTGGAGAGCCAAGAAATGTAGTCGTTGAAAATCGAGAAAACTTTGAGATACTGCAAGAATGGGCCGCAAGTGTAAAAGGGACGGAAACCCAACTTTGGGCGCAAATAAATCATCCGGGAAGACAAGCAATGGAACTCATCAATAGCGATTTAAAAGCTCCCTCTGCTGTGCCTCTAAAATCAGGAGGTAGAAAAGGTGCAACAAATAAAATACCTATTGCATTAACGGACAATCAGATTTTAACAATTATTGAAGCTTTTGGAAATACCGCGCTCATTTTAAAAGATGCCGGTTTTTCAGGAATTCAAATTCACGGGGCTCATGGATATTTGGTGAGCCAATTTTTATCTCCATATGCAAATGTAAGATCAGATAAATGGGGAGGTAGTATAGCGAATAGGGCACGATTTGTTATTGAAGTTTATAGAAAAATTAGAGCACAGGTAGGAAGTAGTTTTCCTATTGGAATTAAATTAAATTCTGCAGACTTCCAAAAAGGTGGATTTTCAGAAGAAGAATCTATGGAGGTAGTTCAGTTGCTCTCAAAAGAGGGCATTGATTTAATCGAAATATCTGGAGGTACCTATGAGGCGCCAGCTATGATGGGCAAACGCAAAAAGAGTAGCGCAACTAGAGAGGTTTATTTTATGGACTATATTGAAAAAGCTAGAAAAATAACAAAGACTCCTTTAATGTTAACTGGTGGATTTCGCACAACCTCGGTAATGAAAGATGCGGTTGCTTCTAATCAATTAGATATTGTTGGGATTGCACGCCCTTTTGCAGTATATCCTACTATTGGGAATGACATCTGTAACGAAAGTAAAATAAACTTCAATACCGAAATAAGAAAGACAGGAATAAAAGGGATCGATGGAGCCATGAATATCATCTGGTATGAAGCACAGATAAAACGGCTAGGGAAAGGAAAAGCACCCAAACCTGATTTAAACCCGTGGTGGGTATTTCTGAAATATTCTTGGCTAATATTAGAACAAAAAATAACGAAACCCAAAAAATAAACTCCCTAAATTATTCTTTGCACACTCCTACTAACGAAAATTATTACGGAGCTCTTATTTGTTTTTTATTTGTTAGATTCGTACTTTATAGCGCAAAAAAAAATACAACCCCGTTATAGCAAATTAGAATATTCCAAATGATTCAATCCTATAAAAAGAAACCTTCACTGCAAGAAACGTATGATACTATTATCATTGGTTCAGGAATGGGCGGACTTACTACTGCAGCAATTTTGGCAAAAGAAGGTCAAAAAGTACTTGTTCTAGAAAAGCACTATACTCCTGGTGGATTTACACATGTTTTTAAACGCAAAGGCTATGAATGGGATGTTGGAATACATTACATAGGAGAAATGCAACGCACATCCAGTCTCCTAAAAAAACTATTTGATTATATCACGAATGATACATTGAAATGGGCAGATATGGGAGATGTATACGATCGCATAATTATAGGGGACCAGCAGTATGATTTTGTAAAAGGAGTTAAGAATTTCAAAAAACAAATGATTGCTTATTTTCCAGAAGAGGAACAAGCAATTAACGCCTATGTAACTTTAGTTTTTAAAGCTGTAAAAACGAGCAAAAACTATTATATCAGCAAAGGTATTTCACCTTTGTGGAATGCATTGTTTGGTGCATTCCTGAAAAGACCCTTTTACAAATACTCAGATAAAACAACCTATGAAGTGCTAAGTTCATTAACAACAAACGAAACACTGATAAAGGTATTAACAGCACAGTATGGAGATTATGGTTTGCCCCCAAAGCAAAGTAGCTTTTCCATGCATGCCTCTGTTGCGCGCCATTATTTTGATGGTGGCAGCTTCCCTATTGGAGGCTCTTCTCAAATTGCAAAAAAAGTAGCTCCCGTAATTGGGGCTGCTGGAGGAACTATTGTCGTAAGTGCCGAAGTAGCAGAAGTAATTATTGAAAAAAATACCGCTGTTGGTGTGCGCATGAAAGATGGAAAAATATTTCGAGCAGCAAACATTGTCAGTAATGCTGGAATAATGACGACATATAACAAGTTATTACCGATACAAACAATACAAAAACACCGTTTAAAAGAACAGCTTCAAAAGGTCAAGCAATCTGTAGCCCATGCAAGTTTATATATTGGTTTAGAAGGAACACCAGAAGCACTTGGAATACCAAAAACCAATTATTGGGTGTATCCTAAAGATGGAGATCATGACACCTGTATTGACAACTATTTAAAAGACATCTCTAAACCATTTCCATTAGTATACCTTTCTTTCCCGTCTGCAAAAGATCCAGATTGGTCCAATCGCTATCCGAATAAAAGTACCATTGATGTAATCACATTAGTTCCTTACGAAACATTCGAAAAATGGGCAGGTAGCAGTTGGAAAAAAAGAGGAGAAGCGTATGAAGCTAAAAAAGAAGAAATTGCACAACGGTTATTACAAGAAGTTTATAAACAACTACCACAAGTAAAAGGAAAAGTAAGTTGTTATGAATTATCTACACCACTTACAACGCAGCATTTTATAAATTATGAAAAAGGAGAGATTTATGGTTTAGACCACAGTCCTTCTCGATACAGACAACCCTTTTTAAAACCAAAAACACCGATCAAAAACTTTTATTTAACAGGGCAGGATATTGTTACTGCTGGAGTTGGAGGTGCACTTTTCTCTGGCGTATTGTCTTCAATGGCAATTACTGGGAAAAATGTACTTAAAAAAATTTAAAAAAAACAAACTACATATTGGTACATGCCAAATTATTGTATTTCTATAAACGTAATTTTAATAGTCGATATTGCTTAAAATACAGCACCTAATTCATTTATGAAACAGCTACTCCTACTCACTTTTCAACTCATAGCATGTCTTTCTATAGCAGCTCAAGACCTTCAAGATTTATCCTTTGGAACGGAGAACACATTGGAAATAATGACATGGAATATTGAACGCTTTCCTAAAAATGGTCAAACAACTGTGCATCACGTAGTAGACATTATTGAGGCTTTGAATGTAGATATAATAGCCATACAGGAGGTGGATGATATTAATTATTTTGAGCAAATGGTTGATAGTCTCAGCGCATATAACGGCTACCTTACCTCTGCCTATTTTGCCGGTTTGGCATATCTTTATAAACCTGAAGTCATACAAATCAACAACATCTATGAAATATATACTTCATCAGAATATTGGAGTTCTTTTCCAAGATCCCCAATGGTCATGGATTTTAATTTTAAAAATGAGCGGTTTATTCTGATAAATAATCATTTTAAGTGCTGTGGTGACGGAGTTTTGAATCTCAATGATTCAAATGACGAAGAAACAAGAAGGCATGCTGCAAGTTCTTTATTAAAAGAATATATAGATGCTAATTTTAATGATGAAAAAGTAATCGTTTTAGGTGATTTAAATGACAACATATCAGAATCTCCTGAAAACAATGTATTTCAGATGATTCTGGAGGATGACGAGAACTATGTATTTGCAGACTATGAAATTGCTACCAATAATAGCTCCGGATGGTCGTTCCCAACATGGCCTTCGCACCTTGACCACATTCTTCTAACAAATGAATTGTTTTTGGAGTTTGAAAAGATGGATTCTGATATTCAAACTATTAAAATAGAGGAATATTTACCAGGAGGTTGGTCGGAATACGATGAAAACATTTCTGACCACAGACCGGTAGCAATAAAATTAATGGTTGATGGCAATCTAGATGTTACTGACTTTGGGAAACCAGCAAACTTTTTTTCAAATTATCCCAATCCTTTTCGGTATGAAACAACGTTTTCTTTTAAAAGTGAAGCGGACCTCCATGAAATTATAATCTTCAACTTAAATGGTCAAAAAATAATATCGCTACCTATACAGCCGGGACAATCCACTGTAGTTTTTGACGCTAAAGAGTATCCAAATGGTATTTACATCGCAAAATTACGATCAAAAACTAATAAAATAGCTACTAAAAAACTTGTAGTAATGCCATGATAAAGCTGCATTTAATCGCGGATATAGTTCATGACTGCTTTTAGCATACTCAAGAAAAAAAATCAATGCTTTTTATTTCATTTTTATTCGTTAAATTTAGGATTTAACAAAGAAAGAATCTTATCCAACCGCAGGGTACGTGCTTTAATTAAACTTCATATATGACAGAAAAAATAGAGGAAATTGACCATTATTTAGACAATCATTACATCCATAGAAGTAATTGGTTAAGAGCTGCCGTCCTTGGAGCAAACGATGGAATTTTATCAACTGCAAGTATCGCTATTGGGGTTACTGCAGCAAGTGACATTAGAGACCCTGTTGTTTTGGCTACATTGGCAGGATTAGTTGCCGGTGCCTTATCAATGGCAGCAGGTGAATACGTTTCAGTAAGTTCACAAACAGATGTCGAAAAGGCTGACATTGAACGTGAAAAAGAGGAACTAAATGAAATGCCCGAAATAGAATTGCAAATGCTAGCAGAAATTTATAAAAAAAGAGGACTGAAAGAAAAAACTGCCTTATTAGTAGCGCAAGAATTAACGGAACACGATGCCCTTGGTGCTCATGTTAGAGACGAACTAGGGATCAATGAAATGAATAAGGCAAAACCAATGCAAGCCGCAATTGCTTCTGGCGCAGCGTTTACAGTTGGTGGGTTACTTCCTTTTCTGGTTACACTCTTTCTTCCTTTCGAAAATATGGAATATGCACTTTACAGCTCTGCCCTGTTCTTCCTAATTATTCTAGGAGCACTGGCTGCAAAAGCAGGAGGGTCTGGTATCTGGAGGGCAGTAATCCGCATCACATTTTGGGGAACTGTTGCCATGGGACTAACTGCATTGGTAGGCTACTTATTTAATAGTGCTGTGGCATAAAAAGTAGAAAGAATTCTTAAAGCAACTGAATACCTTTCGGAAGGCGCAAAAAAACGAATCCAATAAGATGCTAATAGACTTGCCATAACACTATGAAAGAAATAGATAAAATAGCTTTTATTGAAATCCAGGAAGGAAAAATCTTGAGCACACGGTCCAAAGGAAAAACTATATATTATATTCCTGGAGGTAAACGTGAAAATGGAGAAAGTGACAAACAGACGCTAATACGAGAAGTATTAGAAGAGTTAAGCATTTCCATAATACCAAGTACAGTAGCATATATTGGCACTTTTTCTGCGCAATCTGACGGAGAAAAAGAGGGAATACATGTAATTATGACCTGCTATAAAGCGAAGTACTTTGGAGACTTAAAAGCAAATAGTGAAATTGATGAAATAAGATGGTTGAATTACAAAGACCTTGAAATTATTTCTGAAGTTGATAAAAAAATATTCTCATTTCTTCATGGAAAAGGAGTATTGGAATAAAAAAAGTAGCGTCACCCTGGACCTAACTAATTGCTTTTGGGGTTTCTCAACGGGATTTCATTCGAATTAATTATCTTCACAAAATAACGAGCGGTGTATTGCCCTTTTAATCTCTAAACAGCTTGTACCACAGCCCTCAAAAATATTAAATAGAAAAAATGAAAGACCTTTTAAACCTATTGATTTGTAGTGAAGTTCTCTTATTATTAGGATGTGATAAAAGTTACAGATCTATAGATGCGCCGGTAACTATTAAATATCAAGGAAATACAATAGGTAAGAAAACGTTTAGCAGATCAATTTTGAACATCCATGAAACGCGATCTATTAAGGGAGATCCTGAATTGTGATTCCCTTGTATCGTTTCAATTATCAAGAATAAAAATATCCAAGAATAGTTAAAAGCTCAATGAATTTAAACACGGATTATACCTGTCATACAATTAACCTTAAACCGGATTACGAGGGGCCAGTAGCTGCTGTGCTAATTTCTTCCAACTTTAACCTTGGTAACAGAAAAAGTGTTTTGTACATCCATGGGTATATTGATTATTTTTTTCAAGCGCATTTGGGAGCACAATTTAATGCAAATGGTTTTGATTTTTTTGCACTTGATCTGCGAAAACATGGAAGATCTCTTTTAGCACATCAGCGTCCAAACTATTGCAAAGACATTGAAGAATATTTTGAAGAAATATCCATTTCCATCCAAAAAATTCAAGAAAAAAGTACTGCTATTTATCTTCTAGGACATTCTACTGGAGGCTTAGTTGCAAGCAGCTATATGAACCAAGGCAAAGAAAAAGGCCGCATTGCTGGTCTCCTGTTAAACGCGCCCTTTTTTGATCTCAATCAAAATAAATTTGAAAAGTGTATTACATATTTTGTATCAAAAATAATGTCAAAAATCGCTATTTATTCCAAGACCAACGGTGCGTTATCGCCCATCTATGCAAAAAGCATTCACAAAGATTTTTATGGCGAATGGGACTTTAATATAAACTGGAAGCCAATAAAAGGATTTCCTACCTATTTTAAATGGATTGTCGCTATTATAAAAGCACAAAAAAAATTAGAACAATCTCACATCACCGTCCCCATTTTAATTCTACATTCTTCCGATTCAATTAGACTTTCAACTTTTTCAAAAGAAGCAATGTCCAAAGACATTGTATTAAATATCCAAGACATGAAAAACATTGGAGCAACCCTAGGGAACAAGGTGAGCTTCCTGAAAATTAAAAATGCCCAGCATGATGTTTTTTTATCCGAAAAAAAAGTAAGGGCTACTGCTTTTGATCAAATGTTCTCTTGGTTGTCAACAATAGCTGTGAAAAAAGAATAGTAAATTGCCACCAACTGCAAACAGAAGGGAGTTTTATATATTATTTACTAGCTTTACTTTCCAATGGTTTCATCGGCGAACAACAATGTATTAACAATGAGATCCAGTGCTAAGCGCAATGGACGAGAATTATAAAAAATGAAAATAACAAAACTCAGTGCTGAAAGTATCTTACCCCTCACCTGCTCCCGCTCCGGAACCTGCTGTTTTGGCAAAGCAGTGCAGCTAAATCCATGGGAATTGATGCGATTGAGTGAAGAAAAAATAATGACTCCGAAAGTATTTCGGGATCTTTACTGTGAATTTGGTGGTATTCGATTGCGTTTTGATGGAACGGCAGATCACAAAGGACAAAACGCATGCAGTCAGTACGACACTAAGACGGGCTGCAGCGTGCATCTTGGGCGCCCATTAGCCTGTCGCTTATACCCATTAGGCCGTCACCTCCAATTTGACAAAGCAACCTATATGTTCGAGGGAGAAACCTTCCCCTGCTTAACTGATTGTGCTGAAGTTTTAGAACTCCCCAAACTTAGTGTCGGTGAATATCTTAAAGGGCAAGCTGCTGCTCCATTCGAAAAGGCGCAGGATGCCTACTTAGTTGTAATGCAAAACATTGCTGACATTGCTTTTGAATTGCTATTAGATTCGGGTTTAGCTGCCTCAGGAGACACCAAAACAGTAGCTTTGTGGCGCGTTTTAGGTACGGAATCTCCAGATCTGTTAGCACTAAGAATCGGACAAGAATGGATGGATTGCTTGATGATTCCGGAAATCACGGACGCCAATGAAAATATAGCCATTTTTGCAAAAAAACACAACAAATTACTACTCTTAAAAGCACAAAAACAATTTGGAAGTATACAAACGCTGCAAGAACTTCACGAAGCCGCTGTTTTAATGCTTGGAGTCGCTTTGCATTTGTCCAGAGGCTTAGGAGTAGATACGAAAGGCATTTCAGAACATTGGATCGCAACAGCAAAAAGTCATGGCGCTAAGGAGTCGATTTAATTGAGGCCCCTACTATACAGCAACAAATACTGACGAAATAACCAACTATTTTCTAAAATAATACAATTGCAAAAATCGATATATTATGATTGAAACCGTGAGAACGAATTCGGATGATTACGCGTTCAAAAATCTCGTAGTGCTCTTAAATGCAGACCTAACAGAAAGAGATGGGGCTGCACATCCACTTGCTCAATTTAATCCTATTTCAAAATTAAAATATGTTGTATTGGTTTTAAAAGATGGCAATCCGGTGGGATGTGGAGCAATTACAAGGCATGCTAAAAATGCAATGGAAATTAAACGCATGTATGTTTCTCCAGAAGCAAGAGGCCAAAGAATTGGAGAGAAAATACTTTCTGAGTTAGAAAAATGGTCGCGCGCGTTGGGCAAAGACACCTGTGTACTTTTTATGGGATCGAATCAGCCCGAAGCGAATAAATTGTATGAAAGAAACGGATATCTTTCAATTCCGAAATATGGAAAACTAAAAGATATTTCAGACAGCCTTTGTTTTGCAAAGAAGTTAAAATCCTAAACAAAAAAAAAGCCCAGCTATGCAAATAAAATACTCGTTTTTTTACACCAAACAATCCGGTAACAAGGCATCGGAAACACCGGAAAAATCCAGTTAGAATAGGTTAAAAAAATCTAATTATTGTACCTTTGTCCTCCTAATAAAAGTAAACTCATGCAAGATACCAAAGCACTAAAATATATTGAAAAGGTTTTAAAAAACATGCCAATGGACTGGCTGAATCTAACAACCCATCGCTTAGATATTTATGATGAAAATGCAGCCAAAACAGCATTTTTAGACCAGTTTGAAGTTTTATTTCAACAGTACAACTCAGAAATTACAGCATTAAAAAAACTTCCTACTGCCTACGATTATATTCGTTTAGGACATCCGTTATCCTGTGTTTTAGAATGGACTATCGGAAATATAAATGGTGTAAATTCAGAAAACGTTATCAGTTTTTCATCGAAAACAATGCCTATTTTAGCTATTTTGAGGAAAAATTTAATAGAAAATAAAAATACTCAAATCCTATATACTGGTGAATTGCCAATATTTTTTGATGTCGAAATACTTCAGAAAGTGTATGGCTATCAATTTGAATTAAAATACATACAAGACTTCTCGGAAATTACTGCTTTTGAAGGTAGCAGTATTTTAATTTCTCAAGAAGGTAAAATAGGTGCTTTTAATCTTGACGCATCCATCGACTTTTTTATCAATATGTATGCAGACTTGGGAAGTGTGTTGCTTATTAACGGGAAACAAAACAAACACTATATTTCCGATATTCAGCATGTAAGAAGAAGAGAATCTATTGCTATGACTCCTGCAAACTCGCACACGGCATTGCAGTTACTTATTGCTTCCGCTCCTTTAAATATCGACCTCGCAAGTGCGATTACAAAAACAAGTGTTTTAGATTCAATTACACATATTACTGGAGCAGGTACCACTCCTATTGTGGGTTCTAGTGGACTGTCTATTCAATATGCAATTATGATGGGGCTCATTGACGATGCCCTTGAAAAACATCCAGGAAAAAACATCAAAATTATTGTTCCCCCAAACTGTTATGGGGGTACAAATGACCAAGCAAGAAGAGTTGCTGCTGCGCTTGACAGTGTAGAAGTGGTAGACCTACCTGTAGATGGTGCGAATGATATGGTTCAAAGCATTGATACTATTTTAGAAAAAATTGCACGCGAAAATGCAGTGCCCTATATTATCGCAGAAATCCCAACAAACCCAAGGGTAGAGGTTCCCGAACTTCTTGAACTAAAAGCAGTTTTAAACAAAGTTCGCCTCACTGCCTCTGGCGAAACTGCTATTGACCCTGTTTTTATTTTAGATCAAACTTTCTGTCCAAATGTACTGTTTTTAGGTGCAGGTGAAATACTTTCCACCATTCGCGCCATTTCATATGCCAGCGGATCTAAATTTCCAAGTGGTGGGAAATGCACCGCGGGCTATTGTGTAGGAAATAGAAAAGCAAAAACATTGATGGATAAAATTGCTACACACCTCAAAATTTGCGATAATGAAGCAACAGCACTTCAAATGGAAATACTTGCAGAGCAACTACCTTCGATGAATCAAAGGATAGCAGCTGCCTATGAAAATACGCGTGAATTTGTAACCTTTATCCAAGCAACTTTGCCAGCTGCAAAGATTAATTTTGTATCCCCTGCATTGGCAGCAGCCGGATTTACACCATCAGTATTTTCATTAGATCTTCCTACAAATGGCGCCAGTGAAGCCGAGCATGAAACTCAAAAAAGAACACTGAATTATACACTAATCAATTTAATGATTTCGGAAATACCAAATGAAAGCAAATTTTGTGTTAGTTATGGCCAACTCAATGGATGTTATTGGACCATCCCCGCAACTTCTACACAAGGAACTACAAAGGAGGGCGACAAAGATTATATCGTGCGCGCCTCACTTTCTCCTAATCTAGATATAGAGCTTCATAAAAAAGTATTTATGAAATTTGTAAACACGCTTTAAATTTCTAAATCCGAATAAAATCTTCAAAAGTATTTTCACGGATCACTAGTTTTTAACACAAAAGAGATTCCGCTTCCAAAAAACACAAAGCGTAAAAAAACAACTACTAA
>Ga0209279_10000876_pt1 | contig 17543 bp, 14 predicted proteins | sample CoawatmetaG00DNA_3_FD_187508 | JGI IMG/M metagenome (GOLD analysis project Ga0209279, IMG submission 187508) | Marine microbial communities from the West Antarctic Peninsula - Coastal water metaG006-DNA (SPAdes) (version 2) | ecosystem: Environmental > Aquatic > Marine > Coastal ... | reverse complement strand
TTTCAATTTTCTGTCATATTTTTAAAAAGGCTGTCACTAACTATAATAGAGACAATAATTTAAATTTTAAGAAAATGAAAAACATAAAAAAAATAAATGGAATGCTAACAAGAAATCAAATTATAAGCAGCGTAGTTTGGGCTGCTGTAATACTTGCCTGTTCATTGAGTTCGGTAAATACAAGTAAGGAAATAACTTATATTCTTCTTTCAGGATTTTTTATTGAATTCCTGCGAATATCTTCATCTAATAAGTCATTAAAAAAATACATCAAAGAGAAGGAGGTTAAGTAAGCTAAAATTCACATTTGTTTTTTAACTCGATAAAAGATTTGAGAAATCTGTTCAGAAATAAATTTTTTTGAACTTTACTTTTCGCTAGTTTCGAAGAACAGATAGTACTAATAAGAAATGAGAAATAAATTGGGAAGTAATTTTGAACAGATTCTTGAGGAAAACAAACATAAAATTTACAGAATTTGTAGAATTTATGCGGCTACTCCAATAGAACCAGAGGACCTTTTTCAGGAAGTCATTTTTCAGATATGGAAATCGCTCCCCAATTTTAAAGGAAAGTCTTCTATTGATACTTGGGTGTATAAAATTGCGATTAATGTTTGCTTACGCTCAAAAATGAAATTTGAGAAAAGTAATAACAAAACAGAACGACTTGATGCCATTCATTTTACACCAGTTACAGAATTAATTGATCATTTTGAAGAAGAGAAATATAAGTACTTAAAAGAATGTATAGCTACATTAAATGAAAGTGACACCTCTATAATTGTATTGTATTTAGATGAGTTATCATACAAAGAGATTGCAGAGATTACAGGATTATCAGAAAATCATATTGCCGTAAAAATGAAGAGAATACGAAATAAATTATTTGAATGTATTACACCAAAAATGAATTAACATGTTAGAACAAGAACTAAAAAACATTTGGAAGAATTCTTCAAAAACAGCTCGAATAAGCATTGAAACTGATCGATTGGTACAAGAGTTTGACACAAATATAACAAACATTCAAAAGAAGATTAGAAAAAGAGATGTAAGAGAGATTTCTGCTTCTGTATTTGGCATACTAATTTTTAGCTTTTTGGCGTACGAAATTCCGTTTCCAATCACCAAATTTTCTTGTTTGTTATCTATTCTGTGGTTTGCATACGTGATTTATAAATTTAGAAAATCGAATCAACAAAACTCTTCTGAGAAATTATCATTACCGCTAAAAGAGCAATTAACACATAAAAAACAGCTATTACAGCAACAACTAAAATTATTAAATTCTACAGGGTATTGGTATGCTGGTCCTTCGTTTATTACAAACTTTATATTTATTATCGGGTTGCGGAATCCTGCTGATTATAATTGGACCAACCAAATAGCAGAAAACTTACTGCCACTAACAGTTAACGCTAAAGTAGGCACGATAATCGGCCTAGGAATCTTTTACCTCCTTGTTATATGGGTCCACAAAATAGCTGCTAAAAAAGACGTACATCCAATTTTAAAAAGCATTGAAGCTATTCAGCAACAAATAAAAAACGAATAAAACTAATGCCAACACCGTGTATAATTAATTGCTGGTTTCAACCAATTTACGAAAGTCCTCGCGGCCTTTCTATATGTGATTTATTTACTAAATTAGGTGCTTAAAACACGCAACAAATCATACACAAAACCGTTAGCAGCAATTTTAAAGCATTCGGGAGACCTTAACAAGCAAGGATTTACGGGAATGCACTAAAGTCTAAATTTAAATATCAGGGTGATCTAAAAAAAGAAAAATAGACCTCTTTAATGATTATAAGGAGTGGGCCAGCTTATCTGGTGATGCTAAATTGGCTTCAGAAATCTTGGAAGAAAGGTATTTTAACAGAAACGATAAAGGGAAGTTTTATGACGATTTACATGGCGTTACAACAGATCTTATTTCAGAAGCCCCAGAATTTAAGGCCACAGAGGCCAAAATATCCAAAGACATCGAAATCATGCGCGAGAAAGCCATCCTATTCTTAAAAGCCGAAGGCAATTGGCTAATACACAGAATAAGTGAATAAGGGCTTTTTTGTAAGTTCTTTTTAATACAACCAAATATCCATCCTTATTTTTATATGTTTGCAGTTCAATGAGTCACATGTCTTTGTTTTATTATTTTATGCCCGACATTACTTCAATATCGATTGAAGCATCAAAGAATTAATATGTATGGATTTTAATAAGTTTCTTTCAGAATTAAAACGACGTAATATTTTTAAGGTAGCCACCACCTATGCCATTGCAGGCTGGTTAATTATTCAAATTGTGACTGCCATTGATGAACCATTATCATTGCCTAAATGGTTTGCTACCACCATTATTGTGTTAGTATTTACAGGATTCCCAATAGCTCTTATTATTGCATGGGCCTTGGAGTTAACACCAGAAGGGGTTAAAAAATCGGAAGGTATAGATGCCTCGCCATCTATACATAAATCTACAGGCAAAAAACTAAATAGACTACTGATTTCTGTTTTAGCATTGGCTGTTGTTTTTTTAGTCGTTAATAGAGTGTTTTATGTACAAGTAGCCGATGAAGTTGATACAGGTACTGCTTCTATTGCGGTATTGCCTTTTGTAGACATGTCTCCACAACAAGATCAATCGTATTTTTCCGATGGTTTGTCTGAAGAATTACTCAATGTGTTAGCCAAAGTAAAAGACCTCAAAGTTGCTGGGCGTACCTCTTCTTTTAAGTACAAAGGCCTAAACGACGATCTTGTTAAAATAGGAAGCGAGTTGCGTGTAGATCATATTTTAGAAGGAAGTGTTCGTAAATCTGGCAATAGTATCCGCATTACCGCACAGCTTGTTAAAGTGGCAGATGGTTTCCATATATGGTCTGAAACCTACGATAGAAAATATTCGGCAGAAAATATATTTGAAATTCAAGATGAAATTTCCAGCGAAGTTCTCAAGGAATTAAAAGTTAAATTACTAGGTGAGGCGGCAGCGTCTAAGACAAAAAAAGTGCTTACAAAAAATACAGAAGCGTATGAAGTCTATCTTAAAGGTCTGCAATTAAGTAGAAACAAACAATCGAAAGATCTAGAAAAAGCCATCATCTATTTTAAATATGCGATTACCCTAGACCCCAAATTTTCATTGGCTTATAGTCATCTGGCATTGGCGTATGTGGGGTTAAAAAAATTCGGAAGTCTTGATCATCAAGAAGCAATTAGTGCCATTAAGAACAATGCGGAAAAAGCCGTATTACTAGATAACCAAAGCGGTACGGCATATATTGCCGTTGCCAATTCTTTTGAAGTTCAAAGAAAATTTGATAAGATGAAGGAGGCCATAAAAAAAGCCTACGCCCTAGAACCAAACAACCCTGAGATCCTATTATACTATGCAGATTCTGCCGTAGAAGACAACCTAGCGTTGCAGATAGAATTAGCAGAAAAAGCCTATCGCATCGATCCCTTATCGCCCTCAGTCATAGAGTATTTAGGAAAAATTAATTATATAAACGAAGACTATTTAAAGGCTATAAAATTTACAAAAAAAAATATCGCTATTAATCCTAATTATATTCGAGCTCATGGAAATTTATCTTGGAAACTTAGGGAAGAACCTTATGGCAAATTAGACGAAGCTTTTATAACCGCATATAAAGCTTATCAACAATTTCCAGAAGATTTCGATATCATCGGTGTATTTGCAATTACTGCAATGGAATTGTCTTTCTTTGATTTATCAGACGATTTAATAAAAAAAATGACGCTCCTATATCCTGAGAATATGGATACATATCATATAAGAGAAGTAAATTACTTCTATCAAAAGGAGACAGCCAACTTTGCCAAAACGTTCAATAAAAAACTAGTAAAATACCATATAAAACGAGATCAATATGATCCTATTTCTACAAGGATTGCTTCCTTATATTACTTAGGAAAAACAGCGGAAGCCATTGATTATCTTAAAACATACCATCCTATCTACCTGTCAGACAGCATATCAGCACCCCTGCCTGCTGTTACAAATCAAAACAGGAGTAATTTTCCCGTGTTTAATATGGGAAATCTTTCCTCAATCGCTGCAGTTTTAAAGCATTCGGGAGACCTTAAACAAGCAAGACATTTAACCAAGCTTTACGGTAATACACTAAGGTCTAAATTTGAATATCAGGGTGATCTAAAAAAAGAAAAAACAAGGCTCCTTTATTATTATAAAGAGTGGGCTTGCTTATCTGGTGATGGCAAATTGGCTTCGGAAATCTTGGAAGAAATCTATTTTAATAGAAAGAATAAAGGGAGTATATATATTAATTTACATGGCATTACAACAGATCTTATTTCAGAAACCCCAGAATTTAAGGCCACAGAGGCCAAAATATCCAAAGACATCGAAATCATGCGCGAGGAGGCCATCCTATTCTTAAAAGCTGAAGGCAATTGGCCAATAAACAAAATAAATGACTAAGGGCTTTTATGTTAATTCTTTTTTAATAGTTGCTGAAAACGGAAGGTGAAAATTGCGAATAATGAGGCACTAGCATTGGCGCCAAATAACATAGATATCTTTTATTCTGATGGTTACATTGTTTATTTGAAGACCCTAATTTTATATCTAAAGTTAAGTCAAGGTTCAACTATTTCTATGATAATAGAGATTTGTTCCAAGAACATATTAATTTAAATTCCTTCTACTTAAATCAATCAATAGAAAGAAATTTTTACAAATGGCCTATTTTAGGCATCTACGTTTGGCCTAACAATGTGTTTTTTTCGACACATAATTAAGAAGTAACGTACTTAAAAGAATGGTTGAATAAAAGATTAGAGTGGCTAAACGATAATTTAAATGAATTATGATTGATTAAAAAATAACTATTGCTAACACCGTATAAAATTTATTGCTGGTTTTAGTTAAGCACTTAACCATCTAAAGAAATGTATAAACAATATCTAAAAAAATAGACCCCCATGAAAAAATATTTTCTTTTATTATCCCTCTGTACTTATTCTCTTCTTTCATTTGGACAGCTCAAAGAAAGTCAAGAAATTGATGATATTTTTAAACAATGGTTTAAACAGAATGTCCCAGGAGGCGCTATAGGTATTATTAAAGACGGGGAGTTAATGTACTCAAAAGGTTATGGCATTGCTGACCTGGAACACGATATAAAAATAAGCTCCTCCTCTGTTTTTAATATTTGTTCAATATCAAAAGAATTTGTTTCTTTTAGTCTGTTACTTTTAGAGGAACAAGGAAAGTTAAACCTTGATGATGCCGTTCAAACATACCTCCCAGATTTTCCAGAATACGATGCACCAGTGACTATTCGACATTTTATAAACCATACAAGTGGTATTAGAGACGTTAAAAAATTAATACAGTTAAAAGGGAAAAATATTTTTGATAATTTAGAACCAGAGGAAGTTTATACACTGATTAAACATCAGAAAGCGTTGGAATTTTCGCCAGGTCACAAATTTGCATGGAGCAATTCCGACTACTTCATACTGTCAATGATCATTGAAAAAGTATCTGGTCAATCTTTAAAAACGTTTACTCAGGAGCATATTTTTGGTCCATTAGGAATGAAGAACACCCTTTTTTACGATGACAATACAGATCTTATTAAAAACAGGGTTTTTAGTTATAACAAGAAAAACGCAGAAGATGGTTTCGATAATGTGATCATGAGATTCCACCTTGTGGGTTCTTTTGGTGCATATTCAACCATAGAAGACTTGTTTTTATGGGATCAAAATTTCTATAACAATAAGCTTGGTAAAGGTGGCCAAAAAATCATTAAAAATATGCATGAAGAAGGACTGCTCAATAATGGCGAAAGCAGTGGTTATGCCCATAGTATGGTAATTAACAACTATAAAGGATTAAAAACTGTTAAACATGCAGGTTCATTTGCAGGTTACAAATCAGTAATATTGCGATTTCCTGACGAGAGGGTTTCAGTCATTATCTTAGCCAACAGAGATGACGCAGACCCATGGGTTCTGGCTCACCATGTTGCAGACGTTCTTCTCAAAGAAAAATTTATTGCCGTTTCTAAAAAGACAGAAACTAAGACCGTCAACCCTGAGATTACCCCTATAAAAGAAAAATTTTCCCTTGCACAAATAACGGGCAACTATGAAAGAGAACCTGGGTCTCTTTTTAAATTTAGTATAAAAAATGATTCTCTTCAATTAGTGGAATGGTGGAGTAACGAGCCTTTGATAACCGAGATGCTTATAAACACGGAAGGAAATACCTATAAAGAAGCTAATAATCCTTCTGATCAATTTATTTTTTCAGAATTAAAGAATCATCTCACTCAAAAACTTACTGTTTCAGGGCCTTCGTTTAAATTTATCTCTAAAAGAAAAGAAAAAATAGACTTTTCTGCGCTAAACTTAGCAGACTATATAGGTGATTTTTATAGTGAAGAAATCGATGCTACACATCTACTCTTTCTAGAAGATGGTAAGTTAAAAGTGAAAATTGCAATTAATGAGGTACTAGCATTGGCGCCATATAACATAGATACCTTTTATTCTGATGATTATTTCGTTCATTTTAGCAGGACGAATGGAAAAGTAAGCGGTTTTAATCTTAAGGCAGGCTGGGTAACTAGTTTGAAATTTAAAAAAAAATAACAGGTGCTAACAATATATGGCGCATTAAAATGAGCCATATAAATAACTGGTAGCAGCAATCTAAAAACCAATCTTACCATGACAAAAACTATTTTAATACTATTAACTGGATTATTATTTTTATCCTGTAAAGATGAAAAGAACAATACTGTTTCATTAGACGAAAATATAAAATCTGAGCTTTGGGAAGATAAAACTGAAACTTATCTACCTATTACTGGTGAATGGACAAATAGAGTTGAAGTAGCTGATATAAATGGTGATAAAATGATTGACCTACTTTTTGCAAATGGAGGAAATTATTCCTCGCCAGGAGAACCAGAATACAGTCGAATTTTTATCAACCAAGGAGCAGATAAGAAATTTAAGGAAATCACCAACCACGTTTTTTCTGATTCCAAATTCCTGTCCAGGGTAATTAAAGTCCGTGATATTAATAAGGATTCAATACCAGACCTTATTATTGGAACCACATACCAAACACAGAGCCAATTATACCTAGGTCTTGGTAACGGAGAATTTAAAAATGTTACTGCTACACAATTGCCACAAGTAAATGCAAGTGTTGGTGATTTAGAATTGGGTGATGTAGATGATGATGGTGATTTAGATATTGTCTTATCAGATTGGGGAGCTGGTTCTGTTATGAATAATATAGGCGGAAGAACTATGCTATGGTTAAATGACGGCAACGGTTTCTTTACTGATGTAACACAGTTACAAATGCCCGATCTACTCATTCAATTTTCTTGGGATTTAGAGTTTTTTGATTTTGACAACGATTTTGATTTGGACTTAGCGATTTCTTGCAAGAGATGTGGAACAAGTAGAATTTTTGTAAATGATGGGAAAGGTTATTACCAAGACAAAAGACTTTTACCAGCATATACAAATAACTACGATTTAGAAATAATGGATATTAATAATGATGGTTTTCTTGATTTAGTTACGGTTAATGATGGACAAATAGTAATGGGAGAAGAGGATTCCAGAAGAGAGCATCTATTTCTAAATAATAAAGGCGAAAAATTTATTAACGCCACAGATGAACTTTGGCAGGATTCTGAGAATATAGGAATGGATGATAATAATATTGTATTTCTAGACTATGATTCAGACGGTGATGCCGATTTTCTCATAAGTTCCTTAACCGGTGAGGATAGATTATTAGAAAATGACGGGGCTGGTAAGTTTAAACTTATACAACCGGTTCTTAAAGGAAGTCCAACACCTCTTACACTTTCAATTATTTTAGGTGATATAAACAACGACAAAAAAATGGATATAATTATGGGTCAAGGAGAAGGAATCGAAGGAATCGAAGAGCGGATATTTATTGGCAAAAATATAAATATAGATACTGCTAAACCCATTATTTCACATTTCAAAACCTTTGAAAATAAAGAAAACGGTAGCATAATTGTAAAGGCAAGAATTCACGATAACAAAAGCCCCAATATGCCACAAGATTGGAAATCAGTACATTTAATAATTGATGAAAAGCCCGAACCTATTTCAATGACTTGGTATGGTGAAAACTTGTGGGTCGCTAGCTTCTCAAATGTTTTAAAAGTAAACGAAATTAAAATATGTGCTACGGATTATAGCGGAAATAAAAAGTGCTTGCCGATAAAATAATTTAAAGGCAGCTGCCAACACCGTATAAAATTAATGGCTGGTCCAAGCCTACTTACGAAAATCCTCGCGGACTTTCTTGGTCGGTAATTATTTACTAAATTAGGTGCTTAAACACGCCGCTAACCATATACAAAACGTTATGTCTCATTAAAAACCAACCAATATGAAAAGAACACTTTTAGTTTTTATAGTAATGCTTATTTGTTTCCAATCCTACGGACAAAATCCAAGAGCGAGAGATTTAGGAATTCCTTTTGTAGGTATAACTGGTAAGTTTAATGCTATTACAGATGTAGAAGGCGTTGAAGTTGGTTATAGTACAATTATTGAAGGAAATGGAAAGAACATTATTGGAGAAGGTCCCATCAGAACAGGAGTAACAGCTATATTTCCAAGAGGAAAAGCCAAAAAATTCAGTCCTGTATATGCCAATTGGTATAGCCTGAATGGAAATGGAGAAATGACTGGTACAACATGGGTTACAGAGTCAGGTTTTCTAGAAACTCCAATTATGATTACCAATACAAATAGTGTTGGTGCTGTAAGACAAGCTGTATTAAAATATTATGTAGATACAGATTGGTATAATGGGGAAGAATGGTGGTATACCTACCCAGTTGTTGCAGAAACTTATGATGGATTTTTAAATGACATTTATGGCTTTCACGTCAAGGAAAAACATGTTCTAGAAGCAATAGAAAATTCATCAAGCGGAAAGATTGCAGAAGGAAATGTGGGTGGTGGAACAGGAATGATGTGTTTAGGTTTTAAAGGCGGTACTGGAACCTCCTCAAGAGTGATACATATTAATGATTCTACTTACACCGTTGGAGTTCTTGTCCAGTCCAATTTTGGTGCAAAAAAGAATCTAACAATTGCTGGCGTACCTGTTGGCATGGAGCTGTTGAATGTAAAAGGTGAAACCTTAAAAGGTGCTCCACTATCTAACAGAAAACAAGGTGATGGTTCTATTATTGTAATAGTAGCCACAGACGCTCCTTTATTACCGCATCAATTAAAGCGCATAGCGCAACGAATCCCTTTGGGAATAGGCAATGTTGGTGGACGTGGAACCAATGGTTCTGGCGATATTTTTATGGCCTTTTCTACGGCAAATGAAAATGCGTTTAATCGTAAAGAAAATTCATCTATAGTTAATCTTGCTAATGATATGATTAACCCGTTATTTGAAGCCACAGTTCAAGGAGTTGAAGAAGCAATAATAAATGCTATGGTTGCTGCCGAAACAATGGAAGGCATTAATGGGAATACCAGTTATCGTTTACCTCACGATGCTACTATTGAAGTCCTTAAAAAATACAATAGGTTTCAACCTAAAGTAATTATAGATACTACTTTACTTGAAAAATACCTTGGTAAGTACGAACTTGGACCTGAATTCTATTTAACCATTTTTAAAGAAGGTGAAAATATATTTGCTCAAATAACTAACCGAATAAAAGTAGAATTGACGGCTGTTAACGAGAATACATTCGATGTCTTTGATTATGGAATAAGGATTGTATTTAATATGGATGAGAATAAAAATATTTCTGAACTTACAATTTTATCAAATGGAGAGAGAAAAGCCAAAAAAATTGAATAACAAGACATAACACCATATATAATTTATTGCTAGTTCTAGCCTACTTACGAAAATCCTTTCGGACTTTCTATTCCGTAATTATTTATTCACTTTATTGCTTAACCACAGCAACTAATCTTTTACAAACACGTTGTGCTTCATTACCAGAAACCTCTAACCAATGATAAAATTCTTTAGAAAAATACGATACGACCTTATGGAGAAAAATAAAACTGGTCAGTACTTTAAATACGCTTTTGGTGAGATTGTGTTAGTAATGATTGGGATTCTGCTAGCATTACAAGTAAATACATGGAATGAAAACAAAAAATCTAATACCAAATTCAACAAGTTATTAGTAAATGTGTTTAACGACCTTAAAGTTGATCTTGAAATAGCTCAAAGTAGAATTGACTTTTATAAATATAAAGACAGCCTTGCTAATGATATAATCAATGGTAAATTATCAGTGTCTGATTATAAAAACAATCCACGTCGAAACTCAATGATTTTTGGTTATTGGGGATTCCGTGTCTCAAATATGGGCTATAATGCATTAATGCAAAACACTGAAAATATACCAAGTGAATATGAACAGCTCATAGTTGATTTAAATCGACAATATATCGTAACAGCTGAGCGTATGCAATCTCAATTGACGGTATTTGCAAGTATTGTTAAAAGTGCAAGAACACGTTATGCACTCAATTTTCCTTGGTATAGTCAAAATGATTCTGCTAGTAATGAAAAAAGATGGCAACATTTAGCAAATAATCCAATTTACAAAAATGAAGCACAGTTGTACAAAAGGTACGGTGTTATGAATTTTTCAAAATTTGTTGTAGATTTTTACAATCAAGGTTTACCCTTATTCCTTACATTAAAAGCGATTATAAATGACACAAACCCACTGCCTAGTTTTTTTCCGAAAAACGCTGATGGTTTTGATAGTGTTAAATCCGATTATTTAGGTACATATTTATTTCCTGGTGAAGATGAGCTTATTGTAAATGAATTAAATGGCTATCTGTATATTTATCAGAATGATATTCCTCGAAGTATATTATTTATGATTTCGAAAGACAAATTTAAAAGCAATCGTTTTGGACTGACTTTATCATTTATAAGAGATGAATCAAATAAGGTTATTGGTTGGTCCGATGGAACTGATACTGTAAAAAAAATAGACGTTAATGATTAAATTCTTTCGAAAAACACGCTTTGATCTTATGGATAAAAACAAAACTGGAAAGTATTTAAAGTATGCTTTCGGAGAAATTGTACTTGTGGTTATTGGTATTTTAATTGCGTTACAGATTAATAACTGGAATTCGAAACGCATTGAAAAAACTGAAGAACAAAACGTTTTAATAAATCTAAAAAAAGATTTTCAATTAAATAAAGAAAATCTTGAAAGTGTACTTTCTGACAATGAAAAATATCTAAAATCTGATTTGGAAATCTTAAACTTCGGTAGAGCTAAATCATCCATAAAAACCGAAGCTGAATTCAGTATACTACTAAATGATTTGACTGCTCTATCTGAATTTTTTCCAACCAATAATTCATTGGATATCCTACAAAATTCAAGCAGTATAAGTCTGATTAAAAGCCAAGAATTGATGAATAAATTATCTTCTTGGAAACCCAATGTTGAATCATTAAAAGATAAAGAAAATAGTACATTAGAATTGGAGAGTTCAGGAGTTGATTTTGTAATAAAAAATGGGAGTTGGTTAAATGTAGATGAAGCATCCAATTTTAAAGTATTGAATAAGTACACTTTACCAAAATCAAGATTTGAAGTCGATAATAGAACTTTACTAAACATTATAGAATTCGAAAATATAGTAGAGAATTTGGTTGTACATAAAAATACATTAATCAAAACAGAAGAAAAAACATTAGTATTAGTGAAAGAAATTCTCGATTTAATTGAAAAAGAGATTAAAAAATAACGAATACACAACAATAGCTATAAGTAATCGCTTGTTCTCGCTTACTTTGGAAATTCCTGCGGAATTTTAAACTTGATGTTTACTTGTAAAGTTAAGTGCTAAATAATGCAACTACTCATAGCCTATACCGTTAGGCAAAATTAAAAACTATGAAAACAAGTACTTATTTTATAATTGCATTTTTACTCTCCCAAATTATTTATGCTCAAAATAAAAAGGTTGAAATAACTTATGAAATAAAAAGTGATAAAAGTATCGATTTTTATTATAAAAAAATTGTTCCAGGGAGTTATTATATAACACTTGAATTTGATCAGCTTACAAACTGTAGTAATAGTAGAACACATAAAAAATAATTAAAATTTAGAAAGATAAAATATGATAAAAAGAGATATGGTAATGAGAGTTGGCAGACCAACTGATCATTTAGAAGAAATAACAAATATGTATGTTGAAGGACTTGGTTTTGAAGTGATTGGTGGATTTGATGGTCATAGTAATTTTAGTGGAAGAATGATTGGACACCCAAAACATCATTATCATTTAGAATTTACAACACATACAAACGAAAAAGCTGGGCGTGCGCCTTCTTTAGAAAATCTATTAGTCTTTTATGTTTCAAATGAAGCAGAATACAAAAACGCTATAAGTAGAATTTCTAATTCTGGCTTTAAGAAAGTTAAATCTTTTAATCCATATTGGGAGAGTGGTGCTCAAACTTTTGAAGACTTGGATGGTTATAGGGTTGTAATAAATAACGGGGGAAGTCCTTTCTAATATTAATATTTTAGATAAAAACCAAAATTTCAGCAGAATTTAGCAAGTTGAGGAAATACTCACTCTATCGGTATTGAAAAAATTATCGAATAAAACACTGACCGAATTCACTCAAACGTAGAAAAAAAGTAAGCGGAATTAAGCAGAACAATTAGAAATCTAAAAAAACAACGAAATGGCAAAACCGTGTATAATTAATTGCTGGTTTAAACCAATTTACGAAAGTCCTCGCGGCCTTTCTATTCGGTTTTTATTTGCTAAATTAGGTGCTTAACTACGCAACTAACCATACACATCACGTTGTGCTTCATTAACACCAACCAATGATTAAATTCTTCAGAAAAATACGATACGACCTTATGGAAAAGAATAAAACTAGAAAGTATTTGAAATATGCTATTGGTGAAATTGTTCTTGTTGTAATTGGAATTTTGATTGCCTTGAGTTTAAATAATTGGAATGAATCTAGAAAGCTTGAACAAAAAAAAGAGCAATTGATTTTAAACTTAATTGACGACTTTGAGGAAAATATCGTTCAGCTAAAATCTTCGATTGATTATAGCAGTTCATTATCTGAGAAAATGAATACTTATTTCGAAATTTCTTATTCAAGTGATGTTGAGGTTTCACTAGATTCTTTAAAGTCTTTGGCCCATAGTTTCTTTACCCCTACCCCGTTCTTTGCTTCATTAACAACTTACGAAGAAGCAAAGTCTAATGGTAATTTGAATCTTCTTAAGAGTAAAGTACTATCTAAAGAGTTTACTGCGTTCTTAAGTGAATATAATTTTTTTTTAGGAATAAAAGATATGGGTAGAGATTCATATTTTAAAGGGCCTACTTGGGAATTAAAAAAATCAACTGGTTCTTTATACACTATACTTAAACTTAAAGGAAAAAATAGGTTCGATATTAAGGTTGGTAATAATATGGATTCCTATATAAAGCTAATTAAAACACCATTAGTTACTGCGACTTTTGAACAGCGACACGAAATTAATAGATACCTTAATTTAAGTTTAAAACAATTGAAATTAATTTCTGAAAATATAGTTAAAAGCTTAAAAGAGTCAAAAAAATAACGAAGCACAACAACGGGTATAATTAATTGCTAGTTCTACTCTACTTACGAAAATCCTCGCGGATTTTCTAGTTGGTTTGGTATTTGCTAAATTAGGTGCTTAAACCACGCAACAAACCATATACAACAACGTTAGCAAAAATATTCCCAAATAGCACAAGAAGTTGCTTATTAATAGAAGGGCCAGTGAGCGCAGTACGGTATATTTATAGTTTACGATTTTAAATAATAATGTTATGAATAATAAGTCAATTTATATTTTTTTAATCTTCATGATTTTTTTATGGGGTTCATTTGTTGTCGTTAGTTTTTTTTCTGACCCAATGGGATTTATTTCATATTTAGGGTTTGCAAATAGTAATAGTGGGACTGCCTTAAGTTGGGCATTGGCTCTACTAATAGTAATTTTATATTGCTTTAGTGCAGCAAAAATATCAGAAGTAAAGTACTATATGTTCAGAATGGATAGACTAAAAGTAGTCACAATTTTTGCAGCTGTCTTTACAGGGATAATGGAAGAGGTGATTTACAGAAAATGGATTATGGATTATCTCAACTCGCACGATTTCTCTATTATATGGCAGGTTCTATTATCGGGTTTAGCTTTTGGTATTATTCATCTTATGTGGGGAATAAAAAATATTAAGGCTGGAATAAATGCTTTTATTTCTACATCATTATTAGGCTTTGCCTTGGCCATTGTGTACTTAGTCTCAGAGCGTAGTTTAGCACCTTGCATAGTTGCTCATTCTATTATAACAGCTCTTATAGAGCCCGGTTTATTGATTGCTGCAAAAAAGGATAAATTAGGTTATTGGTAACAAAACCTAAAGATGTGCTCAAACTAAATCAAATTATAAACTAAAAATCAGCAAAAACGAAGCCGGGTTTTAAAGGCTGAGCGGAACAATAACCCCGGAAACGCAATCTGAACGTAGAAACCATAATTTTGCTAACACCATATATAATTAATTGCTGATTTTAGCTTATTTACGAAAGTCCTTCCGGGCTTTTTATCTGGGCTTATTTACTAACTTTACTTCTTAACCACGCAACAAAGCTTATACACACTCGTTGGCATTCATTGACGAACGAACTCAAAATTAAACGAAAAATCAAACAAATGAAAAAAAATAATTTACCGCTAATTTTAATAATTGTAAGTTTTATATTGATAATATTGAATTTCATTTTTACGTCAGACGAAATGAATTCAGGTTTTTGGTTGAGAATTACTGGAAGTATATTACTAATTTTAGCAATGCTTCTCACAATTCGTGATAGAAAAAAGCAAAAATAACTCTGAATTTAAGTACAACAGATTTTTTAGCTCGTTTTCGGAATCTGAAATTGAATCGAACAAAAAACAGGTTTGAGTGTGGAATATGGCAAATTACGAAATTGCTCACTCAATCGGAATTGAAAAAGTTTGCGGAATAAATTATTCACCGAAATTGCTCAATCGTAAAAAAAAAGTAATTAAGACGAATAATCAGAAGTCTGAATAAAAAAACGAAATGCCAACACCGTGTATAAAAATTGCTAAATTTCGGCTTAACTAAAAGCTAATTAAGTTTTTGCTTACTACTGATTTTCCCAGGGAAAATCCTCACACACAAAAATCGCAACTTTTAATACACAAACACGTTGTACCACATTAGGACTGTAACAAATTAAAAGACTTGGTGTCCTTATTGAAATACTAATGAATGAATAATAAAGCTAAATTAAAATTATCAATTTTTCTTATTTCAATTCTAGTTTCTTGCCAAAGACCAATGCCAAATAAAAGTATTAGTGGAGTTTGGATTCAAGAAGATTATAATAGAACTATAACAATCAAAGATTCTACTTATACATATTTTAAGCCAACCAACCTTCTCTGTCTAAACTTCTGTATTGTATAGCTTCTGAAATATGTGTTTGTGTTTTTATTATTTAAACAAAAGTAATTAATCTTATGATTTTTCTTTTTATCGTAACTTTACATCCTAATTATTAGCAATGCATTTAGGAACCAAGGGAGAAAAAGACATTCAAAATCGGCAAGAAAGCGCGGATAGAGCCAATCGCTTTTACAAGTACCAGATGCAAAATCAACTCAATGAAAAAATGAAAGAGTTGATTAAAAAACAAGAGATGGCTTTTATTGCCACCTCCGATGCAGAAGGAAATTGCGATTGCTCTCCACGATTTGGCAAGCCGGGTTTTATTTCTATTCTAGACAATCAAACTTTAGCCTATCCAGAGTATCGCGGAAATGGCGTTTTTGCAAGTCTTGGAAATATTTTAGAAAACCCACATATCGGAATCGTGTTTGTCGATTTTTTTAATACCACCGTTGGCTTGCATGTCAATGGAAAGGCAAATAGCTATCTGCTTTCAGAGCTGCCTAAAAAGTTTGAGTCTGCCATCAATGAGCTTTCAAAATCGGATACAATTCTAATCGAAAGATGGGTGGTCATCGAAATTGACGAGGCCTATATTCATTGCTCCAAGCACGTTCCAAAACTCGAAAAGAAAGACAAAAAAATCAGATGGGGAACCGACGATAAAAAGGCAAAATCGGTCGACTTTTTTAATAAATAACTATGAATTTTTTTTTAACAGGATTAATTCTACTTATTTTTTCAGGGGCGTTTTCACAACACCAGTAGGACATTTTAACACGACCTAGCAAGATCCAAGTAGAGGAAATAGAAATATCGAAACCGAGGTTTATTATCCGGCAACAACAGCAGGAGATAATTCGCCAATGACATCGGGTAAAACCAGGTCTAGTTTTGTCTATAGAAAGCAGCAAACATATAAGCTTTTTAATTTCTACGTCATATAATCTGCATTTGAATCAAAAAAATAGATTGGTGTTTCGTGAAAAGGGCGAAGCTGGACTGTTTCCAAGAAAAATATTTCTTGAAAATGGACAAGAAAATCTATCCATAGAAACCAGCCAAGAAAGTTTATTTGAAAATACAATTAGTATAAATGCAGGCATTGCTTTTAGGTTTTGACACAAGCGGTACGAAAAAAAACAGTTGCTAACACCGTGTATAATTTATTGCTGGTTTTAGGGTATTTACGAAAGTCCTCTCGGACTTTCTTGGTTTATGTTTTATTTATTAGATTAGTGGCTTAAAACGCGCAACTAACATTATACCAAACGTTAGAAGCCATTAAAGCCAAACTAAAAACATTAAAGCTATGAAGAAAATATTTTACTTATCTCTTCTAATATTTATTGGATGCAAAAATGGAACTAACTCTGAAGCTTCCATTTCCCAAAACAATAATATTGAGATAGCCAATCAGTTTATTGATGCATTCTATTCATTTAATAAGGATTCTTTAAAATTAACTCTCTCATATGCTGAAAAATCTCAACCTTCAATTTTGTATTATCAAAAATGGGCAGAATGTGGAAATTACGAAATATTAAAACGGTTCAAATTTGAAGAAAAGAACGATTCTTTAGTGATATGTCCTATAACGGTAAAAGATGACCTAATGAGTGCGCTTCAATTAGATTTAAATGTTACGGACACTTTTAGTATAATCATAAAAGATAAAAAAATCCGATCTGTTCAAACATCCTCAAATGATCCTGCCGTATACTATGAAGCAAAGGATTGGATAAAACAGAACCGTCCTGAATTAATTGAGAAACCTTGTGAAGATGCTTGGGAAGGTGGACCAACCCCTTGTGAATGTATTAAAGCAACTATACAAGGACTCGCTGAATTTAAGGCTAATGAAGAATCTCAAAAAACTCAATAACGGATTCTAAAACCGTGTATAATTAATTGCTTGTTAAAGCCTACGTGGAAAATTCTGCGGATTTTCCTCTGGTTC